>Ga0114959_10003600_pt1 | contig 12121 bp, 18 predicted proteins | sample C_130625_EF_Meta_FD_87317 | JGI IMG/M metagenome (GOLD analysis project Ga0114959, IMG submission 87317) | Freshwater microbial communities from Lake Croche, Canada to study carbon cycling - C_130625_EF_MetaG | ecosystem: Environmental > Aquatic > Freshwater > Lake | place: Lake Croche, Canada...
CGCTTGCATTTGAAACTGAGGATAGTGAATTCCGGGTTCATAGTCGAGGAAAAGTTGCGCCAAATGATAGGCACCTTTACGCCAGTCGATTTGCAGGTGATGACAAAGAAAAGAAACCACCATTGCGCGCATTCTGAAATTCAACCAACCCGTTTCAATCAAGCAACGCATAGAAGCATCAATGATAGGAATTCCTGTTTGACCGGATTTCCAGGCCTCTAATTTTTGTTCGTCATTTTCCCAAAAAATCCGAAAAATACATTTTCATTACTTTAGAAAATAACAGTATCATTTTTACCTTTTTTCTCTTCAACCAAAAGGTAAAAGATTTGTAAATTGTAGAACAAACACTTCACCCCAATTCTTAGAAAAAATGAGAAATACTCTGCAAACACAAGAAGAATCGCTGATATATTTTTTAGAACTTTTGGACATCGATATGATCGATACGCTTCTTGACAATGATCGAACTTATCAGGACATGGGGAAAGACGAATTCATAAGAAAACTGGGTTACGCCATTCACGATTTTTTGCAGGCAGGAGACACCAAATTAATCAGAAGAACCGGAATATGTGATGCGGTAAAATGCCATTTTAAATGCAAGGGCCACACATTCACCGGCAATTATTCAGGAAAGCATATTGACCTGATTATAGAAAAAAACAAAGAAGGAAAAGTGTTGGATATTTATGAATGTATATTCTTCCTGCCTGATGGTGAAGAAAAAACAACCAGTTATCAGAACAGGGTAAAGATTGACAGGGATTAAGCATATCTCCCAATCCATTTTCTAAAATCTCCCAGAATTTTCCGAATTATTCCAGAAAAAATACTGAAACAATCCAAAAACAATAAAATTGCCAACTTTTTCTACATTAAAATTGCCAAATTATTCCGAAATATTCCGAAATAATCTTCAAAATATAGTAATACCATTATACTACCACAACTCCATTCATTTACTCCTTTCTTTAATTATCATCGAAATTTTTTCCCATTCCTCCAATTGATTGCGGCCTTCTCCCATACTTTCACGAATATTAATTACATCGATTTATGTGATCATATAAAACTTAGTTTTTGTAGATTGTGAATCGATTAATTATTATCCAAAAACTTATATGTCCGATATAAAAACAATTACCGAAGCACTCATCAATTTCCGTAACGAACGCGATTGGGAGCAGTTTCATAATCCCAAAGATTTAGCACTCGCCATCAATGTTGAAGCCTGAGAGTTACTTGAGTTGTATCTCTGGAAAAATTCTGATGAAAGGATTCTATTCCTCCAATAGATTGAGGTTTGTTTTATTAATTTTAGAAATATGTGAATTAAATTCAGTTTTTAACTAAATAAACTTTAGCCATAAAACAAAAAAACAAATTGTAATTTGTAGTATTGATAATTCAATAAAAAAAATAATGACAGCCAAAATAGCTAAACCTTTTTTGAAGTGGGCAGGGGGAAAAACACAGTTAATAAATGACATCGAAAAGTCAATACCATCTAAATTCTTAAAAGAGAATTTTATTTTTATTGAACCATTTGTTGGAAGTGGGGCGGTCCTTTTTTGGGTTTTACACAAATTTCCCAATCTTCAAAAAGCTGTGATAAATGATATAAATCAAGATTTAGTAAATACATATAAAATAATTGCTTCTAAGCCCAATGAATTAATAACTCAACTCGAATTATTTGAACTCGAATTTCATGATCTCGCAGACGACCTCGAAAAGAAAAATGAGTACTATTATAAAAAAAGAGAGTTGTTCAATACCAGAAAAGAAAAAAAAATCGATCAAGCAGCTTTGTTTATTTTTCTTAACCGTACATGTTTTAATGGTTTGTATAGGGTTAATCGAAAAAACGAGTATAATGTACCAATGGGAAGCTATAAAAAGCCGACTATTTGTGATAGGGAAAACATTTTAGCTGTAAGCAAAGCTTTAAAAAAAGTTGAAATTCTATGTGGCGATTATGAAGAAACAATAAAACATGCAGGAAGAAACACTTTGTTTTATTTCGATCCTCCTTACAAACCATTGAGTGAAACTTCTAGTTTTAATTCTTATGCCAAAGAAGATTTCAATGACCAAGAGCAAATTAGACTGCGAGATTTTTGTAAAAAATTGGATTCTTTAAATCATTCATGGATATTAAGCAATTCGGATGTTAAAGGAAAAGATATTGAAAACAATTTCTTTGACGATTTATACAGCGAGTTTGTAATTCTTCGTGTTGATGCACGTAGATCAATAAATGCAAATCCAGAAAAAAGAGGAACTCTAAAGGAACTATTAATTACAAATAAATAGAACAATTAAAAACATGTCAAGAAAATTTAATGACTTTTTATCAGAGTTATCTGAAACCAATGCAACGCTAAATTATTTCACAGATTTCAAGAAAATAAAAACTAATGTAAATAGTATAGCAATCAAATTAAATCAGTTAAATTATTTGATTGGTAAAGAGAATTTAGAAGAAGCTATTAAAGAGCTTTTTGATGAAAATCCAAAAGTGTTTGAGGTGTTGGATATTTTAATAGCAGTACGAAAAAATAAGAATGCTAAAACACTAAATAACAAAGGAGAAATAGTAATTCTTAGTAGTTATTTCTACTCAGTAAAACTAATAGTGGAATACATTAACGAAACGGGATTAAGTGAAATATTTAAGAACAAGAATATTACTAATTTAGTTGATTATGTGTTTGGAATAGAAGTTGGTTTAGACACTAATGCCAGAAAAAATAGAGGCGGTGAAAATATGTCAAAAGCGGTTTCACTTATTTTTGATAATGCCGGTATTCTTTATAAAAAAGAAGTAAGCAACAAAGTTTTTCCAGAAATAATTAGCTTAGGTGCTGATGTAAAAAGATTTGATTTTGCAATTAAAACAGAATTAAAGACATATTTAATTGAGACAAATTATTACAATGGCGGAGGTTCGAAATTAAATGAAGTTGCAAGAGCTTATTCAGATGTTGCACCTAAAATAAATCAATACGAAAAATTCGAATTTGTTTGGATTACAGATGGACAAGGATGGCACTCTGCAAAAAATAAACTTGAAGAGGCCTTTAGTATAATTCCTAGTGTATACAATCTTACAACGCTTCATTTGTTTATTGATAAACTTAAAAAAGAAAATGTATTAGAATTTTGATGATTAAACCTTTCTATAATTCCTCCGACAAAAATTTCTATCTCCTAAAAGGAGATACAATGGATCTCTTGCCTCAATTTGATCACAAGTTCGATATGGTTTTTGCAGATCCTCCCTATTTCTTATCAAACAATGGCTTATCAATTCAAAGCGGAAAAATAGTTAGTGTAAACAAAGGAACTTGGGATAAATCCGAAGGTTTTGAATATATCAATAATTTTAATCGGAATTGGCTTTCGCTTGTAAGAGATAAAATGAAAGGTGATGCCACCATTTGGATAAGTGGCACGATGCACAACATATTTTCTATAGGCCAAATTTTATCAGAATTAGATTTTAAAATTCTCAATGTCATTACTTGGGAAAAGAACAATCCTCCGCCTAATTTTTCTTGTCGATTTTTTACTCACTCTACTGAACAAATAATATGGGCAAGAAAAAGCGATAAAGTACCTCATTATTACAATTATGAGTTAATGAAAAAAATTAATGGCGACAAACAAATGAAAGATGTTTGGAAATTGCCAGCTATCGCCCCCTGGGAAAAATCATGCGGGAAACATCCCACACAAAAACCACTTTCTGTTTTAACCAGAATCATACTAGCATCAACAAAGCCCAATGCATGGATATTAGATCCTTTTGCAGGAAGTTCAACAACCGGGATTGCTGCAAACCTAACTAACAGAAGGTTTTTAGGAATAGATCAAGAAGAAGAGTTCCTAGCAATTAGCAAAAACAGAAAGCTAGAGATTGAAAACAAAAAAACAGCAGCCATTTATAAACAAAAAATCGGAGGCTTTAATTACCAAAACGAACTTGAATTATCATTAATTCAAGAACCTGAAAATGATTATAGTCCCGAATTAAGCTTTATTAAAACAAAAGTAAAGAAATAAAATACAATCGTTTGTTTATGGAGAATAGCAACCAACAAAATTGGACCCAATATAGATTTGATAAATCTCACAATGCGTATGTAAATGCTTATTTTAATGTAAAATCGTTATCCTTAAAGTGGAAATATAAACTACCAGATGAAATACATGCAAGTCCTCTAATTTATAACGGAGTCGTTTATATTGGATGCACGGATTTTTACGCATTTGAAATTGCAACAAGAAAAATAAAATGGAAGTTCATTATAGATTCTTATTTCAGGGGTGCTTTTGTAAATGAGTCTAACATAATAATTTCTTCAGATAAAACGCTTTATTGTTTAAATCATGAAGGCAAAGAGGTATGGAAAATTTCAATTGATTGTAAGTCTTTTATTGGAATTTCATCAAACCTAATAGTTGAAAATGGATTCGTATACTTTTCTACGTTTTATTCATTGTATTCAATTAAAATAGATTCTTTAGCAACAGTTTGGAAATTTGAGGCGCCTAGTTCTGAAAACTTTTTTAAATCAACACCTATTATTTCTGATGGCATAATTTATGTATGTACCTCAAAGAATTTATATGCACTAGATGTGTTAACAGGTAGTGAAATATATAAAATCAAAACAACACATTATTCTATAAAAACTCCTGTGGTAAAAGATAATTATTTGTTATTTGGAGGCATCGACAACCAATTCTGTTGCATAGATAAATTAACAGGATTAACTATTTGGAAATCTAATGCTGAAAATGCAATTCATTCTGAGCCGGCAATTACTGATGATGCAGTTTATTTTGGAGGCTTGAAAGGATTAAATGTAATTGATTTACAAACCGGAAATTTATTATGGAGGTTTGAAACAGGAGATTACATTACTGCAGGCCCAGTTGTATTTGGTAATTGTGTTTTTTTTGGATGCATAGATACTCATATATACGCATTAGATAAAAATACCGGACAAGAAATATGGAAGTATAAATCGGAAAGAGGTAAAGAACGAGGTTTTTGTGCAAGTCCAGCAGTGGCTGATAACATGTTATTCATTGGAGGAATGGATAATCAATTTTATGTTTTTGATATAAAAAGTGAAGATTAAAACTTAAATAATTTGAAACGATGAGTGATTATTTTCTTAGCTATTTGCTTGCTGAAAACTCAGATGAGAGTTCTAGTGATTTGTTGACATACATCAACTGGTCCCAAGAAGAAAAATCAAAATATCATTATCCTGCAACTCTGAATATTAATTTTAATGATCTGAAATTATTTACAAATTCAAAGTCTGCCAATGAAATAATTTCGAAATTGTATTTTGAGGACAATGATTTATTGTTTTTGATTGTATATACCCAAAGAATAATTCACTTAAGTAGATTAAAAGAAGTTTTCACTTACAACATAGAGATGGAAAATCCTGAATTTGACTACGATCCCGATATACATGAACATATCTATTTATCAGATGTTGAAGTTTTTATGATTAGAACCAAAAACAAACTATTTGTTTTTGGCAACTCTAACTATCCAGACCAGCACTTCAAGCCTTTTGTAATAACTGCTGAAGACGCTAGCATTAATGAATATGATGCCAATAAATTATTTGATAGATTAGACATAAAGTACAAAAGAAATTTCGAAACATTGATTAAGAAAATAGAGTCGTTTTATAAAAAGAAAATTAATTAGGCTATAAATATTTAAGAAATATGAATATCGTTAACGATGATCCTTTTTTAGTGTTTCTACAAAAACAATTTAAATCTTCCGGCGAAGAGTTTTTAGACTACTCTCCATGGGATACAGATAATAATTTGTATTATAAAACAATCGATGGGTTAGATTTTGATTTAAATGACATTTCCATTTTTAAAGAATCGAATACTGCCATTGAGGCAATTGTTAAATGTTACGAATCAGATAATACAATACTTTTCTATTTGCTTTCAACACAGATAATGAATAATAACAGCAACATTCAACCATTATTTGTATATAACTACTTAATTGATGAAAATGACGAATTATCAGACGATTTGGAGGAAAGTCCTTATTTATGGCTCAGCGATGTTTCAGTATATTTATTTAGAACTCAAAACAAAATATTTGTTTTTCAAAAAACAAGCGATTGGGTTCAAGGATTTTTAATAAACATTAGTGCAAATGAGGTATCAGAAACCGTCAGTCAACTTTTTCTTAAATATATTACAACCAAGATTACTACTCCAAATCAATTATTAGAAATAGTGAACCAACACTATTCTACATTAAATGAAATTTTTTAAAACCAGATTATTATAATTAACATTCAAAAAAACACTTTACTATGAATATTCAGTTTGTAAATTTCGATCATTTTGAACTTCCTTTTATTTATGAAAGCGAAAATATCTCTTACAATGACGATGAAAGTGAGGATGAAAATATTAGTTCTAGTGCTAAAAAAGAGCTAATGGAGTCAATGCTTCCTAAGTTGTCTATATATCTTGGTTCTGTTGAAACCGAGATTGACAATTGGACTTCTTGGGTTGTAAATGACGACTATTATTTGTACCCGCTAAATAATGAAGAATATGACTGGGCATTATTTAGAATTAGCTGGGATGATAATTGGAATGTCTGGAATTGGTCTTTTGACGCAAGATTAAAAGGCTTTACAGATAATTATAAAGATGCCGCAAGATTTATAATGAATGAGCTTTTTAAAAAGTGGCATATTGATTTATCAGATTCTAAAAATGAACTTTATGTAGATCTTTTAGATAGATTATAATTAACAAGATATTTATCATTTTCTAAAAAAATAAAATCTCTTAATGTCATTTAGAAATACTCAATTAAATGAAATTCAATTCAATATTGAAAGTGTCAATTATTGCTATATTGGATTAGGCACTTACGAAGACAACCAAGATGGAATATTTCGCTATTGGCCTAATATTGATAGCAAATCTGATTACTATGCGTTTCTAAAAAGTACAGACTTATGCATACTGCTCTTGACGATTGGCCAACAAGCAAATCTAGGAGAAGCAAACCATCTTGATAACAGTAAAATGAATTTTATTAAAATACTGGCCAATAAATACTTTGAAGAGTTTGATGCTGCTATTTTGCTTAAACAACCTCTTTTTCTTGATTTCTCAATTGAAAATAATTCCAGAGCATACTTTAAAGTAGAATCGAAGTCAAGCAATAATTTCGATAACATATTTATTCTAAAAACAGCTTATGATGAATTGGTAACTGACCTAACTCAATATATTGAATTATGGAACGGCCATTAATCTAACAAAAATATATTCACTTCATGGAAAAAATTGAATTCGAATTAATTGAAAATAACGTAACTACTAAATACAATTATTTTGGTAAATTAAATTGGAACGATGACGGTATTGGATTGAATTTTATCTATCCTGAAGAGAATAGTAAATCAAAATGGTTTGAAGTTTTATCTTCTGTCTCCGAATGTATGGCTGCAGCGGTTTTAGGTGTTTTATTTAATGATTTTAAAAATGGGAGAGAAACATTTGAAACCAACTATCAAGATATTTTTGACATTGTTTGTACTAAACAATTTGAAAACCACATAAATAAATGGTATGATGCGGATGGTGCTCTTTTTCAAGAAGGCCCTTTTTTTGATGGAATATTTGGTCGTTTTTCTGCTTATGGAGACTTGGGGCATCCAGATAATCATGAAGAGGACATTTGTGAGGTGTATCACTGGAAAGACAATACAATAAAAATTATTTTTTCAGAAAAGCGATCAATTGATGAATTGTTCGGCAAGTTATTTATAGAAACAAATGTAGAAGCACTATTTAAAAACGAACTTCAAACAATTATTGAGCTTTTTAATTCAAATGATAATAAATATATGACCTGAATTAATTAATTAGTTTAGCTAATCTTATAAAGGGAATTGAATTTTTTTTGGTTTAGAATAATGAATATGAATTATGAGCTCATTTATAAAAGTGGATGATAAAAAATACTTCTTTGAATATATAATTACAGAGAATTACTTGATGTATACTGGGATAGAAAAATTTAAATTTGAAGTAGATAAAAATAATTTACAAGATTTAGTTTTTACTTTTCATGATCACATAAAGCATTGGCAGAACGTAGAAGAAAATCAAGAAATTGACAAACATCAATTCATTTTAGAATGTCTAATAACAGAAAATAATTATCCTTTTGAATTAGAGGAAAATTCATGGACTGAAATGGGTTTGGAAGGTGAAATCATTTCAATATCAGATTCTGAAGTAATCATCAAACTTTCAAAAGGAGAATTAATTATTGATCTGCAATCTGATAATGTCATCAAGAATATTGTACTAGACTTTTTTCAAGAAAACTTAATTGAATTGGAAATTGGAGAAAGACTTGAATTATATGAATGTGATATGTACTTGTTTATTACAAAGGAACAAAGAGAGTTTTGGATAAAAAAGTATGTTGATAAAATTGAAAAACTAAACTATATATATCAACACAACCTATTAGAAACTATCAAGTTAAATTAAGATATTAAGTTCAAAATTAGATTTGTTTAATATATTTGAACCTGCTGTCAAAATACTACCATGTCAAGTTGAAAAAAAGGATTTTGCTTTGCTTCGAATCAAGATATAAAAATGATTTTTGCTAGAGATATAGATGACATAGTAAATAAGTTATTTAGTTAAATCCTAAAATTCTAAATAGATAAGTCACCATTGAATAATTATTAAACCATGCCAAGCTATTATCTAAAAGAAGGTAAAAAATTTAATTTCAGATTTTTTGAAATCAGAAATTGGGAAGATTCACAAGAATATTATGCAAATGAGTACTTTAAATTCAAGGTAAATGAAAACGATCTTTTAAGTTTAGGATTTATTTATTGGGCTCACATTGCTATTTGGAAATTTGGTTTTAGTAATGAGGATGTCAATAAACGTTATCCTATTAAATTATTTACAGACTCTATAAAATCAAAACTTGAAGTCTATAATATAAAAGCAGACCCTCCAAGTTTTGGTTATGACAATCCAAAATTAAATGTAGGTGTTTTTTGTTGGGATTATCCTCAGTTCAGAGTTATTAATGTTTCCCAAGAAGGAATACTTGCAGCTGATGATGAATTTCAAGAGTTTTATTTTGATTTTAGCAGTTCGGATACCTGTTCGATTGATAATTTACAATTTGAAGAAGAAATAAAAGTAGGGACAATTTTCACTTGTAATCCTGGAGATCCAGTTTTTATAAATGATGAAGATTTTGATTTAATCAAAAAAGATTTCATATCAAAAATAAAAACAGTAAACAATATTTATTCTTCAATTAATTTTCCTAATCTGATTGAATTCGATAATATTTCCTAATCCAAAAAAATAGAGTCGATATGAATAATCTTGATAAACTAAAATCAATCTCTTTAGATGACCGAATAAAGGATATCGAAAAAGATCTATCCTCAAATAATGATTTCTATAAGGATATTGAACCAGAAATAATTGCTCAATTACTAGAAGTTCCTCTTGATGCAATAAATGGGGAAAATCCAGATGATTGGTACAAATGGGCTACTTGGAATTATGTTAAGATTTTATCCGTTGAACAATTATTATCTAATGGATATCAAATTGATGAGTTGATAAATAATTTAGAAGATGAGAATCGAATTGAGTTTCTTTTAAATCAAATAAATGATTTTAAGAAAATAATCATCGAATTAACACTTGATGAAAAAGCCAAAATATCACTTGCCATTGCGAATAATAATCTCAACTCTTTAGATGGAGACAGGCATCTTCAAATCGCACAATATTGTGTAAATCCGAAAAGTAATACTCCGCTATATTTTGAAGCAACATTAGATGGAGATTACTATACTACAAACAGTTTGAAAACACCTTATGATGAAAGAGATGGAAAATTTTTAAATGTAGAGTCAAACTTTAAAATGTATCTGTCTAAGTTTTTAAATGACAATTAAAAATTATAAAAATTTATGTTTGATAATTTGACTGAGTTTGTAGATTATTTAATCAAGGACAAAAAGCAATATTTAATAGAAGTCATGGATGGTAAAATTAATTTCAATGATCCCAAATCAATAACAGAAAACTACGATCTGCTTTGTAATACAGTATCTGACTCCATTGAAAAAGATGCTATCGCCACCAATCATTGTGTACCTCACGAAGGGGGAGATGCATCTGCATACGAAAATGGAATATGGGAAACGGTTTTGTATGAAATACAAGGTTGGTATTTCTGGAAAGAACCGGAAGGAGAAACCTATGGTTTATTTCCAAATCTTGAAGATGCGCTAAATTATTCTGATGAATTATAGTTTAAAAGTGAGTTGAAAAATTAATGCAGTAAAAGAAAAAAAATGAATAAAATTGTTTACGTAGACATGGACAACGTTCTTGTTGATTTTAAATCAGGAATTTCAAAATTGCCACCGGAAGATTTCGAAAAGTATGCTGGCAGATAACAATAACCTTCTCCGTCTTTGTCCAAAGAATTACCATCTAAAATTGATTGATATTCTTTTTGAGTGAGTATGACTGATTTTGTATCATCTGGCCAATAAACACTGATTTTTATTTTTTTCATATTTCAATAAAAACTTGGGTGCTTTATTTTGGTGTAAATCAATCGCGTCCCAATATCATATATATAAAAAAATATCATTTAAGTCTAGATTTTTTAATCAGCGATTAATTTAAAAAACCAACTAATTAATTCAGCTCGAATTAAAAATCGTCTAACCCTCCTCCAATAGATTGAGGTTTAGTGATATTACATTTATTCCCTAAAAACAAATGAAATTATATGAATGCTATCAATGGATTTGTAATTGATATTCACAACGAAACCAATCAGTCACAACTGATACGACTTTTTGAAAACTCAACATTACCTAATGGAGTAAAAATTAATTTGCGTAACTCCGAATATGATTATCATCTTTTACAATCATTAGCCCAGTCGAAAGGATTCATTGGTAATGGTATTAGTGCAGATCAAGAACTGAGATTTACAATTAGCAATGGATTATCAACAGAAAAATATCAGGACAAATTTCTCACCGACAAAGAAATCCTAATCGATGGATTTTCAAATTATGTTGAAGTGGAAACTCCGGCGAGAACATCAATATTATTTCAATTGATGCCAAGAGTTTAAAACGACTGCTAATAATAAATTACAATAACTAAACTAAATACAATGAACAACACAACACCTGAAATTTCTTTAAAACAAGCATTATTCCTCACTTTTGGCGTGGAGCTACCAATAAAAGGCGGAAAAGGAATCAACATGGAAAATGCGATTATCATAGAAAGAACATCGCCAATGAATGATTATGTTTCCATTGAACACCAAATTTTAAAATATCTTGGTATTGCCAGACGTTTAATTACTTGGAATATTGTTAAGCAACAATTACTGGTTCAAAACGACAGAACTTACGATATATTTGAGCTGAATGTTATCACAGACCAAAACGAACAATGGGTTGCACAAACTGAATATTTTTATTTCGACATAACGGAATGTTTTGGTCCGGAAAAAGAAATATCGGAGGATGTTGAAAAAAAGTTTGCAGAGATGAAATTGTATGTAGATAAACTCAATGAAGCGATAGACAAAAAAGATAAGTAATTAAAATAATCAAATGAAAAAACAAAACGGTCAATTCATTTTTTCTCCAACTGATTTATCAGGATTCATCAACTGTAAACATCTTACACAACTCAATAGGCTAGCGGCTGAAGGGGTCATCAAAAGACCAGTACGCAATAATCGTGTAACAGAAATGCTGCAAATAAAAGGGATTGAATTTGAAAATAATTTTCTACAAAGATTAGAAGCAGAAGGTAAATCTATTGTCCGCATTGAACAGGAAGACAATGATGCATTCAACAAAACAATTGCCGCCATGCAATCGGGTGTTGATGTGGTGTATCAAGCAAGATTAAAACAAGACAATTGGCAAGGTTGGGCTGATTTTTTAATAAAAGTTGATAAGCCAAGCGATTTGGGTAATTGGTC
>Ga0114959_10003603_pt1 | contig 12118 bp, 14 predicted proteins | sample C_130625_EF_Meta_FD_87317 | JGI IMG/M metagenome (GOLD analysis project Ga0114959, IMG submission 87317) | Freshwater microbial communities from Lake Croche, Canada to study carbon cycling - C_130625_EF_MetaG | ecosystem: Environmental > Aquatic > Freshwater > Lake | place: Lake Croche, Canada...
AAACTAATAAAAATAAAAATAGAATTAAAACTAAAACAGTTAAAAATAGAATTACAACAAAACGGTTAAAATAACCCTTCCCGAAAATCTTTTATTAGAAACGTTATAAATTTCATTCATTATAATCTAATGAAATTTATTATTGGATGTTATTGGATTTTTAATTTTTAATTTTTAAAACCAAGGTTTCAATTCTAATTGTTTATCATTATTCTGTGACATAACTGGAGGGTCCATAGGTTTATACATAGTGCTAGCATCTTCCAAATATTTATAATATCCAATTGCCTCTGAAAATACTTGATGTATACAGTAATCCAAAACAATTTTATTTAATTGTTCCACTTGTTGCTGAATATTTGTAGGTTGATTTGCTGAATGTTGTAAAAATGTGCTTCTCATAATAATTTTAAGAGTATCCGCGTCTTGATCGCTTATTACATATTGTCCGTTTGATTTATTAAACACTCCAGCCCTTATTCCATTTTGAATAATTCTCATGTTTTCTTTAGAGAAATATGCGTCGGATAAACTCGTGTTATTCCATAACCCTTCCGTTGGATTCCTAAAAGTAACACATTGATTTACTGGTATTTTATCATACATTTGAAATAAATCTGTTGTTTTAGGACCATTTATATCTACCCGTCCATTTGATGGTTTGCAATTCATTTATTCTAATAGAAGAAAATATTATATTGTTTTAATATAATAATATGAATTTTCAATCAACTGTATTATTGCTCGCTATTTTAATACTTATAATTTGTTTAGTTCTAATTGGAATTGCTTTAGCGAGATCTAAAAACACAGAACAGTGGCCTCCAATTATAGCTAATTGCCCGGATTACTGGGTTGACGCGTCTTCAAAGGGCGCGCGATGCACGAACGTTCAAAATTTAGGAACTTGCAATGCTGGAGTTGCATCGGGCAGTCATTTAACAAAAGATTTTACTGTGGCGCCATATGTCGGCCAAAACTCTGCGTGCGCGAAGTATAAGTGGGCCACCGGCTGCGGACTTACTTGGGATGGAATTACTTCTGGCGTAGCAAATCCATGCGACATAACCGTTAAAAAATAAACCAAGACTATAACCTACAGTGCTATAACCTACAGTGCTATAATGCAATGATATAATATAAACTTATGATAATTATAAAATACTTATATTTATCATAAAGACAATATGACATGCAACCCCATTTTCAAACTAGAATTAATAAAAAAACTTCCTCAGGAAATTGAGGATATTATAAAGGTGTTTTTACCAATTTCTGTGATAATAACATTAAATAAAACATTTTATATAAAGTACCACGCCAGTATAAAAAAATATATATCTTCGGGCCAATACGATAATTATATTCGCGATACGCTGAGGAGAGATAACGATTTTGTTTTTAGTTTTCTCTTGAAAGAAAATATAGACATCTGGATAAATATTAAAAAGTATAAATACTCTGGAACTAATTACGGAAATTACATATGTTTTGTAGATAAGTATTGCATAGATAATGAATCAACAAAATGCAGAAATGTTCTTGTTGATTTTTTGAATAAAACTGGTTTGAGTAAAAATCGGCATAAAAAGAATAATATTACAAATATAATATGGACCAATTAAATATTAATGAGCTTCTCAATAGACAACCAGAAATAGCAAAAATAAAAGACGCATTGAGAGAATTTGAATTAAATAAACATAATTGTTTATTTAAAAAAGGTATTTATGTCTATGGAGAACCTGGTACTGGTAAAACATCGTTTGTCATGAAAGCTTTAAAAGAAATGAACTATGATGTTGTAAGTTATGACGCCGGAGATATTAGGAATAAATCTATAATAGACACAATAACAAAGCATAATATGTCTGATAAAAACATTATGAGTATGTTTCATAAAAATATAAAAAAAATCGCAATTGTTATGGATGAAATTGATGGAATGAATAATGGCGACAAAGGTGGTATTAATACATTAATCAAACTTATTAGACCAAAAAAAACAAAAAAACAAAAAACAGAAGAAATCACATTAAATCCCATTATCTGTATAGGAAATTATCACGTTGATAAAAAAATTAAAGAGCTGATGAAGGTTTGCAGTGTTATTGAATTAAAACCTCCCTCTTTACCCCAGATGTCAAATATTGTTAAACTTATTATGCCAGACATTGAAGACGAGTTACAGTCAAAACTAGTTGAATTTATTCAACGCGATTTAAGAAAATTAAACGCTATATATAACATACAAAAAAACAAAACAGGTGTTTTAAATTATGATGTAATCAATAAATTATTTCAAGTAAAAACTTATAATGATGACGCAAAAAAAATAACTCAAAAATTAATTAACAACGGTCATAACATAAACGAACACTCAACTATAATGAATGAGACAGATAGAACCATAGTCGGATTATTATGGCATGAAAATATTATAGATGTTTTAGGAAAGATGAAACCAAATGTGTCTATACCCATTTATTTAAAATTATTAAATAACATATGTTTTGCAGACTATATTGATAGAATAACCTTTCAAAAACAAATATGGCAATTTAATGAAATGAGTTCTATTATTAAAACGTTCAATAATAATAAAATATATCACGATTCTGTTAAAAAAAAACCAAAATATAATCCTCTAGAGGTTAGATTTACAAAAGTATTAACAAAGTACTCCACCGAATATAATAACTCATTATTTATCCAGAACCTTTGTCAACAGCTAGGAATGGATAAAAAAGATGTATTTTCCTTTTTTTTGGATTTAAAGAACAAATATAACGATAACGATTTTGGACCTCTATTTGAAAATTATGAAATTACAAAACTAGATATCAATCGCATTTATAGATATCTTGATAAATTTACAAAGATTGATGCAGAAGATTCTGACGATTGCGTTATTGATTCTAATGATACAGACGACGACTGATATAGAGTTGCCAGTGTATTTTTATCTAGTGCATATATTATAATATCGTTGTATCCCAATCTTTATACAAGCCACCTGCGCTTAAATTTGTGACATATTTTGACTCATTTTTATATCCGTCGTATATCTCTAATTCTTTTAATTTTTCTACTTCTGAAATATCTTTATTCAAAAGCTTTGTTAATAAGCGTAACTTATAGAAATTCTTATTAAATCTATAGTTATCCTCCAATGTTTTTAAATGGTTCGGAGCGTCGGGATTTACTATAGTTCCATTTATAAAGTTAAAATATCTATGATCGCACCCACCATAAGGGTCGGGTTTTATTGATAATTTGTTATTTTTTAAAGTTAAAGTGGACGGTTTGACAGAATTCCGGGAAACAAAAGAGAAAATCAATAACATGAGGTTCATTTTATTGATTACAAGAAAAAAATTTATATCTATATCCAAAGAAAGATTAATTTTTGGTTTTTGTTTTTATTATAATTTTATAAAAGCTATATTTGCTTGGCTAGTGAATCACGACGTTCTCCCTAGGGCGAGACTCTTCGTCTTCGAGAGCCCTAGCCAATCTCTGGCGCAAAGACACCTTCTCCTTAATTGCGTGTTCCACAGATCCGCCTAGATGTTTCTCAAATTGTTCGGCCGACTCATAGAACAACGTTACGGGATTGGGTCCGAACTCTCCAGTGCAAAGTCTCGCCTTAAAATAAAGGTCCTCCTTCTTGGATCCCACCTTTTGCCCGGAATATCGTTCTCCCGTCACGGCGTTTCTAATTGTAGTTCCAGTGTCACCGCTCCCAAACATGAGGAGCTTCTTGAACTTGCCATTCTGACCTCTAATCTTTCGCGAGAAGCATAGCTTGTCGTCGCTATGAATGTCCGTTATTGCCTTGATAACCTTGTTGCGGTTATTGGAATAGATGGACTCATCATCGTCCATCTCGCTGTAGGTGTCGTACTTGTAAGAGCTCATTGCTGCTTTCACTTTCTGTTTGTAATTAATTACAATGATTAATCTCTAAATCAATTTTTTTTTGAAATGTGAAATAATGTATTTTTATAAAAATTTTTTTGAATTAAAAACTTTTTACACTACAGACCATTTACATCAGTTTTTATAGTTCTCTCTTTTATTGCCTTTGTTATTAATTCACTAATTTTTTTTTCCAAGTAATCCACTTTTATTTTTAATCCATTATTTTCTTGCATTAAACTATTTATCATTTGCCCTTGTTCCGCCAATTTTGCCTCATAGGTATTTGCTAGTTCAATTGGATTCATGTTTGCAATTTGTTTTCGCTGTTGTTCTTGTTGTTGTTGCTGTTGTTTTATCATTTCTTCTCTCTTTAGTTTAATTTCTTCTATCTGTTTCAAAACTTCTGGCTTATGCTTTGGATTTCCCGGATCGTAATCATTTAATAATTCATCTATATCTTCCATAAAGAATTTTTTGACATCAGGCTCTTTCACAAAATCGTCAACCGTTTTATCAGATAAAATAATATAAGGATTTTGATCGTTCAACATTGGCTTCTTATCAAATGAATTATGAATATGAGAAAAAACAAGAATTGTTTTCATAGAATCCAGCTGAACGAATGGTATTGTATAGTTTTTCAAAAAAGATTTCTCTTCCGCAAGAGCAGCGTAGTCATCGTAACGAGTTTGTTTTAATAACTCGCGACGAAAAGCAAATGTTGCAGCAGTTGCGTGATTAGGACCGTAAGGACCAAACTTATACATCTTATGGATGTGTTTAAAATAAAGAAACATTTCACTAGAGCCGGCGCAAAGTGCCTTTGGATTTTTCTGAAGTGTCTCTACCGCATGAGAAACCCTATCTGCTGGATAATAATCGTCATCGTCCATATAAACAATAATATCTCCCTTTGCTTTTTCGTGCATTAAATTTCTCTTTTTACCCAAATTCATTCTAGTGTCATATTTAAAATATTTGACTTGTGGAATATGAGAGACTAGATCTTCTATTTTATCAGTACCATCGTCAATAATAATCCATTCCATTCTATCTTTTGGGTATGTTTGATTTTCAAAACATTTTATAGTTACTGGATAAAACGGGCGGCGATTAAACGTCGGAGTGCAAATACTTACAAATGGTAATTGATTTTGGGTTTTTTTTTGTCCCTTCTTCTCCTTTCCCATGCAATATAAATATAATATACAAACTCTATTTATATTATATTTACAACACTCCTTTTACATATTTTTCTCATTTAGAACAGTTTTCCTATTTTGTCAAACATGCTTGGTGTATGCTTTGCTTGTTCTAAAGGATTGCATACTTTTGCTGATTGAACGTAATTACCCAACCCATTCGTCGCGTGATCTACTGCTTTGGGTATATACTGTTGATAAATTGTTGAGAAAAAGTATAAAATAATACAAGCAACCAATGCAACAAAGGCGGCATATCCTCCAAAATTACTGCTCGCTGTCAATATTACATATATTGATATAATAGCCATAATAACATTTAATTTATATTTAAAGACGTTTTTAATTGTCTCTCCTAGACCATAAGGCTTTCCAGTTGCAACATTTTTTGCTTTCATAAATAGAGGGAATATAACACAAAACATTGAAATTAAAAATGCTGTTATTGGAATTACTATTCCCATTCCAACAGTTAAAAATAACATAAAAAAGATAAAAATATATAATAAAGACCACGTCCAATTAAATACACTCCACATCTCTCCGTCTTTCCATGTAGTTCTGTTTTCGGAAACACTCTTTTCACTGAATAATAAATAAATATTATAAAACCATAACAAAAGCATATAGAAAAAGTTGATTGTACTCGTTAATATACTTGTAAAAAATAGAATATATGGCGCTAATAATAAATACCAAGTTTCTGTCAACATAGAGTTTGCAAAGTTGTTTACGTTATTTACTATTGTAAAATTACATGACAATAACTGCTGAAGGGTGTTTGATATATATAATTTATACACGTTTGAATTTGGACCATTCGCCCAATTCCTCAAAAACTCTAATGTATTTCCGATTACTTTGAAATTTTCATCCTGTGGAAATTCAATTTTTGTAGACCATGTTGCTGTGTCTGTTTTAACAACATTTATATCAATTTGCGATTTTTCAATGCTTGGAATATCGGATGTGTATGGAAAATGAGATAAACACGTTGGAAGAACATTCGCCTGCGCTACTTTTCCAGAATATAGATATAAAGCACCTATTACTACAAGAATTCCAATAATTATTAATCTAGTAAAAATAGTTAAAAAAAACGTTGAAAAATCTCCTGTATTGTCTTGATTTTTTTGTTTTTTCTTATCTATTGTTGATGTATCTGACATACTATAATAAAATGATATAAAAATTTGTTTAATAAATTGCTAAAAAGGACAATATTACATTTGAAAATATTTTTATCTCAATAAATTATATCTCTAACAATGAATAAAGAAAATATTCTTATTTTATCATTCCTAGTAATAATGCTATTTGTCGGAATCATTCAATGGGGAGAGTATCTAATTAAAAAGCAATATATAATTGAATTATTTAAAAACAGAGTTATTAACAGTGATTCAACAAACCATAACGTTGACATGCCTTTAACAACAAGTAAAAGTTGTCAAAATGTGTGCGGACCTAATAATAGATGTTCTTTAACAGGCGAACAGTGTTCTTCTGATATTGATTGTTTTGGTTGTAATCCTGAAACAAAACAGTTCGCGCACGAAGTGCGTACAATTGGTAATGATATAAGAGGACAGAATGATGCTGGAAAATTATCCACTCAACAAACGCCAACATATTCCACCCTAACAACTGATATAGGTACTAAAGCTAAGCTAATAAAACCAACTAACACCCATGTTCCTGAATATTTTAAAGGAGTCAATATGTGGAGATCTGTTTTTGATGATGGAATGGGATTATATGATAAACGATACACGCCAAATGCATCAAACATAACACCAAATTACCCTGAGAGAAAATCAATGACTGGAGAATTTACAGACAACGGACCCTTAGCTGCAAATGATTTCCTTTAATTTATTCTTTAATGCTTAGAAAATTTAATATTACTCAAAAAGATATAAGTATATAATAAATCTAATACGAATCCAGATATAGAAAACAAAAACAACAAATACTCAAACGGGGATTTATTCTCAATGTTATAAAAATAAATTATCAATAAACCAAAAAAAGGTATTGCTAAAATGTCTCCATAATTACATAAATTCTGTGTAATGTTACTCATGATGAAGGTTATATATATTATACACATTTTTAATCAGAAAATCTTTACTATTTAAAGGTATGGTCTGTTTTATCTATAATTACCTCTTTTGCCACATTCTTAATTATTTTATTATAAATCTTTTCGTCCTCTTCATCTGTTGCACCGCCCATTGAATTTAATAGTATATATTGATACTCCAAATGTTTTTGAGTCTCAGTATTTTCAGAGTCAGGATTCTCTTCCTGCCATTCATTAATTTGTTTGAAATTCTTAGCAGCAATATACTTTATAGCTGTTTTCATTTTTTTCTTATCATCATTATCTTTTTCCCAGGAATTCTGGTCTTTTACATATAGTGTTTCTCTCTTTAAATCGCTGCAATGGACCGGTCGTTTAAATATATCCAGCTCCTTCAATCCTCTAATAAATATTTTTGATATGCCCTCAGAGTATCCAACTCGCCCAACCATATCCAAATCCGTTAATTTTATTTGTAATTGGCTAATAAACTCCATAATATTGAGCGCATCCTTACATTGCTCGTTTAAGAAAAACTGCATGTTAAAGTTATTATTATGAGTTGTATTATTTGTAGTATTGTTAGTTATATTTGTAACTTGACTACTACTCTTTTCTGCCATCTCAATAATTTTTTTATTTTGTTCTATTAACATTTCCTTCAACTCCTTGTTTTCTTTTAACTGTTCGTGAAATAACCCAGTTATTATATTTAACTGAGTTGCATCATTTTCTTGTGTATTTTCCAATTCATTAAATTCCAAATTTCCAGTACACTTTTTTCGGTGCGTCCATAATCCTTGGCGGTGCTTATATTTCTTACCACAATTGCAAACAAAATTGTCGGAACTTTTTTTGGCGTTTTCGGAACTTTTTGTCATCATTTTGTCATTATCCATGTGTTTGCGTGTCAATACATGTCTTTCGTATTGACTCTTTCGTGACGTATTATAGTCACATTTTTTACAATAAAAATCTTCGGAACTTTTTGGAACTAAAATGTCATTCATTTGTCCTCTAAAAATAGGACAGAAAAAGTTCCTAAGCAGTTTTCAAAAAAAAACAAAAAAAATTACAGTAACAATATTTTTAACATTGAAAATATTTTTAAGACCATAAAGCTCTAAAGGTAAAAAATTGCGATTTATTTTCCGTAAAACCCCTCCCTTTTGGGAAAATGGACATTTATTTTTGTCCATTTTTGACTTTTGGAAACACTTTTGGACTCGAAAAACTCCCCCTTTTTCGCCCTTACTGAGAATTCGCGCTTGGGGTTTTTAAAAATATTTTGTTATGACAATAGATAACAAAATAATTTGCGCGGTCGTATACTTTATTATTATGTAGCGTACATAAGGCCGCAATTTCCTCCAACAAATGTAATAAGATTAATTCTCTCTTCAAAAAGAGTGAGATCATAATTATAGTTATATATTCGCCAAGTAGGTTTGTTAATTCCAATTATGTTTTTATTTGCCGGATCGCAAATAGACAATGATTGTGCGTAAGGATCCACTGTGGGAATGACAGTTGAAAATTCCAATTCAATTGTTGTAAAACGACTCATATTAATCGCTCCAGCGGGCTGAGTGTCTAATGGTGAATTAGTCATTCCAAAACTATAAAAATATACGCCATCTGGTAAATTACTTCCTGTTCTTAACCATTTTTCAATGTAGTTATAAACACCGTAGGGTTGTTCGTTTTCTCTATAAGACCCATCTAACAATATTGACATTGCTGTTAAAATGGCATTTTGATTATCTAAGTTATAGTTTCCAGTAATATACCAACCTGTTAGCTGACCTGACGCGTTAACTCCTGGACCCACGTTGACTGTAGTAGTAGTTCCATCCTGATTATAACGAGTAATTGGATAGTAACCATCTGTAGGCGCGGGATAAATATCATACGGTAAGTAAGCATACGGCCAATTTGTATAATTCGTCCATTCATTGCGTAAATTCACATCACTTCTTTGGAAATAAAACATATAATTAGAAACCATTCCAACTGAATCCAATTGGACTTTATTTGAACCGGTAACATTATAGAATTTTTGTCTTCTAACTTGTTTAAATAAATACTTCTGTTCTTGAAGAGCAAATAACCGCGATTCTTCATTTGAAAGGAAACAATAAGTGCAATTTAAATGTATGTCGGCATTCCAAAGAGTTCTGGTATCATCATAATCCTCTAACGCGAGCGCGACTGATGGCGGCGTTTGTAAGAACCTATAAAACTGCATATACCATAAATTAAAATTTGGAGCAATATAAGGATAATTATTTGCGCTATCAAAAACATCACGAATGCGAAACAATTCTTGGATTGGTCTCATAGTAACATTAATGTGTAATTCATTATACTGAAGAGAAACAAGAGGAAACGCCATTTGAGTTTTATAACTAAACCAACTTCCAATAGGAATATATAAAATTCTACCACGTATTGAAGGCTCAGCCGCGCCCGATGCCCCCGCATAATAAGCATTTGGGTAAGAGTTAACACGCGCACCGGAGTTAGCTGGGTCGTTTAAAGAAGCCGTATTTCCAGTCATGTTATCAAATAAAACCTTTTTTGTTCCACCCAACTCACGCTCAACTAATAATTTAATATAGTCCCCAGTATACTCTTGTAATGTTTGATTTCCACATGTTATAGTAATATTGGATATCATTAATGCACCCAAATTATCAATCCATCTGAATTCATAAGGGACCCAAACACCAGAGTTATTCTGTTGAGTTTGTTGATCTGTATTTGGAGGCATAATTGGGCTCCAAATATTGGGTAACTCAACACTTAGATAACAATCCATTAATAAATCTGCATATCTCGGTATTTTGAAAGTAAAATTTGATTCCTCGCTTAAACGCAGCGTTCTAGACCCATCAAAATCAACTCTGAATTTTTGCATACCAAAATTTGTATAACGGGCATACGTAGCTTTAAAAAAAGTTTTTGAAGGGTTTCCATTTAATATTATATTCTGTTGACCTTCACTCACTAATTGCATTAATCCTCCGGCCATATTTTAGATAATATATTATACAGACAAATTATATTTTTAACTAATTTGAATGTTTAATTATATTATATAAAAATAGTTATATATAATAGATACTACGGATATGGATTCGGGAAGAAAAATGAATAATATATTAGACCTTGTTAAAAACGTAAAGGAAAATTTTGCAGGGTATATTTTGTTTAGCATGATAATATTATTTATAATAATTGTTCTGTTATACTATTTTTATATGAAAAATCTATTAGGAAGAGAATGTTCTGCGATGGATAGTAGTTTTTCTACATTAGATGGTTCTATTAAATCGTTGAATTCTACAGATCCAAATTGCAAATACACCTTCAAAGATTATTACATAAAAACTGCTTATAACTGTTGTAGTCCAGGAACATATAAGAATGATTATGTTTCAACATGTGCCCTAAAAGATATATTAAAGCAGGGTGTTAGAGGATTAGATTTTGAAGTATTCTCAATAGATAACCAGCCTGCTGTGGCAACGTCTACGATTGATAGTAATTATGTAAAAGAGACATATAACTCAGTACCATTTTCTGAAGTAATGAATATAATAACAAATTACGCATTTTCAAATAGCACAGCACCAAACCCAAGGGATCCTATAATATTACACTTGCGCTTTAAGAGCTCTAATCAAAAAATGTATCAAAACTTCGCTAACTTGTTAAAGAGTTACGAACAATATTTTTTAGGACCATCTTATAGCTATGAATTAAATGGCAAAAACTTTGGAAACACCTCATTATTAGAATTAACAAAAAAGAGTACAATTGTATTGATAGTTGATAAGTCAAATAACTCATTTTTAGACTGCAATGATTTCTATGAGTATGTAAATATGACGAGTAATTCCATCTTTATGAGATCTTTGCATTACTATGATGTTAAGAATACACCGGATTTACCAGAGCTGCAAGAATATAATAAACAAAATATGAGTATTTCTATGCCAGATATTGGAATAGACCCACCAAATCCTAGTGGATTGGTTTGCAGAGAAACTGGATGTCAATTAGTTGCTATGAGATATCAGAAAAACGATACTAATTTACAAGAAAATAAAGCATTCTTTGACAAGTGTGGGTATGCGTTCGCATTAAAACCCGAGAAATTAAGGTATATTGAAGTCGTTGTTGATGCTCCCACCGAACAAGATCCGGCCCTTTCTTTCCAAACGCGTAGCATAGAAACCGATTATTATGCGTTCAATATTTAAACAACCTTTCAAAAAAGTTGCATTTAATTATTGCATTATAAAAAATAAAAATAATACAATAATATAACAAAGAACATGCCTAAGACTAGAAAAAATATAAAACATTCAAAGAAACATTTAACAATGTGTAAAAGTCGGTATGCGTTATGTACGTCGGCGCCATGTAAACCAATAAAGAATAAACCAGGAAAATCTAGCTGTAAATGTACCGTAGAAAATGGATATAACTTTGCCACAAAACCTTGTAACACTTTACGCGCGCATAAAACAAAATTGGGAACACGCCGCATTTACTCAACTTTTTCTATCAATGAAATGAAACAAGGAAAAAAAATAACAGAGTGTTCTAAAAAGGCCGAGTGGTCCGACTGTTTAAATCATTTATGCAGTATTGATCCAAAGGATTCTAAAAAGGCAATATGTGAATGTACTTTAAGAAAATCCAACAAGGACTGGTTTACTATGGGAGCAAATAATAATAAAAAATACTGTCATATGAGTAAATGGTCGGGAGCCCATAAAAAAGATTTTTATAAAACAAGAAAATTTTGGAATGGTTATTTTAAAAATAAACCAAATTCTAACGGAAAAATGATTGGAAATCCAAAAAATATTATTAATAAATAAAAAATAAAAAA
>Ga0114959_10003605_pt1 | contig 12111 bp, 10 predicted proteins | sample C_130625_EF_Meta_FD_87317 | JGI IMG/M metagenome (GOLD analysis project Ga0114959, IMG submission 87317) | Freshwater microbial communities from Lake Croche, Canada to study carbon cycling - C_130625_EF_MetaG | ecosystem: Environmental > Aquatic > Freshwater > Lake | place: Lake Croche, Canada...
CATCAAACGCTCAAAGAATAGTAAATATTACATTTACAAATTCTTTTAAAGCATCTACTACTCCTACTGTTTTACTTACAGCAACTGGAACAGCCACTGCATTAGTTATGAAAGCAAATAATATTACTAATTCTAACTTTTCTTGCACTTTTTTTAATTCTGGACCATCATCTACTTTAACTATTCAGTATGGAATGAATTTTTTAGCAATTGGAGAGAAAGCATAATATCTCTATATAATATATGGCTTATAATTTAGTTTTAAATACCAACAATTCTATTACAAATAACACATATCAATATCAATTTATCAATGGTTCTCTCCAAATTTTAGATGAAGCTGAGATTTGTATTTCTAATTTACAAATTCCGTATTCATGGTTTAATGTAACTAAAGCCTATAATAATCAAACATTTCAAATTAATTTTCCTACTTCTTCTTCTTCAGGTCAAACCTATACGATTACTTTAAATGAAGGTTTTTTTACTGTTACTGATATTAATGCTTATATACAGCAATTTTGTATTACCAATGGTTTATATCTTATCAATAGTTTAGGTCAATATGTCTATTATTTAGTTCTTTTATACAATGTAAATACTTATGGAGTTCAGTTAATCACAACATTAGTTCCAACCTCTTTACCATCAGGATATTCTGCTCCTGCAAATTGGGTCGGTTATAATGCTACTTCTTATTGTCCTCAATTGATTATTTCATCTACCAATACTTTTGGTAAAATCATTGGATATACTGCTGGAACATATCCATCTGTAAATACAGCATCTGCTTCAACTCTAAACAGTGTCATTCCTTTAGGTAGTAATGTGAATTCTCTTATTGTTAGATGTAGTTTAGTAGATAATCAAGTAGGAGTTCCAACAGATATTTTAGATACAATCAATATTCCAACAGGTGCAACTTTTGGTTCAAATATCAATTATACTCCTCCTGCTTTAAAATGGTTAAAAATGACAGGTGGTATTCAACAATTTTTAAGAATTGTATTTGTAGATCAAAATTTTAATGCTTTAGCGGCTCAAGACACGAATGTATGTATTTCTCTCTTAATCAATAATAAAGGCAAACCAATAGAGACAAAATTAATAGAAAAGTTAGAAAAATTAAATATTCGTATATCATAAATGGAAGTTGCCAATTGGTATGAGAGATTACCTAATGACTTAAAATCTACTTCTTCTGTAGATAAAAATTTTAAGAAACATCATATATTAAAGAATTCAATGATATTATGTGTTGGACCAACAGGAACAGGTAAAACCAATGCTCTTATTGATTTTTTGTCTCGTAAAGATGAAGCCTTTTATGATATTATTCTTTTTAATCCTGTTTCAAGTGATGAACCTCTTTATAATTTATTAAAACAAAAAATACCTGAAATGAAAGTCATCACAGATATTGCAGAATTACCTGAATTAAAATCATTTGAAGAAGACAGAAAACATGAAAAACTAATTATTTTTGATGATTTTATAAATTTAAAACCAAAAGAGATGAAAAAGATTAATGAATATTTTACTGGAGGACGTAAAGCAGGATTTACAGTTTGGGCTATGGCTCAAAATTATACGTCTGTCCCTAAAATTGTTACTCGTAATGCTAATTATTTTATCTTATTTAAACAAAATGATAATTCAACTGTAAGTAATATTCTTAAAAATCATAATATTCACGATATGGATAAAGAACATTTTAAAAACCTATATCAAGATGCTACAAATGAACCGCGATCTTTTTTCATGGTTGATTTGAAGGGTGGAAAATTAACCCATTTACGAAAAGGGTTTTTAAATTTTTATAAATGTTGAAGAATAGTCTGTAAAATCATGTCATTCTTTTTTGTATCTTTATCAAAAAGAGAGACAAATGTTTGAAATGCTTTCATTGCATTGGGTTGAGATTGCATAAATTTCATAAAAGCAACACAATAAAAACCACAAGAACTTGCATCTAAATCTTGATTTTCTCTATCATTACAATAATATTCACCCATTTTATCTTCTATCTCTTCTTGTGCTGGAAAGCCAAAACTATCATAATAAAAACATTTGTCTCCTTTTTTCATTAGACACGTCCAATGACTATGTCCGTTTAAATTAATGACATAAAAACCATTTGTTAATTTTGGTAATTCTTCTTTTGTAAAACAACCTTTGTATCCTCTTATTCCTTTTGACATTTTGTCAATATCATCACTACTTGTGATATTATTGCCTCCTAATTTCATTTTTGTTCCACTACCATATATTTTATCAATTCCTTCTAATGTATCTATAGAATGAGCGGCTAAAGGATTTAAATTTCCTTTAATTAAATCTGTTTGTTTCTTATTTTGAAAAGGATTTAAAGCCGAAACAGCATCATTTTGAGTTCTTATATCTGTTTGATTTCCTGCTGGACTATTTCCAAAAGGGCGTGTTGCCTTATTTAATGTGATTGTTTCTTTGCCTCTTCGTCCTAATAATTCCGCTTGAAGACCGCCTTGACTATGACCTATGGTTGAAATCTTTTCTCTTCCATATTTTGTTTCTGCTTCTCTTTGAACTTTTTGAGCTTCTTTAAATCGGCTTGTTTGTTTATATGCTTTTCTTCCTCCAATAGCATACACAAGATTATTACCCCAATCTGTAATTCCTGCTGTTCCTCGGTGTGCTACTACAGTTTGACCTGTTGTAGGATCTACATACACTTTAGATGTTTTTGTAGATAATGCTCTATCTTGTTGAAATCCATCTACATTTCTAATTTTCTTATCATAACTTGCATTTAATAACCCTTGTAATTGCTTAGAACTTAAAGCCCCTGCTTTTTTAGGCATTATATATTAGAACATATTTTTTTATGTTTTCTTAATAACCTCATCGGCATCAATAGCCAGCAGGCATCAGCGATTTACCTGTATGACGGCGTTTTGGTGTTTTACGATGTTTTCGTTTTGCTCCTGCTCCCATTTCATTTAATTTAATTCGTAAAGCAGCACGACCTTTCGCTAAAGCGGCTTTCTGTGCTTCAGACATTACTCGTTTTGGACGATGTGCTTTTGGTATTTTTTTTTTCTTAAGACCACTTGCATATGCTTTACCATAAGGAATTTCGTAATTATCAGGAAGAGGTGGAAGTCCTAAATCATTACCTGCATCTAATTCTTGCATAGATGGATAATGGCTTGGCATTGCTATAGGCATTACTACAGGTGCTGGTGCTGCTCGTCGTGGTCTGCCTCTTGGAATACTTGGCTGTCCCATTCGTTGTAAGGCTAAATTTGTAGCACCTTGTAAAAGTGGCTTGGCTACTGGTTTGACATAATCGGCTACAGATTTGAATGTTTTACCTAAAGCACCCATCCATTTATTGAATTTTTTAACACGATTGACTTTTCCTCCTACGGTTCTTGCTGCTGCAATTGTTGGTTTGTATTTTGCCATGTTTGCATGAACCATTCCTCTCATAGATGAAGGAATTAAAGGATTAGCCATTTTACCTACATCTTTGTAAAGACCATGTCCTGTTTTAATACCACGAATACCACGTTCCACACCTGCTGTGATAAGAGGCTCAAGACCTTCTTTTACAATAAATTTACCAAAACTCTTGCCTAACTTTCCACCCATACCTACATCATGGCGTAAATGTTGATTGTGTTCTATAGCATAAGGATCTAAAGTAATTGTAATACCACAACCTTTAGCGTGTGCTCGGTGTAGTTTTTTGTGATGTTCTGCTGAAAGATGTATTTTGTGATGACTTCCAGCCTTTACTCTCACAGGATGACCGTTAAGTAATTTACTTACTTGTTTCTTAGAAATTGGGGCAATGTGTGCTTCGTGATACATTATACTATTACTAAAGATAATATTTTACCTTATTTCTTGGATTTAGGGGCTTTTTTTATAGGTGCTTTTTTTGAACTTCTCATAGCAGGATACAGATATTGATGTGCTGCATGATGTGTAATCATACCTGCATAAGCCATTTTATGAACTAATGCTTTTATTTCTTTTTTTATATCATCATTGTTATTACCTGCATTTATCTCTCCATCTAATAGTTCAAAACGATGTTTCATGGCTTGTTTAGTTCTGTCTAAATTATGTTCTACACGTTTATGTAATCCTGCTAAATGAATTACCATATCATATAATTCTTTTTCTTTTAAATCAAAATGTTTTAAATCTTCATGTTTTGGCACTTCTTGATTTAATAATTTCATAATAGCATTTACAAAATGATCGCTTACTTTTACATTTCTATAACCATTGATATGATGCTTATTATGATGCATAACAACTAAATTATTATCATAATATAATGCTTTTGGATTAATGGCTATTTTACCAAATGCAGCATATTTTGGTAAATCTTCAAGAAAACCTGAACCAATTGGACGACCTGATTTCTTTTTAACAGGTGATTTTTTATAACTATCCTCTGTTCCAATTATTCCTTTCGTTCTTAAACGCTGTAAAATATCATATCTTGTAGCATGTGGTGTTGGAGGATAAAAAACTTGTTTCCCATCTTCATCAACTATTGGATTACCATTAAAATCAATTGCTTTTGTCTGTCCTGTTCCACTTGTTAATAATTTACCTCTTGCAGCACCTTGATTATAAGTTGCAGCATATGTTTGTAATAATTGTGATACTGTCATTTGATAAGGGTTAAATTCTACTTCTGCTGCTGATGTTCCTATACTTTCGGCTGCTGAACTTACAGATGGTCCTAATCCTAATTCAGGAAATTCTGCAATAGGTAATTCTGCTGATGTTGCTGGAACTGCTTTTACTGGTAATGCAGGAAGACCTAAGTCTGAAAAAGGATCTGCTTTTGGTAGTCCTTGTAATAATCTTATTGTTGCCTCTGCTTCTTGTTGTGCTGCTGTGACTGGTCCAAATCCTCCTAATGCTTTTGGTTCAGACACTGCTCTTGCTTGTAAATCATCTTCAAATCCTTTCCTTCTTTGACGAGCAACTGCACCAAGTTTTGTCCTTGCATATTCTGCACCTTCTAATGGTGCAAAAATATCACTTATGGTTGAACCTTCACTTGATTGTCTTGATATACTTGCTTGTCTTAAACCACGAAAGGCTGGAACATTTGATCCTACAAGAGTTTCTTTTGCTAAAACATTATCAAAAAAATCAACTATTTCTAAAGCATTATCTTCTGTTAGTTTTGCTTTACCATATATTTCTTCAAACTTTTTAAGAAGTAGAGGGAAAAACTTATTATATTCAAATAAACGAAAGGGTGGAACTGATTTAATTATTTGTTCTACTAAAGTATTATTACGAGTAATGGATTTCATGTTTTCTTTAAATCTTGCTAATGCCCTACGTCCTGCTGCTTCTTCTACATAGGTTTCATCAAATTCTACTTGTCCTACATCTAATAATCGCTGTTTAAAATCTTCATCACTTTCATTTGGCTGTTGTTGTAAATTCATTTTACCCCTATTTAGTAAATTTAATTCATCGCTTTTTTGTTTTAGTAAAATAGCATTGGATTTACGATCTCTATCTATTTCTGCTTCATTATCAAGTATATTTTGTTTATTTGTTTTTCTAATTTCTTGAACTTGATCTATTGCTCCTTGTATATCTATTAATCTTTGTTTTAATTGTTCTACTATTCCTTGTAATCTTTTTATTTCAGGTAATTCTTCAAATTCAGCAAATGGACCTAATAATTTTTTACGATCTCTTCCACTTATAGTCTCACTATTTCTAATAAATTGTATTGCATCATAAGCAGTTACTAAATCTTTTTCTGTTGCTGTATATTGCTGTGCTAATTGTCTTAAATCATCAAAAATCACTTCATCTGTAGCGATTACTCTTTTTAAATCAGGTTCTTCTAAAGTAAAATCAGTATTTACTGGAACATATTTAAATTTATGACCTGTAATTGGATCTTCATAAGAACTTCTCTCTAATTCATCTTGATATTCTTGTATCATTTCCTGTGTGACATCGCTTTTAATTGTTGTTGGTTTCCAACCCCATACTTGTTTAATGGTATTTCTGCTAATCTTTTCTAATTGTTCTTCAATACCTAAATCTCTAAGATTAAGATCACTAACAACGGTATTAGATATGGCAGAAGATGGCTGACCTTCTTCTTCTTTACTTGGTATGCTTCTTTTAGAAATATCTTGTAGTTTTTTTTCAAATAGTAAGTCTCTTTCAGTAAGTTTGGAAAGTTGCTCCAATGACATATACATTAACAAAATAAAAAAAAAATAGAGACAAAAATTATTTAGGATGAAAGATTTAGTGGTTTTTTTTTCTATTAGTAGTGTATAATGAATTCTGACAACTACGAGTTCAGCAAATCGTCCCAACCTCAATCGGTAGATGCATACTCGGCATACACTGATAAACAGTGGAACTATATAAATGATATAAATAACGGAGTTTATGCCAACAATTCAGGATTAACACAGGTTCAATTTGACCTTACTTCCATCTACAACTCTGGTGGCTTTACTGACACTGGGGATATGTATCTAACTATTCCTATCGTAATGACTTGTGCCTTTGCTACTTCAGCCGGTGCAGTTGTTACTCTTCCTTCTGTTGCTTCTTTAGGAGTAGGAGGAGCGGCTGCTTCTTTAGGAGGCTGTGCTGCTTATTCTACTATGGCACTTAAATCCAATTTCCAAAACTTAATTCATCAAATTGAAATTCAGGCTGATGGAAAAGTAATTAATGAAACTCAACCATTCGTAAATGTTATGCAAGGGTTTCGTCTTCTTTCTCAGCTGTCTACTACTGATCTTAATACTTTTGGTCCTTCTCTTAACTACAATCAAGCCATAGATAATGAGAAATCTATGCAGTTCAATCAGGTCACTCCTCCATTTGTAGCAGGAACTGCTTCCAACGCTGCCAATGTTGCTGGTGCTGGTATGTTAAACAACATGCCTTATGGTGCTGTTGCTGCTGGTGTTGCATCTCAATCTATCGCTTCGCCAATCATGAACCAAGGTTGTGTTAATACTGCTATTGCTAATCGTATTTCTCGGTATGCTGATTTAACCAGTGGTTCTGCTTCTTCGGCTCAATCATTCTGGGGAACTTCTTCAGGCACACAACTTACTTTAATGTCTGCTACTCAGTTACAGACTGAATTTAAACCCTATGTTTCTTACATTGGAAACATAGTCACTTACTACGATGTAGCCCTTATTCCTCTTAAATACTTAACAGATGTGATGGATAAACTCGGTCTTGTTCGTAAATTATCGGCTGTCATGAGGATTTACCTTAACACTGGTTCGTGTGCTGCTAAAGTAACTAACCCTACTCTTTCTACTCAAACCATTCAGCCTGTATCGGTTGGTGGTGCTTTCCAATCTACTTTCGCGAATACTTGCCCTTTTACTTTTAACAATGTTGTAGGTGCTTCAGGAACTGCTCCATCTACAAACTTAAATCCTGCCTCTGTTCCTCTTACAACTGGTTACATTGTTGGTGGTCTTTTCGTGGCTCGTGCTCCTACTACAGCCATCTCGGTTGGTGGTGGTTCTGGTATTAACATTGGTCTCAACGTTCCAAGCCATCCAATGCCTTCATGCCGTGCCTATTACTCTCTTGTTAAAATGGAGCCGAGCAAGGCTCTTCGTTATGTTGAGGAAAATCGTTCTAAACTTGTAGTCTACGAACAGATTATTACCAATCAATATGATGGAATTACAAGTGGTTCTTCCTTTAGTCAGTTAGTGCAGAGTGGTATTAAAAATCCTCTTGCTGTTGCAATTATTCCTCTTATCTCTCCTTCTGCTGCTACAGGTTCAAGTTCTACAGTGTTTAACTTCGCTCAGTGGGCTTCTCCTCTTGACACTTGTCCTAATACTTTTGCTCCTCTTTCTCTTACGAACTTACAAGTAACACTTGGGGGACAAAACGTTCTAAACACCACTCTTTTTTACACTTACGAGAATTTCTTAGAGCAGATTTGTCTTGCTGACAATCTTACATCAAGTGATTTAGGGATTGGAAGCGGTTTAATCTCACAGAGTTGGTGGGAGAACAATCGTGTTTATTATGTAGATCTCAAACGATGCCGTGATGCTGACAAGGCTGCTACTCGCAACCTTAACATTTCTTTTACTAATAACAGCCAAGTTACTATCAGTCTACTCGTTTTCACTCTTTATTTAGATAAATTAGTTGTGGATGTTGAAACAGGACTTGTCAAAAAGTGAATTTGAGTAAAAATTAATCAACATCTATTTAGAGTTTTGTAATGATTTAGAATAAAAATTAATAATTTGTAAATATATAAATGACTGCCATTTGTATATTTTCCCCTGTATATGTTGAAAATGCTACTCTTTTGTCTCTACGCTTAAAAATACCTATTCTAAAAGAACTAAAAAAGAATGAAACCATAATCTGTTTTGGAATTGCTATTAATCCAAAAGAAATGTTAGAATTTAGTCTTAGAAATAAAGTGAATTATATTATTGTAAATGGTGAGAATATAACAAGTAAATATTATGATCCAAATGATGAAGTAGGTCGTTATTATATTTATTTACAAAAACGACATCCAACGATGCAATATTCACCTTATACTGCTGAATATGTGGAACAGAGGTTTGGTATAAAATGTGCTGGTATTATTGATTTTGAATTTATGAAGAGAGATAATGTTTATTTAACTTGTGATAAACCAATTGACATTCTTTTTTATGGCTTTCCCAATGAAGAGAGACAAAGAGTAGAAGAATTACTAAAAAACAAATATCCAAATAAAACCATCCATTTTGCATATACAGTGTATGGAGATGATTTATTAGAATTAATAGTAAAAGCAAAATATGTATTAAATATACCTTACTTTGAAAAATCAGCATTAGAAATTCATAGGATTAATCAAGCATTGGCTTGTGGTTGTCAAGTGATTAGCACTAAATCAGCATGTGATTATTTGAATAAAAAATATGAAAGTAAAATAACCTTTATAGACAGATGGGAGGACATAGAGGTTTGATTTCTTTTAATAATGTTCTAAAATATTTGGGAGGTCTATATTCATTACAGTAATTATAAGGATAAGGATAATCCTTATGATAGATGTTATTTAATGCATAAACATAAAATTTGTCTCTATCTTCTTCAGGTAGTTGAAAATCTACTATACATAATGATCTCTTTATAGTGCTTAGTTCAGGAACAACTGCCAACATATATAAATAACCTATATTTCTTTATGTAGTTTTTCTCTCCTTTTTTATAAAAAAAATAAAAATAATAATTACTCCTAAAAATCTTTTTCATTCTTTAAAAAGAATTCTTAAAAAAATATTCCTTGTCTCTAAAATTTTTTATAAACTTTCTATTAACTTTATAAAGTCCATTAGACCCTGTTTTAGAAATTATAGTTTTATATAAAAAAAGGAGAGAAAGAAGTTAAAGATTATTATTTATATAATATAATGATGTATAATTGTGAGAAGTGTAATTATGAAACACATGATAAAACTAAGTGGGAGAAACATATTCTTACAAAAAAACATAATAGTATAAATCAAAGGATGGAATTAGAAAAGCAAAAATTAGAACAAAAACAATTAAATGATGCAAGAAAATTAAAATTACAAGAAGATAAATTACAACTTGAAAAAGAAAAATTAGAACAAAAGAAAAAGAAAGATGAAGAATTAATAAAAATAAAAGAAATGAAAGAATTAGCAAAAATACATAAAGAAGCAGAAAAAACAAAAATAATTAATTGGGACGATTTTTGTTATGATACTATTAAATCAGACATAAGTTTTAATTTTAAGCAAACCATTATTAGTAAGAAAGATAATTTTTTTGAAGAGTTATTAATTGCTATATTAGATAATCCTCGTTTTAGATGTATGAGAGTAATAGATAATGAACTACAAATTTTTAATGAAACATGGGAAACACATATGTTCGGACAAACAGATGATGAAGATCTAAGATATGATATGGAATATGTTTTAGAAAAATTAAAAGAAATAGGTAGTGAATTTAATGATCGTTTAAAATACAAACATCAGTATGGTTTTGCATGTAATGGCTCAACTACTGCAACTATACGATTAAAAACATTAAAACAAATCATAAAGAATAAAGATTTAGGATTTGATTTTTATTATGAAAAAATGAAAGAAGAACAAGAGAAAAGAACAAATAAGATTTTAGAAGAGCGTGAAAAAGAGAATAAAGAATTAGAAATGAAAAAAATGATATTTGAGGAGTTAGTTTAATTCTTTTTTAATCTTTAGGAATGAAACCTTTAGGAATTTATTCCAAAAGAATTAAAAAAGAATATAAAGATTTTTTATCTTTAGTATATATAGAATGGAAACTCCATCATTTGTCTGTGCTCCCTGCAACTTTGAAACAACCCTAAGACCAAACTTTAATCGTCATTGTAATACAGCCAAACATATTAAATTATGTAAATGTGAAGTATTTACAGAAATCAAAGTTGTATCCAAACAAGATGAAAATTCTATTTTAATCAAAATGGAAGAATTAATGAAGAAAAATGAAACTTTAGAAGAAACTATTAAACAAATGAAATCAACTATTGATATTTTAGTTGGTGTAGTAAATAATTTAGCATCATCTATAAGCGGATCAGAGAGAAGTGTATCCTCTATAAGTGATATAGTATTTGAATGTGAGAATGAAATCATTGAGCCAATCATTGAGCCACTTGAAATCATTGAGCCAATCGTTGCCCCTGCTCCAATCCAAAAGAATGACACTGAGAAGCCAGTCATTCGTAAAAAGAATAAAGTAGCATTATTACCTGAAGAACCAAAAGAAGTAAAAGTAGAGAATAAAGAAGAACAACTAAGAATTCAACGTTTAGAATTAGAATTAAAAGAAATGAAAGGCAAACATAGTGAAAAACCTGAAGATATTATTGATAGTCGTCATAAGTTTATGGAAACAGTTCCAAATACAATGACAAATAGACGAGGTAATCCAATGGCTAAAGATTGCATTTGGGATATTTATAATAATATGTCAAAAGAATATCTAATTATGAAAACAAGTTTAGATTTTGATAATTTACCAGATCATACTGAAGAATATACGTCTATGATTATTAATTATTTAAAAAAAGAATTACAAAAAATGGAAGAAGGAAAAAGACCAATTGTATTTTATAAAGGAGAATTATATATTCGTGTAGTATGTGAAGATGATGATTATAATATTGTATATAAATGGAAACAAACAGAAATGAAACCATTTATAGAAGAGGTAGAAATGGTTATGGGTGCTTTTAATGAAAGATTAGAATATTGTCAAGATACAGAAGTAGCAATGAGATATTTTATGAATACAGTGACAAAAGATAAACAACATGAAAAGATTAAAAAGGCAATTATGCCATATATTTTAATGAAATAAAGAAAAATCTAATGATATATAAATGGAAATCATTAATCAATTAAATGTAACAGATCAAAGTAAAAAATCATATCGTAATCTTTTAAAAATACTTGAAAGAGATGGATATAATTTTAGTTTTACATTACAGGATACAATACAATTTTTGACATCTTATCCATTACAAACAGCATTAAATTTATTCAATGTTATTTTTGTAATACGTCGTGAATTGGGTGAAAATATGACACAATATGCCGAAGTAAGAGCAGATATGCAACAAGAACAGCAACGCCAAACACACGATAAACTAAGTCAATTACAACTAATGGATGAGACAAATTTTGTAAAGTTAATGCAAGAAGCATATACCAATAAAGAATATTTAAATTTTGTTTTAAATTACTTAGCATATCATTATGGGGTAAGGAATGAAGATTTACGATTACATATTGGAGAAGAAATAGATAATTTTTTAGTAAAAAATAAAGTAGGTGTTGCTTATGTGAGACAAAACTATAAAACAGTAAAGACATACGGTATAAAAAAACATATTATTAAAGATAAACAATTTATTGATGCATTTCAACAATTACCCAATGGTTTAATCTATTCAGGAGAAATGTCTAATTTTTTAAAGAAACGATTAATTTTACCTGAAGGTCAAATATTTAAAATGAGAATTAAATCAATGGAAGA
>Ga0114959_10003613_pt1 | contig 12094 bp, 10 predicted proteins | sample C_130625_EF_Meta_FD_87317 | JGI IMG/M metagenome (GOLD analysis project Ga0114959, IMG submission 87317) | Freshwater microbial communities from Lake Croche, Canada to study carbon cycling - C_130625_EF_MetaG | ecosystem: Environmental > Aquatic > Freshwater > Lake | place: Lake Croche, Canada...
ACGTATAAGTTCCCGCCGTGGTAGGCGTGTATGTATTCGTTCCTGAAAATGCGGAAAAAGTCGCCACTTGCATTGTTCTATTGAACACCAACACCGTCCCCGCTGATTCTGTGGTTATTGTAATTGGATTGCCAGTTACAGTACTTGCTGAAACCATTGGAGCGTTCGGTGCAATTGACGTAAACGAAACAGGATTGGGTAGCGTCTGTTTTTCATTCAATCAAGACGAAAGGGCCGCCATTAATGCAGAGCCGCTAAAGCCCAAAGTCATTAAAAACCGCTTTCGATTAATAGAATCTTGTGTTAACATTTCAATCCAAGTTTATTTGTTTTGTTAGGATGATTTTATCAGAAATTAAATACAGCGACTTTACTTTTGAGTACACGTGAGAGTACACGATTTTACGTAGATTCATTGCTTACAAGCTAAAAAAAACTGTATTTTACCAAAATTTTGGTGTACAGAACAATTCAATTCAAAAATTGTAGATCTTCTGAGTAATAAAGAGATTGTTTGGAGGAAATGTTTATTTCAATGAAGTGGAGATAAGTAATGAATGTATTTTTAGAAATCAGAAATGCTGTTATTTTCCAAAAGTATTCACGGTAATGAGCGCAAATTATTATTTATTGAATCGAAAATTAGTGCTAAATTTAATATAGATAAACGCTTGAAAGCGAAATTATTAATAAAATAAAATACGAATTCTAAGATAAAAAAAGAGTGGTACAGAGGTGGATGAACAGGGCTGTGAATAGCTTTAGACCGATTGCATAATAAACGAAAAAACCGTCTCCCAATCATTTAGATTTAGAAGCGGTTTTTTCGTTTATACTAACAAAAAGTGTTTATAACAAAGGTCTAACTCTTGTTTCTAATGGAATAATGGTTTGACCATTATCCAAGGTTACCAAGAAATAAAACTGTAAGTCATAAGGGGCTGTACCCGAAAGTGGCAAAGCCGTTAGTCCTTTCTTTTTCAGATATTCAGCAATCGAAGTTTTGAAAGAAACTGTTTTTCCGCCACCTGTTATTACCGCTGTGTTGTATAATCCAGTTGTTGTTTGTACAGAAGTTGCGTTGATGGCTTTGTTGAGTGACGAAGCATTTACCCGAGTGATTTCCTTAATTGTATTTGGACTACTATCAGCTAATTTTAAAACAATTTCAATGTTACCACCCGCTGATTGAGAGGTTGTTACGAAAGGAATACGTTCGTAATAAACGGCATTATCAACTGTGATTACATCCACAGGAACAGCATCACGTAGAGACAAATAATCGTAATCTTTTTTACAAGAACCTAAGCCCAATATCAATATCAAGGCTAAAATCAAATTATATTTTTTCATGTTTATTTCTGTTTTTATTTTTTAAAATGACTAATCAATATCCCACCACACACGGTCGAAGGTTTTTGGTCCTGGCGTTGGCACGTTTGGATTACTCAATTGTTCATTTCCTGTATATGGAATACGGACAGGAATTGTATTATCATCACCGCCCGTAGCATTTAAGGCTTTTTCTAAACGAGGATAACCCCAACGTCTCCAATCATTAAATGCCTCAATACCATTTCCACAGTTGGCTATCCATTTTTGGGTCATGATCTGATTAATTTTTATCGCATTTGAGCCCGCCAATGTTACCACCGTTGGATTAGCCTTGAAATATGCATCCACTTCAGTGGTTGTCAAACCCGTTTTAAGCATGGAGGCTTTGATGCCTTCCTCGTACAATTTCTGAGCATCGCCAGCAGTTCCTAGTGACAAGGCCGATTCTGCCAACATAAATGCACGTTGGGAATTTGTAATCATTCTGATGGGTGCTTCTCCAGATGCACCAGTAAAAAATGCCCCGTAACGTGAGCGAGTGGCAGAAGGTGGAATTGTCCCCGTAGCGCCATTATTCCAAGCTACGTAAGCTGTGCCGCTGGGTAAAGTAAAATATTTGGCGAGACGTGGGTCTTTGAAAAGTAACAGGGTATCTCTAAAGCGTTGGCTCAAAAATTGGTCATCCGGACGGTTTACGAAATTAAAGGCGTAAATTGGATTTTGAGCACCTGCTGCCGCCGAAAATGCCACTTGAAAATCTTGTGCATTATCCGTAATTAATCCCGCTGAGGAAGCCAACACGTTCGTAATCTCGGTTTTGGCACGGTCTGGTGCAGCTCGGCTAATAATCATTGCAAATCGCAACAACATGGTGTTGCCTAATCGCTTCCAGTTGGCTAAATTACCTTTATATACAACATCGTCCGTGCCTGGGTTCAAGGTACTTTTCTTATCTAAATCTGCCATGCCTTCCTTAACCAAGTCAAATAAACTCTGTACACCGGCGGCTCCCAGATATATATCTTTTTGAGTATCCAATTTAGGAGTCAAATTACCAGTTCCTTTCAAAGTTTCAGAATATGGGACATCTCCCCACAAGTCGGTAGTAATACTAAAACCGTAAGCCTTATAAATCTTAGCAATTCCTGCGTACACTGGACTGGTTGCTTGCGTGTTATCAATCATTTTTTGGGCATTGATTAATAAACCAGCGTACAATTCTCCATTCCACTGGTTATCAGAATTTCCACGAAGATTATACGAATCGTAAGTAGCAACCTGATTTCCAACGCCCGCCTGATATTGCATCAAAATGGAGGTTATACGGCTCAAATCATTACTATTAGCAAAAGCAGCATCATACGCCAAAGTGGTCATTAATGCTGATGGAGGTACGCTAAGTGGATTGTTTGGCGTATTGTTTACATCCAAAAAATCACTCGAACAACTCGAAGCCAAGAATCCTAAAGCTACGGAGGTTGCATAAATTATATTTTTTATGTTGAATTTCATGATTATTAATATTTTCGTGATGAATTTTAACATTACTATACTTAGAATGATAATCTTAAATTAACGCCATAATTGCGGGTGTTTGGGCTACTTTGTAATTCCAAACCTCGAATATTGCCCGCTCCTTGTGTACTCAATTCGGGGTCAATTAAGCTATTGGGAGCAATAAAAAATAAATTACGACCAGTAATTGAGAGTGAGACAGCACCAAAAGGCGTTTTATTCAAAATATTTTTCGGCAATGCGTATGATAAAGAGACCTCACGCAGGCGATATGCAGTAGCTCCATAAACGTTCAGGTCAGTCTGCAAGCCTTGGTTGAAGTAATTTTGAGCATCTATTTGGATGTTATTTGGCGTGTATGAGCCATCAGCGTTCAGGAAAACACCATCAATAATTCTTGGTTTTTCACGATCCACCGCAGTTTCTTTCAATGCTCCTGAACCTTTCAAAGAGGCGAGTGTAAATGATACCAATTGCCCACCTTGTTGTGAATCTAACAAGAATGAAAGCCCAATTCCTTTGTAATTGAAAGTATTGGTCATACCAATAATAGCATCGGGATTTGGATTGGCGATTTCTTGGTTTGCAATAGCGGCAACCCATAAACCTGTTTGTGGGTTTACGATAAATTTCGTGCCGTCGGGCGTTCTGGCTCTTTTATTTCCCAAAATAACCCCGTAAGGTCTGCCTTCTACAATGGATGGGGCTGAACCGATAAATGAACTTCCAGGAATGTTAAAGGCTGTTACGCCCGCACCAATCACATCTACATTGTTTCTGTTTACCGTGTAGTTTGCCGTAACTGTCCAACTAAAATCTTTATTATTGAACACTTTGTAAGAGAGCATCGCTTCAATTCCCTTATTACTCATTTGACCAATATTGGTGGTTCGGGTTCGATAACCGGTTGTTGCTGCTACGGTCACATTCAAAATTTGGTCTGTACTCACCGTTTTATAAGCTGCTAAATCTAAATTTAAGCGATTCTTGAATAAACCAATGTTAGCACCTAATTCATAAGCGGTCGTAAACTCAGGCGTTAAGTTATCTCCACTACCAATACGTGTACCGATTGAGAAACCAGCCTGACCGTTGATTGGAAAACTAATGCTTGATACGTTATTGCCTTGGGATGTTACCGAATAAAAAGAAGTTAATAAGTAAGGATCAGCATCTTTTCCTACACGTGTGTAACTGGCTCTAATTTTTCCAAATGATAAAATGTCACTCTTAATCTTAAACGCATCAGTGATGTCAAGACCCAACGAACCTGAATAATAGAAGAATGTATTATTGGCTTTGGGTAAGGTTGAAGACTGATCCATACGTCCCGTTAATTCTAAGAATAAAAATTTCTTGTAATCAAACGAAGCCTGACCATAATATCCAATTAATCTTCTTAAGGTATTTGCTTCGCCCGTTGCACCATTGGAACTGGTATAAGTTGTTGCGTTATTGATATTGTAGTAATTGGGCAATGTCAAACCTCCACCATAAGCGGATATGTTTTGAAATTTACGCTGATTAACATTGTAACCCAATAAACCGGTAAAGTTGATATTATCTCCAAATATTTTATCTTTCTTGAAACGGAAAATCAAATCACTGTTAATTTCACTTCTGTAAAAGACGTCCTCTAACACGGCACCCGTGGGCAGACGTGCCGCACCAATAGCGAATGTCTGCTTACGACGGTCAGTATATTGGTCTAAACCTAAACGATAAGTAGCCGTTACCCATGAGGTTATCGGGTACTCTAAATTGAGACTACCGGTTATACGGTCAACAGAACTTAATGTTTTGTTATTCTCAATTGACCAATAAGGGTTATCAGCAGTGGTAATATAAATGCTTCTTCCATTAAGGTCGGTGTAGGGCAAGCCTTGCAAATCATAACTTCTGGGCATTGAAGAAAGTACCGCTGGGGCACTTGAGTTATTACCCGTCAAGAAGTTATTTTGACCCGTCAAAGTATAATTGATATTTCCACCAAATTTTATTTTATTTAATAACGTTGTATTTCCCCCAAATGAAATATTGGTACGGTTAAACTCAGAGCCTGGCGTAATACCCTTTTGTGAGGTATTCGCAATTAACAATGAATAGCTTTGCGTAGCATTTCCGCCTTGTAAATTGACAGAATTTGTTGCAATTGACCCTTGTTTGAAAAAACCGCTTACGTTATCTGGATACGCTTGATAAAGGTAGGCGGATCCATTTGGATTTTTACGATTACTACCATCTGGTAACAATAAACCATTGGCTGTGGTCGGCGTTGTTCCAAATTTTGGTCCCCACGAATTCAAAGTTGTGGGGTTAAAAATATTTGTTGATCCTTGCCCGTAGTCATTCTGTAATTCTGGATAGCCATAAACATTTTGAACTGTGTAAGACGAATTAACCGTTACCTCTAATTTTTTATTTACGGAACCTCCTTTACCAGCTTTTGTGGTGATAATAATAGCCCCTGAAGCTGCTCTTGAACCATACAAGGCTGCCGCCGCTGGTCCTTTCAAGACATCGATTGACTCGATGTTTTCGGGTGCAATATCCAAAGCACGGTTGGAAGATTGAGGTCCACCTAACGTTCCATTTGGTCCGCCATTCGTGCGGTCTAAGTCATTACTAATGGGAATTCCATCTACAATAAATAAAGGTTGGTTGCTTCCTGTAAATGAGTTGATACCACGAATGTTGATGTTAGTTGATGCACCTGGTTCTCCGCTGGCACCCACAATCTGAACACCCGCAATTTTTCCTTGAAGTGCGTTTAAAACGTTAGGTTCGGATTTTTGGGCAATGTCCGAACCTTTTACAGTTTGGGTGGCATAGTTCAATTCTCTTTTAGATTTTTCGATACCCAGTGCCGTTACAACCACCTCCGATAATTCTTCGATGTTTGAAGTCAATTTGACATCAACTACCGTTTGTGAACCTACTGAAACATTTCGAGATGAAAAGCCAACGAAACTAAAAATAAGTGTGGCGTTGGCCGGAACACTTATCTTATAGGTACCGTTCGTTGCCGTTGTAGTTCCTCGAGTCGTACCTTTTATAGATACGCTCACGCCAGGTAATTCTGTACCATCTTCAGAGGAAGTTACTTTCCCTGAAACGGTTCTATCTTGTGCGAAACTCTGAGAAAAGAGCGAACACACCAAGCAGAACACAAAACTAATTAGTAGTTTTTTTTTCATTTGTTGATTTCTTTTTATTGACGAATATTGGGGAATATATAATTTAAATTTAAAAATAGTCAATATTTGAAGAATTAACAAATAAACTCCTTGTAGAAACATTAATATACAGAACAATTAGTTGTTAATGCTAAAAATTCATAGATAAACTATTGTTTGAATAGGTGTCGTTTTTGGTTGAAACCCTTTTGATAAGGGGGTCAATTAAAAAGATGACAATAATTTTATCAAAAAATAATAAAGAGCTAGTTGATTTCTTAATCTTGTAAAATTCAAATCATGCATGATTAAAAAAGATATGTTATGCCATCATGACGACTCATTTTACTAAATAGTAAAATCTGTGGTCTGTGTAATTTACCTAAAAATGCTCGTAACCAGGAGCTGTAATATTCACTAAATTCCCAGATTTCATCATCATTTTTGCCTCATTAACTTCATGAGTCATGTAGCCAATGATACTTACATCGTTCATATTCTTGATTTTTTCGTAATCTTCTTGTTTCACCGTGAAAAGCAATTCATAGTCTTCGCCACCGTTCAAAGCTGCCGTCATAGGGCTAAATTTTAGTTCCGTGGCCGTCAGATAGGTTTGGTCGTCAATCGGAATTTTATCCTCAAAAATAACTACACCAACGCCCGAATTTTTTGAAATATGCAACAACTCAGAAGCCAATCCATCAGAAACATCAATCATGGAAGTTGGCACTACACCCAAGTCACGAAGTTCATAAATTACGTCCATTCTCGCCCGTGGTTTCAACTGGCGTTCAATTACATAATCCTTGTCTTTATCAATTTCAGGCTGCATATCAGGATTGGAAAGGAAAACTTGTTTCTCACGTTCTAATAATTGTAAGCCCATTAAAGCTGCTCCCAAATCGCCTGAAACGCAAACAATATCGTTTACTTTTGCGGTATTTCTATACACAATATGCTGTTTTCCAGCTAGACCCAAAGCCGTAATTGAAATCACCAAACCCGATCGTGAAGCAGAGGTATCGCCGCCCACTAAATCAACTTTATATTCCTCACAAGCAACTTTGATTCCTTCGTATAATTCTGTAATAGCTTCCACCGAAATACGATTACTCAAACCAATACTTACCGTAATTTGCTTGGGAATGGCATTCATCGCCGCAATGTCAGAAATATTAACGGCAACGGCTTTATAACCCAATAATTTCAAAGGAGAATACGATAAATCAAAATGAATTCCTTCAATCAATAAATCCGTTGAAACCACTAATTCTTGACCGGCCGTATCAATTACAGCGGCATCATCGCCAATTCCTTTGAGCGTTTCTGTGTTATTTATTGTAAATTTCGATTTGATTAAATTTATCAAACCAAATTCACCAATCGTGCTAAGTTCTGTTCTTTGTTCCATGAGGTAAAGGTAGTAAATTTAGGTGTTAGGTTTTGGGTCTTAGGTGGTAGAAATCGTATGAGTATGTAACTTATAACTACTAATCCCTAACACCCAAGCCCTAACGCCTAAACACAAAAAAGCCATTCTTTTCAGAACGGCTTTCGAAATATATTTGTATTTGGTTTATGGATTCACTAATTGTAAGTTCACGATTTTACTGCCAGCTTTCAAATCGGGCGAAGCCGTTTCAAGCGTAACAGTAGTGGCAGTAACCGTTGAAGTAAGATTGTAAACAATTGTTCCCGCAGGATTAGACCCCGTTGGCGTTGCTCCTGCACTGTTTTTTAAATTTGCTAAGGTTAAAGTTTTATTGTCCGAAGATAATGCCCAAGTTCCTGTAAAAGTAGTACCGTCAACAGCGGTTAAAGTAGCAGCACTGGCAGCGGCAAGTCCAAGACGATAGCCACTATAACCTGGGACAGTATTTGTAGTTCCTCCTTTTTGATATACCTGCACACCAGCTTCTTTGGCAATGCTCACGGTCCAGGTCTTAGTCAGGTTTTCTTTGGCAGTTGGTTCAGGCGCAGCGGTTTTGCTGCAACTAATGGCGACCAGCATAAAAGCAAACAATATAGGTAAGTAAAGCAATGATTTTCTCATAATGATTATTAGATTTTTATTTAAAAGCTAAAAATGATAAAATAATTTGTAATCAGCAAATGAAATTTGAAATTTAGAGTTTTGGCAAAATTAAAAATCATCTTAACTAATTGATAATTAAACGTTTATAAAAATATATTTATTTTGAAAGAATATACAAAATCTCAATTAGCCCTTCGAAATGGTCAAGACCGTGACGAAATTTGGATTGCGTTTCGTGGACAAATTTACGAGGTAACTCATTCACGTTTATGGCGAAATGGCAAACATTATGAACATTGGGCGGGACAAGACCTCACCGACCAACTCCCCGATGCTCCACATACTGAAACAGTTTTTGAAAAATTTGAAGTGGTGGGAAAACTGATTTGAGTTTTTTAGACTTTCAGAAATAATAATGGTTTATTTCATTACGCTAAAGAATTAAAAAACCATTGCAAAGCTTGCATCACTTCTCAATACCAAAAAGATGTGTAAAAATTTTATTTGGCTTGTTTCGGAATAACAATATTTCCTTTCGCTTACTTTTCTTCACTGTGCTTGCCAGTCAGATACAAGAAATTAACCGCAGTGGCGGCCGCAAAAGAAAATCAAGAAATCCCAAACTCGCTACGCTCAAACCGTGGGATTTCGTAAGGAGCTTTCAGTTTATTTCTTAACTCATTCATTTTTAGAGATTTATAAAACTTAAACATCTTCTAATTTTAATAATTGAAAATAACAAACATGATTTTAATCGCAGAAAGTGGCTCAACAAAAACCGATTGGCGAATGATTGCCGAGGACGGACAGATTTTTCAATGCAAAACAATTGGGCTAAATCCTTACTACCAAGACCTTGATTCTATTACCGCAGAATTAACCGAAAATTTGCTTCCAAACGTAAAAGGACAGGTTTCTGAAGTTTTTTATTACGGAACGGGCGTAACCAATGAGGAGAAATCCCAGATAATTCGTCGAGCAATTTTATCCGTTTTCCCTTCTGCCCAAAAAGTGGAAGTACATTCGGATATGCTTGCGGCTGCTCATGCATTGTGTGGACACGAAGCGGGCATTGCGTGCATCTTGGGAACGGGGTCGAATTCATGTTTTTATGATAGCGATAAAATAGCTTTTCAAGTGCCCCCATTAGGTTTTTGGTTGGGCGATGAAGGTTCGGGTGGATATTTAGGTAAACAGTTGATTTTGAGTTATTTGCATAAAGAAATGCCCGAAGATTTACGAACAAAATTTGAGAAAAGATATGGCGTAATTGACCGTTTTGAAATTATGGAAAATGGCTATCAAAAGCCTTTTCCCAACCGTTATTTTGCTTCATTTTCAAAATTTCTTTTTAATAATCGTCAAAATCCATTCGTTTATCATTTGGTGAGTGATGCTTTTGGCTTGTTTTTTGAAAAATATCTCCTAAAATATCCTGGTGTTAAGCGGCATAAAATTCATTTTACTGGTTCGGTAGCGTTTTATTATTCCGATATTTTAAGAAGAGTAGCTAACGAAAAAGGCTGTGTGCTTGGCGTAATTATGGAGAGCCCGATTGCAGGTTTGACCTTGTTTCATCAGTCAAAATGAATGGATTTTTGAAGAAATAATTTTATCAAAAAATTACCTTATGAAACGAGACGATGCCCTATGGAAAGCATTAATTGAAGACCTTGCAGATGATTTTCTAAAATTCTTTTTTCCAAAAGCCGAAGAAATTTTAGATTTAAATCGTAAAATATATTTTTTGGATAAAGAATTAGAACAACTTTTTCCGAATACTCAAGATGAATTTAGTCCAAGATATGTTGACAAATTGTTAAAGGTTTACACCAAAACTGGAAAAGAAGAATGGATTTTGGTTCATATTGAAGTGCAAGGTGGTACTGATAAACAATTTGAGCGGCGTATGCTTACCTATTACTATCGAATTTTGGATAAATACGATAGAGATATTGCGAGTTTAGCCATCTTGACGGATAAATCTAAAACCTTTCGCCCGGGTAAATACGAGCGAGCGTTTTTAGATACTTCTTTAGATTTCAGATTTAAGACTTACAAAGTTTTGGATGCAGAAATAAAAGCGCTGGAAGCGAGTAATAATCCTTTTGCATCCGTGATTTTAGTTGTACAAACAGCTTTGAAAAAGGGAGCAATTTCAGATGAATCCCTATTTGATTTAAAAATTGAGTTAGTAAAAAAGTTACTAAAAAAGAATTACTCAAAACCTAAAATAGATGCTTTATTACGCTTTTTGAAGCTATATATTCGCTTTGAAAGTAAAGAATTAATTCTTAAATTTGATGATGAATTAGACAAAATTACAAACCGACCAAATACTATGGGCTTAAAAGAATTTGTATTAGACCGTGAAAGACGGATGGCACGGAAAGAAGGAAGAGAAGAAGGAAGAGAAGAAGGAAGAGAAGAAGGAAGAGAAGAAGAAAGAGAAGAAAAAAACGCAATTTTTACACATAATCTTATTGTGCAAACAGATTTTTCAGATGAAAAAATCGCTTTGTTAGCTGGTGTAGAAGTGGATTATGTTAAAAAAGTAAGAACTTCGTTATCATTAAAAAATACCGTTTGACAATTATCAGACGGTATTTTTATTTATTATTGAAAATATAAAATATATGCTTACATACGATAGAAATATAGGAACCAAACAGAAGGCGCTTCGCATTAATCTTGACCGCTTAATTTATGGTTCTTTTGCTGAAATAGGAGCTGGCCAAGATGTAGCAGCCAATTTTTTTAAAGCAGGCGGCGCATCAGGAACTATCGCTAAAACGATTTCAGCCTACGATATGGCATTTTCGGATGCGATTTACGGGGAAGAACAATCAGGTAGATATGTAGTGGAGGCTCGTCTGAATAAAATGCTCAATCGTGAGTACAAATTATTGAATGTCCGCCTTACCGAGATGGCCTCTGAACGTACTTTTTTTGCTTTTGCCGATACAGTTTCTGCCTTAAATTATCAAAAAACTAACGACCCTCACGGCTGGATTGGTTTGCGTTTTCAATTAGAACCCAACGGCGAGCCTAACGATGTCGTTATTCACGTGCGGATGAAGGATAATGATAATGTGCTTCAACAACAGGCTTTAGGTATTATTGGAGTCAATTTGATGTTTGGCTGTTTTTACTATTATGAAAAACCCGAAATTCTGCTGCAATCGCTCATGGATGACCTTTCATCCGACCGTATTGAGATTGATATGATTCGGTTTAATGGCAAAGATTTTCAAAATGTTGATGACCGTTTAATGTCGTTACATTTAGTAAAAAATGGCTTTACGAATGCCGCACTTTTTGGAGCTGATGGCAATGTAATGCAACCATCAGAAGCATTTTATAAAAAACACATCGTGGCAGTGCGTGGTCGTTTCAGACCCGTAACAAATGTTTCTTTGGACATGATTAAAAAAGGTTTGAAACAGTTTGAAAATGAAGTAGATGTTGATGACGATAAAGTGGTACTTTTAGCGGAATTAACGCTTAAAAACTTGCAAGAGGGCAATGAACAAATCAATGAAAAAGACTTCCTCGACCGTGTTGATATTCTTTGTTCATTGGGGCAAACCGTTTTAATTTCTAATTTCCATGAATATTACCGCTTGGTTCAATATTTAGCAGACTTTACAAAATTGCGAATGGGCTTAATTTTGGGAATGCCCAATTTGGAATACATTTTTGAAGAAAAACATTATACAAGTATATCAGGAGGGATTTTAGCGGCTTTTTCAACGCTCTTTGCCCCTAAAATCAAACTGTATTTACACCCAACAATGGATGACAACGGAGATATGGTTACGACCAATGAATTTATTCCCCCGACTCACTTAAAAGGACTTTTTCAATATTTGCTGGACAATGATAAGGTTACGGATATTCAAGATTATACAAAAAATTTATTAAGCATTAAAACGGATGATGTTTTAGCACAGATTCAATCCGGTGAGGCTGGATGGGAGGCCTTGGTTCCTCCCGTAGTAGTAAAGTTGGTGAAAGAAAAATGCTTATTTGG
>Ga0114959_10003614_pt1 | contig 12094 bp, 13 predicted proteins | sample C_130625_EF_Meta_FD_87317 | JGI IMG/M metagenome (GOLD analysis project Ga0114959, IMG submission 87317) | Freshwater microbial communities from Lake Croche, Canada to study carbon cycling - C_130625_EF_MetaG | ecosystem: Environmental > Aquatic > Freshwater > Lake | place: Lake Croche, Canada...
AACCCAGCTTATGCTATTCGTCAGATTGCTCGTGACTCATTATCTAATGCCTTTACTACTGGCGCAAATTCTATTCCAATTATCGACAATATTAAGCAGCTTGGCTCTATGTGGGGGCGTACAAACGCTACTGAAAACTTACTGCAAAAGCGCGGTATTTTGGGTGGTCAAGTTCTTGGTAACGCTTCTGATGCTATGCAAAAAGCTATGCTGCAAATTATTGACGGCAAGCCAGGTTGGGAAAAGTCTATGGCGTTCCTAGACCACGTTGCTATGCTGGGTGATGCTACTTCGCGTGTAACTTCTTACAATAGTTTTGTTAAGCAAGGTTTGTCCGATATGGAAGCTACCTTGGCAGCTCTTGAGGCAATGAACTTTGGTAAGAAAGGCACATCGCCTAGCTTGTATTTGCTAAACCAAATGGTTCCGTTTTTAAATGCGCAGATCCAAGGTATGGACGTTCTATACAAAGCGTTTGCTGGCAAGATGCCGTTTGCGGATAAACTAGATATTAAGGCCAAGCTTTGGAAGCGCGGTGCGATGATGGCTGCATTTACTATGGCGTATACGGCTATGTCATACGATGATGATGACTACAAGAATGCCACATCAGCTGAAAGAATTGGTAACTGGTTTATTAAAGTGCCAGGAATTGACGAGAAAGTTAAAGTACCTATTCCGTTCGAAGTTGGCGGTATCTTTAAGATGCTTCCTGAAATGCTGTATTCCACAATGTTTAAAGACAAAAAGTTGGGCGATGCCGCATCAGAAACAGCTAAGTATGTTGTAGATAACTTTATTCCGTCGTTTATGCCTACAGCTATTAAGCCTGTAATTGAGCTGGGCACTAACTATTCATTCTTTACTGGTAAACCTATTGAAAGCCAGCGTCTTATGGAGTTAGCTCCAGGCCAACGTGCATATGCAAATACCCCGGAAGTTTTAAAAGCATTAGGTGATGCTACTAATATTTCTCCAGTTAAGATGGAATATATGCTGCGTGCCTATACTGGGTCTTTCCCACTAGCTATGCTGTCTTTATCGAACCCAGTTGCTGGTGGTGCAGAAGCTCCTGAAGGCCGTGGCGCACTCAGCAGTACAACTCCAGTTATTGGAGCATTCTTCCAGCCTAAAGACGCAAATGGTCTTATCGATAAAGCTTACCAGCAAATGCAAGATGTAATTCAAGCGGACAGAACGTTTAAAAACTATGTTGAAAGCGGTAGAGATGAAGAAGCTGACGCGTTCTTGACTAAAGAAGCTGATTTAATTGGTATGGCTACTTTCTCAGGTAACTTTAGAAAGCAAATGGGTGAATTGGCTAAACAAGAACGCGCTGTTCGTTCTATGACTGGTATCAATGGCGCTGAAAAACGTGAGATGTTAGATCAAATTAAAGAAGCTAAGATAGAAATATCCAAAGCATTCCTTAGCGCACGCGAATAAACCAAACGCCAATCTTGCCGTCCTTACGTCCTATTTCAGCTTTGGCTTGAACGCGGTGGTAAAGGGCGGCTTTTAAACCGTTTACCCTTACCTCCTCAAATTTTAATGTAGGAACAAAGAAGCCCCCATGCGCAGGGACTTCTAACCACGGGTAATGCACCTTAATCTTCCTCACTTATCACCAATGGGCGTGTGATTTTAATTACGTTAACTCGCATTGACGGGCCCCTAGTCTTAGCCAGCATATCTTTGCGCATGTACCCAATCTTGTAATTAGGCAAAGACTCAAGCTCTTTCTTTAAGTCGGAGTATCCGTAACTCATAGTAGAACAGTGCTGTTTAAGAAGTTGCTCTTCAATGTAGTAATCAACATGGCCCGGGGTCATTTCATGCTCAACCCTTCCGGCTACATCTGACCTAGTTAGCGACTGGTCAATCTCATTATGCCCGCCCAAGGTTGCCTTAGTAATACCGTCAATGGCTTTAACCACAACAAATTTACCATAGCACTCACGGGTGTAGGCATTAAGAACATCTTCAGCAGTTCGGCGGTTGCCACGTACTGCGGCTCTCGCTTCATTAACCATACCGCGAAGGGTTTCTATGATTGGCCTAATTGGAACATCAATAATGTTTGCGTATTTTTTTCCCATAAGTATCACTATAGCTACGATGGCGGCATTACCAGCAGTCCAATAACGCTCATCATCTGATGAATTAAATTCCGCTTTTAACTTCTCACGGGTCTCGTTGTATACCTTTATGGCTGTAAGCCTATTTCTAACAATCCAGCGAATCAATTCACGACCTACGACACCGTAATTTGATTTAAGAATGTCAACTGTACTGCTCTCGGTTGATGACGCCCACTGTACTTCCTTGGCTGGTTTAACCTCTAACATACGAAGCATTTCAGCTTGGGAAGTGTGTTTGCGACCACCTGATAAGAAATCATAAATATGCGTGTTGCTTGAAAACAACACCATCAAGTTCCAAACAGTTGTGTTGAGCCGTTCCTTATTGGCTCCTTGTTCCATGCGCTCTTTGCCCTTACCTTGCGTTAAGTCTAGTAAGAACTGAGGCAGCCACTCAAATGACTCGCGGTTCTTGTTGGTAATTTCGTCCATAACAAGCGGTAGGCTGTTCAGTAAGCCCTGTCTTTGCTGTGCAGCTACTGCTGAAGTTGATTGCGTGACCCTATAGAGCTCTGGATGACCCCAAAAACTAGCTGCAAGGGCTAGGGCAAGCGACTTACCCCGCCCTGAACCCGAAGATCCGAGGTGGTAAACAACGCCCCTAAAGCCCGAGAAGTGCATAAGAATTGAAGCAGGCCCGACCATACCCATAGTGACAATCTCCCACAACTCCTTGGCAATGTACATATTGAGTACTTTTTTCCATTCCTCAATAGTGCCCATTGGTTTAGTAGCGTAGTTGACGTTAGCCATACTAGGGGTTGGAACATAAAGCTCTTGCCCATTTGGGAAGAAAATGTGGCTATCATAAACAAATGAATGGTCTTCTTGCCAACCACAACTATGCGGAACCCTGACGGCTACCTTATTAGAACTGGCGTACTCTACACAGCCCCTGACATACTCGTATAGGTTAACGTCATTACCTTTTCCATAGACTGCAATGATGTTATGGCTAGCCAGCATCTTAACCGTCTCATCCTTACTTACTACCGATTTTTGCGGCATGATAATGTCGATTGTGTTGCTAGGGCGGCAAGCTATCATGTGAACCAAATGCTCGTCTCCGTTATCTAGTATGTCAACCACAAACAAATCGTAAGGCAGAATCATTACTTGCTTCTTGGATTTCTCCCCGCCTTCAGCTTCCTCAACCATTTTGTCAACGAAAATACCACCATTAGCGCCGTAGCTAAATCCACGTGGCGGAATTGGGCGCGTAATCATTACCTGCTCAGCTGGTTTAGTATCGGTAGCTGCTTTGGTTTCGAGAATGATTTCCTTTGGCTTATTGTCAACTTTAATTTCACGACCCAAAGCTAAGGGGTTAGTAATCTTTCCAAAGTGTGGGCAACCTTTACAAACCCCAGGGTTTGCCTCATCAAGTTTTAAGCAACTATAAGGCCCTTTGATTTGGTGCCACTTGGTATTGTGACGATCCATATCGTATGGGTGCATAGCTGATAAAGCTTGGCCTTCCTCTTCACCATCATCGCAATACTTAGCTATGCTGAGGATACCCCGCCACAAAGGTTCCATGCCATCGTCTTTAGCGTGGTCTATGTAGTGCTGAACCTGTTTACATTTTGGTGCGAGGTTTTTAAAGAACGTGATGCTGTTCTCCACCATCTTGACGCTTGAAGCTGCGCCTTTTAAGTCTGGACGTTTTCCTGGAAGGTCAAATTTTGGCAATAGTTCGTGGGAATCTTCCCCTACCTTATCTTTGATGACCGTAGACAAAACCCCAAAATCAAAGGTTGTACCCTCAACTTTAATGACAACTGCTCTAGGTTTTTCCTGCTTGTAGTTGTGTGTATCAGGCACACGCAATACTCTAGCGGCATCGCCTGTAACCATAGCGTCAATATTTAAGCCTTCCTTTTTGCATAGGCGCTTAAGATTCTCTGCTACTGGTTTCCATGTAGCGATATCTACTTCTTCAGTAAAAGGCCAGTAGACGTGAAGTCCGCCGCCACTAGATACAATGTAAGGCTGACCTAAGTCGTACAACGATGTTGAAGACAAAAAGATATCCAATGCCGCTGCTGCCGCCTGTTTACTAGGATAATCCTTTCCTTCGCCACAATCAATATCCAAGAATAAAGATTTTATTTTTACTGCATTTGTAGCTAAACGCTTGCCACTTGTGTTGAATGATGCTAGCGCATAGAACGCGTTAAGTCCTTCACCGCTAAAGTGTGTAGCATTGCTATACAGCTCATCAATCGTATCAACAAATACGTGCTCTTTTTTTGCTGTGCTCAGTTCGCAGGCGCAATACTTACCCGAAGACGGAAGCACAGTCGCTAGGAATTCCTGCGACTTCATAAATGCTCCTTGGGTTAGCCGTTAATGCGTTTGTCAAATCTTTTTAAAAGTTCTTTCTGAAAAGTTAACGGCATGCCTGTGTCAAGATAGCGTTCGGCAAAGCGAATTAATTCTTTATCGGTTAGTGCTTGTGGTGTAATTACTACTTGTTCTATTTTTTCTGCTTGCATTGTTTCATTGCCTCTTCAACGGTACTGCTTGTTTGTAGTATGCGTAATAAATTGGTCACGCTTGCTCTGTATGACGGAGTAACTTCGGTTCCTGAGAACCAGTTATAAACCGTCTGTCTTGTTGCGCCTGTGTATTGTGAAATCTGTATCACAGGAAAATTTAATTTAATAGCCCAACGACCCAGCTGATTGCCTAGGGTCTTTTCCGCTTTAGCGGTGGACTGTCGTATCGTTTCTGAGTAAGCCATAATCTTTTCTTTGTTAGGTGAAGGGGTGGGGAGACAGTCTTTTTAGTCGTTCGTCCTCGAGTACTTGAGCTGAATAGTGTCAGCCTCCCCAAAACTTTACTCGTCGTCTGTATCCCATTCGTCAACAACAGAAGCTAAGTCACCAGTCTTTTTCTTTGGAACTGCAGAAGGTTTAACTGTAGGCTTGCGCTTTTCGGGTTCATCAAATGATTCAACCTCTTCCTTAGGCGCCGCCAAAGCTGGAGCAGGGGCTGTCTTCTTATTACCACCCATACCAAAGCTTAGTACAACAGCTTGCTTAGCTTCAGTAGATTCGCTCTTTTCCTTAACGGTTTCGTACTCGTCTTCAGATAACCAGCGCATAGGTTGGAAAAACAACTTAGGTACCGCCGCTTTAGTATCAAAGCGCAAGCGAGTAACCACAGTCTCAGGGCTAATGCTTTGTGCCGCTAGGAATCTAGCGTAAGCTTGCAATGGACGCTTGTCGCCTTCTTCTTTACCAAAAATTGATGTAGCAGATAGGGTCAACTGCATTACATCGCCACCAACATCGTTAGCCAATACAACTGCTAAACGCTGGCTAAAACGGCAGGCGCGTGAATTACCTTGACCAGACCCTGCCGCGTTTTGCGGGCACGATGCGCAATTGCTAGCCTGTGGGTCTTCAGCAGATGCATCGGGCTTTTCACCGTCGGCTGACCAGCAAGTAGGACCCTTAGCTGAACCCTCTTCGTATGCACCCGCATAAAATGTACGGCTGATTTTAGATGCGGCTTGAACAACAACTACATCAAGATGGCGATCATCAATAGAAGCAATCTCTTCGCTACCTGCTAGCAAACGGAATACACCGCCTTTGATGGAAATACGTTTGACGCTAGTTCCGCCTCCACCAGCTAAGCTACGGGCAAGGCTAGATAGTTCTACCTTCTTAGCAAATGATGGTAGTTGTGCGGGGTTAAATGTTGCAAGTTCTTTACTCATTTGTTACTGCTCCTGTGCTATTTGGCTTGGTTATTGCCACGCCTGTTTGTAAAAACTGTAAGAATACTTCGGCTGTTTCTGTTACTTCGTATGCACTACCTTCGTACATACTTTTTGCAGCTGTGTCTAAAGCCAGCCTGCGAAGGTCTAACTCCAACATGATATTACGCGCTGCTTGTTCAACGGCTTGTTGTTGTGCTAATTGGTCGTCCATTTAATACTCCTTATTTGGTTGGTTTACGTACTGATACTGAAACTTCGGACATAGAGTTTAACCCCATCGGCACAATGCCAGGATTTTCCTCTAAGAACATCGCCATATTCTTCTGAGCAATGCGTTTCTCAAACAAATCAAGTGCATCGTTCTCTACCACAAACGTCTTGAACGAATCCCAGTCGTCTGTGTAATAGCGTGTTTTTTGTGACAGGATGATTGTGCCTTCGTCTGTTTTTACAGATTGAAGACCGAGTGCCACCATCTGATCCTTCATGGCATTCTTAATTTCTTCCTGTTGTGTTTTAAGTTCCTCGAGCTGTGATTCGTACTGAACTGTTAGCTCGTTTACTTTTGCGTATATCTTGCGATATACCTTTGCTAGTTTGTCTAGCGGGATTGCTTCGTCTGACATACTTCCTCCTTTGTCAATTATTATACATCAATACAGACAGCTATACAACCCAATATAGGGTTTTTAAATTTCGCCTATCTCCTCCTTATACAGATTCAGCAGAATGTCATGCCCTTCAACACGCTTTTCTAACTGTGCAAACATCCGTTTTTCTATATCGCTACCTTGTAAGTGTATCACAGTAACATTCGTACTCGTCTGTCCAATACGATCTGCTCTAGCGATGCACTGTAGATAGGTTTCTACAGACATAACGGGGCCATAAAATACTACTGTATCCGCGGCGGTAAGGGTTACCCCATGTGAAGCTGACTGAGGCTGAACTACAAGTATACGCGGATTCGGTTCAGTTTGAAACCGCTTAAATATATCGGTACGTTTGTTAACTGATACGTCGCCATGAATTACCTCTGCCCCTATATTGTGCTTAAGAAGGAACTCGTGGATGGTTTCAATGCTGTGCCTAAACGGTGCAAAGACAATTACTTTTCTGTTGGTTTCTTGCAACACTTCTAGCAAAACATGGAGTCGGGGGGCACAGTCAAATTCAACAACCTCATGGGCATCGGTGTAAGCCGCGCCTGCAGAAATCTGCAGAAGCTTAGAAACGCCAGCCGCCGCATTTACTGCCGTGATGGTTTCACCCGAAGCCTGCATAACCATACGCTCTTTAAGAAGTTTATAGTACTTGACCTGCTGGGGTGTTAGTGGTATATCGCGGGTCTCAGTGAGCACAGGAGGTAAGTCCGTACACTCTTCTTTGGTAAACCTAATGGCCGGTTGCAATGCAGAAAACACAGCCTCAGCTGCCCCGTTCTTTGGTACCCATTTAAACTGAGTAAGTTTTTTCATTACTTTGTCGCGCCATGCAGTAGCAAACTTAGGAACACCGGATGGGTTAACTAGCCTAGCCAAACCATATGCATCCATCGGTGACTGAGCTGATGGTGTACCAGTCATCATCCACAGTAATGAATCGGGCCGAACAATTTTATTCAACGATTTCCAGCGCTTGGTTGACGCATTCTTGTACGCGTTAGCTTCATCTACTATAACCAAATCAAACCGCCCATCGCGTGCAACTTCTTCAGCGATTAAGTTTAACCCGTCGTAGTTGACAATTACAAACTCGTAGTCACCCTGAACCATCTCGATACGCCGACTAGCCTGAGAATGATGCGCCACAATTGCAGACCTGTGAATAACGCTACTAGATATACCACTCATCCAAGCATCATGCATAATAGACAGAGGGCACAAAATTAAACAGCGTCGTACTTTCTTTAACCGCATTAAGTAGTCTGCTGCCCATAAAGCGCTTAATGTCTTACCAGTTCCTGGGTCATTAAATACAAATGCCTTGGGGTTAAGTGTTAAGAAAGACGCTGTTTCAATTTGGTGTGCAAAAGGTTTGTGCCGACCTGGCCACTCATAGCGTGCTGTTATAGGCGACGCTAAATCTTTTATACCTAAGTTTCTTAATACTCTTACTTCTTCTAACCCCCAAAATACTGCCATCTCATACACGCCACCATTTTCACCTACTACTTTACTGCGCGGTATTATGCTGTACTTATCGGGGTCACGCGTCCTAAATACTAGAGCTTTGTTCTCTATTATTTCCATCTTCGTTTCTCTCTTCTTTTTGGTCGATGTAATCTTTTAATGTTATTTGTTTTTTCTTCCCAAAAATTGTTTCAAAGTTACTATCAAACATTTCTATGGGTACACCTAATGGGCGTGGTGTATCGCCTTTACCGCCGTCTCTCATGTTTTATCCTATTCTCCAGTACCTGTCTTTTGGGTTATTAAGCATTGCTTTAATAAGCTCATCTGTATTAAAGAACCATTGAATAACTTTCATGCCATCATGCTGCATGATTTCGAAGCTCATTCCATGTACTCCTTTGGTGGGCGATCATCGCCTTCGGGGTATGTCTTTGCATACAAAGTTAACATGCGTATATTACACATTACATGCGCTAAATGTGGCTGGCCCGACTCGGGATCTATCTCTTCGCCGCGTTGCCATGCAGCTAGGTGGCGCATAGCGCAAGCATAAGGTACAGACCAAGGCATTCCTTTAGCCCAGTTCCACGCGTTGTACTTTTTAGTGCCGTAGTCCCATACCCTAGCTTCATCTTCTAAAGTCCACAGGGGTATTAAACTCATGTCCGGTTTGTTACTGTTGTACCTAGCGCCAGACCCTTTTACTGTGCTGTTTACATCTCCGATACCTTTTACTTCTACTACTGTATCATCGCTGTAATACCTATAATCATCATAATGCGGGATGTTTACTACTTCTTCGTTTGGCATCATTCCTCCTTATTTGATAGAGCCATCTGATTTTCTTGCATAACTTCTATTAGCGCTTGCGCTCTTTACTTTGAGGTTGCTACGTACCGTCTTACCACCTTTACTCAACGGCTTGGTATGGTCTACATCCTTGCCGTCACCTTTATGAACTACACCTTCACGCTCAAGCATACGTCTTGCTTTGTTGCGTTGGGCGCGTTTCTTTTTTACTGCTTCTGTGCCATCGTAGTTTGCATACTCGGCTTTGTAATCTCTTTTGTAAGTCATATAAATCTTTCTTAATAACGTTTGCGGTGAAACTCACAGCTTTTTACAGGACACCAGCCACATAGCGGGGTACTAGTAGGATTCCAAACATCATTAGCGTAGCTGGCGTTAAGCTTTGCAACCCGTTCGCGGTAGCGCCACCAATGAAATTCTTTATCTTCTAGCATCATTTTATGCTTAACTGCGCTTCCTTTCACTACAAATAACAGGGCTGAATTAACCTGCCTGATGTGGGGAAAGTGCGCAAACACCATCAAAGACATCAAGATTAGCTGGTCTTTATCAGGATACTTGTCGTTGCCTGTCTTATAGTCGATGACCCAAGCCTTTAAACCGTCGTCATCAATGATAAGCAAATCGGCAATACCACGCACCCAAACATCGTCTGCCTTGAAATCACATGGGGACAGGTCTTCCCTAACCCCCATCTCATACTCGGCAAGTTTACGTCCTTCTTTCTTAAGCAGGCTATCCAAGATAGGCTTCATGAACTCATGCTCAGGGGGTAAGGGTTTACCATCCTTTATATAATGCTCGGCTGATTCATGAACCTGTTTACCATAGATAGTGTGGACGGTATCTGTGAATGGGTAATTTTTAAGTACCTTGATTTCGTGATACCGCCTAGCACAACCTTCGTAGTCTTTGAGCCCTGAATGGCTCCACTTAATTTTATCCATTAAAATTTTGCTGTTCGTATGGCTTGTTCAAGACGGTCGGCAAACCCACTAACAAACTTTTCGTTGCGGTTAAGCTTGGACTCGCCCATGTCGTACAAAATAGCATGGGTAATCTCATGCCATAAGGTATTATGTTGCCGCGATGCCGCCTGCTTAGCAATGGATATAGTGTGGTTACTGTAGTTATATGCGCCTCGGCACTCATCCCTACCGACAAACACACTATCGTATAGCTCTACTTTGATTTTGGTTTTGCCTATTGTTATTACCTTTGGTACTGCATATTTCTTTTTCACTTCGCTTCTCCATATCGTTTGGCACAGCCGGTCTCAGCGTCAAGAGGGATTCCTGACATATATTTAGGATCTGCAACCATCTGCGCGTGTACCCAAATCTCTGCTTCTTCGGCTTCTGATTCGGGAACTAGTACTACAACTTCATCATGCACAGTTAATACACACGGATACTTCTTTTGTATCCGTAGCATACCATCCGTCATGACGCATCGTGCTACTGCTTGCACAATATTTTCTACAATTTTACCACCATATAACCGCTTAGGTTTGTTCTTGTCATCACCACCATACTGCCATTGGATTCTGCCTTTGTTATCGGCATGTCCTTCAAGGTTTGGGTAACGAATCGACAGACCGCTTGGCAGTTCAATGCCTTCCTTCTTAAATGTAATGCACTTGTATGCGTACTCTTTACCCCTAGATAAGCAAGTTAAAATAGAGTCGCTACACAACTGCCAAAAGGATACTACTGGTTGGGCTGTGCTTCGATAGATATCAATAATCTTCTTTGCTGCAACGCAATGAACAAGCAACTCATCCTCTGTACAAGTGTGCGGGATCTCGCGCATCTTCTCAAGGTTTTTCTCCCACCCGATGAAGTCTTGCATGTCTTGGCCAGTAACACCGAGCTGTTTAGCAAATGCTTTATCGTACATAGTAGGGGGTGCACCTAGAAAGCCTGTGAGTAGTTGGGCAGAGAATGAAGCCCACCCCATTCCGTACCCGCAACCGAGTAGGGCAGACTTAGCCGACTGTCGTAGGTCGGGGTGTGTCTCTTTACTGAGGGTTGGGATTCCGAACATCTGCGCACCGAACGCCGCATACGCATCCTGACCCGAGGAGAAGATACCAAGGAGAGCATCATAGTCCGCGAGATACGCGAGAACGCGAGGTTCGATTTGGGATAAATCGCAGACCACAAGGGTATAACCTTTCGGAGCTTGAATAGCTTTGCGTAAGAAAGAGCCCCGCTTGAGGTTCTGAAGATTAAGCCCCGAGCCTTTGGACGCCGACCAACGACCGGTGTGGGCGCCGTAGTAATTGAGCGGGACAGGTAGCGTACCTCTTTCTGAAATATCGACGAACCTCTGCGCTCTCGTTCGCTCAAGTGTCGACTTAACTTTAAGGCGCGCTTCACATATAAGCGATATGTCTTCGTTGTCTGAATTAAGCAACGCTTGGAAGAGGGCATCCGTTTTAGCGAAAGCGTAAGCTTCTTTGCCAGTCGTCTTGCTAATTTTAGTTGGCGGGGATACCCCAAGTGTTGTAAGCACTTGAGCAAACTGATCGTTACTAGCCAACGCCGTTTCATCAACGTTAACTTTTGAAAGGATCGCCTCGCGCTTTGCACGCTCATCAGCAATGGCTTCATTTAACATCTCCTTATCAAGTTCAAGAACAGGGTTAATGAACATCTTTAATGTGAGGTCAATAAGCTTTAACTCACCTTTTGGAAACCCTCCTTCTAGTTCTTCGTTCAAACAATTAAACACCGCTTCACACAAGTAAACATCGTGTAAGCAATACTGTGCCAGCTCTTCTTCTATGTTTAGTGGTAGTTCTTCCAAGCCGTCGGTAGAGTAGACTGCGTTCCCTTTTGGTGGGAGCTCGTAGTATTCTGCGAGTTTGGCAAGGCTGTTTCCGACTTCCACACCCCTAAGAGCGCGAGCCATAGATAGAGAATCAAAAATAAAAGCAGGACGCGCGCCGTAAACCCACGACAGAATCGCCACATCAAACTGGGCGTTATGCGCAAGAACCGCCGTCCGACTCCAATCAATGTCATCAACCCATGAAGGCAGATTGTCGTGAGTAACCCAATGGTGTTTCTCAGCGCCGTATTCTTTCCAGCCAATACCAAATGCTTTAAATTTATCATCGCGTATATATTCCTCCGTAGTCATTTTGGACAGGGTATAAGTAGCCCTGTCCCATCGCGTTTCAAAGTCCACGACCAGTATGCGGTCGAATGGTTTGGTTGTCATCTGATTCCTTAAGTAAATAAAAATATGCCGAATACGACGAAGATGAC
>Ga0114959_10003615_pt1 | contig 12086 bp, 16 predicted proteins | sample C_130625_EF_Meta_FD_87317 | JGI IMG/M metagenome (GOLD analysis project Ga0114959, IMG submission 87317) | Freshwater microbial communities from Lake Croche, Canada to study carbon cycling - C_130625_EF_MetaG | ecosystem: Environmental > Aquatic > Freshwater > Lake | place: Lake Croche, Canada...
GTAAGTAACATAAGCTCAATCATTTTTATGTGATTCGCTCAATTCAATGAGCTAAAAAAAAATCGCAGCCGCAAAAATTGAATCGGGCCGCTGCCGTTTCTTTAGGCACTCAAACAAGATGAAAGACCTTGATATGTGGTTTAGTGAGAAGATTTGTAATAGGCTTGCAGGTATCACTGATAGTGAAGAGAGACGTGAGTATATTGAAATAATCACGTCTGCCCCTGGTATAAAAGAGGAGTGCTTTGAAATTATTCATGATCTAATGAAAAGTTCATTGCCCCATGATGAAAAGTTCTTATTCATGGGTGCATTACTTGATGAGTATGACTTCGATGATTTACTATATGATATTAGAAAGAGATTTAGGGAATGTTAGGGATGTTAGGGGAGTTAGGGGAATTTTTCAGATTCTTGAGATAAACCTCCAAAAAAGTCCGCTAAAAATAGCGGAGGAAATCAGAGATATTCTTGTGTGAATGTGATTTTTTCCCATTTCTCCCCTAACTCCCCTGACATTGTAGAAAGAGGTTACACGTCTTGATAGCTTTCTCTAATTCATCATTCGATAGTGTAGTAAAAGTATCAAGGATCTTCTTATAGTGATATAGATTATCTAAGTATCGTTGGTATTCCCTTGCACTGCTGTAAGGTGTTAGCTTATCATTCATTGAAATAAGAATTTTTCTCATTTCAGCAAGTGATTGTAGATTAGTCATCTAATTTTATGGGATATTTTACATAGCAGTTGTCTTATATTTATTCGCAAGAAACGCTATCTTTCTCGGGTCAGGCTTATACGTCTCACGCAAGACTGTAGAATGATATATTGGCGACCCATCTTCATACCCTCCTCTTGTAAGTCTGTTATTCGCTTTTAAAGCAGCAAACGTTGCTTGATTTTTCGCTGCCTGCTCAGCAGGCACATTAGCTGATGCAGCCTGTGCAGCGTCCATACGATCAGAAACTGACTGAGCAGCAGGAGCAGGGTCAGCAGCAGGGCGACCTATTGCAGTCATCTGCTCGGGATTCAGTCGCACCTTATTTAATCCAAATCTCCCTGCAAAGCCACTTCCCATCATACTGGTTGTCATGGTTGTTCCACCAATGCGAGTAGATGCCATTTTTCTATTAGTTGTAAGAATTTAATCCAGAACTTCCACAGCCCCAGCCTTGAGCGTGAGAACACGAGTGAAGTGGAGGATCACGTAGTGCGTGAGGCCAGTAGCAGCTAGAGTTCCAACGGGCGAGTTAGCAGTCGCCTGCACCTGGCCGTTGTTCTGAAGCTCAATGGCAATCTGGTAGCCGGAAGTGCTTGTGTTAATACCACCAGCGTCGGGCTGGCTTGTGAGGAACTGCTCAAGATTCACACCGTTCTGGAACATAGCCTCGTCACCAGCGAAAGCACCAAGAAGAGAGCCGTCCTTCGTGCCAGAAGCCGTAGCGTCCTGTCTGCGAGTATCAGCACCGCCACCCGTGATTGTAGAACCAATACGAGCGATAGGCTGGCCAACGTAGTTATACCAGGAGATTAAAGCACCACCAACCACTGAGCCGAGCTGGTTGTAGGCCTTCTGCAGCTCCTGGAATGCACCAGCGGAAGACTGAATCTGGAGCTGAGGGTATCTCTTTGAGTTGATGATAACCTGGTAAGAGCTGAAGCAGAAGTTACCGTTCGTGGAGTTGTTACGCCAGCTGAACGATGTCTCAGAGAGCGTGGGCTTTGATACACCATATACACCCTTGAGGAAACGAGTTCCCTTAGCTACTACGATGCGAGTTAATGCACCCGTTGAGCCGACCGTATCACCAGCAGACTGGCCCTGGGCAATTGAGGCAGGCTGCACCTGGTAGGTATCAATCGCATAAGCTACACCTGAGCCGTTAGGCATCTTAAGCTCATTGTCCATGAGGGCATAGTAGTCAGCAGACATGCGGCAGCAGTCATAAGATAGCTGAACATCGCTCACCGTTACGAAGGTCAGAGGAGCATTAGCGGGGACAGCGATAGAGGGATTTACAACCCAAGCCGCACCGTTGAGGGCAGAGCGGAAGAGGATCTCAAGGGTGAGGTCCTGGAAGTTACGGGCAGCGAAGAGCGTGGGGATACGGCAGATACCGAGCAGCGTGAGAGGCACGGAATAGTAGCGACCGTTATCGAGCCAGGAGCTACCTACAGCCCAGCGAGCATCAAGAAGCTGAGAACCCGTGACACCAGCTGAGTTAGACACGTTAGCGGCAGGGCCATCGTTCCACTTGTCATAAACATAGAGACCCTCAAAGCCGCCGCACTGCTTGTAGTAGTTGTAAGGCATAGAACCCTGCACAAGGGCATTCACAAGGTGACCTACGTTGTTGAGAACCTCAACCGTCTGGCCACCAACCTTCACGTTGATGGTATCAATTAAAGAGAACACGTGGTCATCAAGAGCAAGGCCCGAAGGGGCTTTGTTACCACTTCCATCGACAAAACCATTGGCCTGAGCCTTAAAGTTGAGAACCATCGTTGAGGTATCAATATAGTCGTTCTGGTTCGCAACACGGATAATCATGAGACGAGTTCCAGAACCTCCAACCGTGTAGCTATCGCCGGACGAAGGCACTTGCGTAGCCGTATAACGCTCCTCAACTACTGAAGAACCCGTAAGGCGATCCTTTAACATAGCAAAATCAGGCACAACTTCCTCCACACGAGGCATCAGAAACGGGACGGTCAAGGCTGACATTTTCTAATATATGGAATATTTAAATTTCACATATTCGAATCTTTTTTCACCAGACCGGAGTTATAAAACAGCCCCTAAAGCTTTTCCAAGTGTTCCAGCCTTACCAGTTTTAGAACTTAAGTAACCAGCCCCACCCTTTGCAATATTCATAATACCACCCTTCACATCTCCCTCTTTAAAACTTTGAGCAGCATCTAGTCCTGAATTACCAATTGCCTTAATATCATTTACACTCATTCCACCATAAACAGGGACACTCTGGGCCTTCTGTTGCACTCTTGATACGACGTTTCCAAGAACGGGTATATTCTTAGCCGCTGTTAATAAGGGATTTTCAGAATTCAATCTATCTCGGCCGTAATCTATTCCAGTTTGTAAAGCTCCTTTAAAATCTCCTTGCAATACTTGTGACCCTGCTTTAACGCCGGTATCAACTCCTTTTAATATATTAGTTGCTGCCCAACCTATTGGAGTATATTTCTCAATACCTCCTGCGATATCACCAAGAACCGGGACGGACTTAATAGTATTCCATGCATTGTTTCCAAAATTCTTCACTGATTCCCAGCCTTCACCGAGCTTCTTACCTATGTTGTTAAACCCATCTGATATCTTCTTACCAAGGCTATCGGAAGACCCGGTGTTACCCATCTATTTTAGTGTATAACATTTCCAACAACTCCTAAAACATTTCCTGTCTCATGTGAGACCTGTTTTCCGATATTAACAGCCTTATTAACTGCTGCGGCATCAACACCAGTCTTAGCCTTTATAGCGGCATTAGTCTTAGCCTCGGCTTTTGCAATAACGGCACTCGCCCCAGGTATGACCGCTGCGGCATTCTTGATATCGGTATAAGTTTGCTTAGCCTTATCATACATCTGAATGCCCTTATCAACATTAGCCTTCACCTTACCTATCGCAGCGATTCCGCTAATGGCGAGATTCTTAGCACTACTGAAGAACCCCATTGTCTTTATCTACTATTTTATATACTTTATTCAGCGTTCGGAATCTTTCCTTTGACGGTTTTTTATAATCGACGATCAAATGCCCGTAGTTATCTTTTGAGCGAATATCTTTGTAAATATTCACGATGTCGTTAGGAGTTGCGAATTCAGACTGGTGTTCTTCAGAAATCTCTTTCATCATTTCCTGATTAACACCCATGACAACTAAATGAGTTACATTGGTCATTCTGCAGTTACGATTTATGTGCTTATATACTTGTGAAGTCAGAATGATCGAAATGCCTGCATTACGCCCGCTGCAGAATACATCATCAATGATATTGATTGAGTTACGGCTTACGAGACCCTTAGATGAATAGTCATCGAATACAAACAGAATTCTGTAATATCTGAGATTTTCAGACTTTCTTTCTTCTTGCATTACTCGTATCTCATCTACAATTGTCTTAATCTCTTGTGGATCAAAGGTATTATAAACTTCAGAATTCTTAATCTTTTTGAATTGAGTATTGTATCTGGGTGATCCATTCCAGATTAGAACCTTATCAAAGAAATCGCCATACATCTTCTTATCACTTAAAAGGCTATATAAGAAACTACTTTTGCCTCCACCGGAAGACCCTACAATCACACTTCTAAAGGGGTGACTGAATAATCTCTTGTCAAGCTTTGTAATCTTAGTATCCTCTTGTTCGTTATCAAGAGGCATCGCTCTGATTACCAGATCCTTCGCCTTTGAATCCTTTGCTTCCATGTTCTATATAGTCCTTAGTTTTTTGATATGCAGTGTTCAGAAACGCTCCTACATCAGTGAGACCCTTAGCAATGTATTTAGTATAAGAAGGTAGTTCTTTTCTTAGTCCTTCTATGTCTTGCAACACAAAGTCCTTTGAGTTATTACTCCATAGATACATAGTTTTCAATAGCTGTTCTACAAAGGCCTGGCAATTGTTTCTAAAAGGATCGTATGTAAAGAAATCATCGTCACCAATCCTTTGACGTGTCATATCAAGTAGTTCATTAACTGTCATAGTTCCACGCTGTGGCGGGCCTACATCTAGGGCATCTGGGCAGGCTCTGGGACTGGTTGATATACGTATTACTTCGTTCTTCTCAATATGTAATCTGCTTCCATCTTCCATTGTAACAATCATGAATAGATGATAAAACTTATCAAAGCCATACTTCTTCTTAGCCTCTTCCCACGTATTCTTCCCAGCTAATGCCTTCAATAAGAACTCTAGATTTTGAGAGACGACTTCTCTACAAAGTTTAATATTGACTATCTTATGATTACCATGTTGTGATAGTAAATTCTTCACATCAGGGGGATACTTACTATGGACATCTTGTGCGGTATCTTTTATGAGTGCAGCTGCACTTTTACCAGGATTTGTAAATAATTTAACTGTTCGATAAGCCTTTCCTAAGAATTGCTTTATCTGCTTGAACATCTATAGATTAAATCATTTTTTAAAGTGAATTGAATATAAATCGTATTTGTCTGCCATCTAATTTATCTTCCTAAAATAGAAATGGAAAAGACTTCCGGGCAAGAACTATCTGACCTGTTATATGGGCTGCAGATGACGGTCAAGATTCTAGAGGGTATTATGACAGAACATAAGGAAGGTAAGCGTGACCAAGCTGATTATGAGTCAAGAATTCATAGTCAGAGTAATCTTCTAAATAACAATCTTAAGGGAATAAAGCCATTAGTTGAGAAACTCTTTACTGAGGCATATAGTAGATTTAAGAATGAAAGTGCAGTCAGTAGTGTTTCCAAAGAAGATGTTCAGTCTAAGACAAGCGAAGCAGTGGTTATCCAAGCATAACTATGTTACTTCATTTCACGGGAAGCCTGCTGATTCAACAACAAATACTTATCGTTTTCGCCAAGAATCCCCTTCTCACTTTTCGCAGTATGCAGTGAAAACACTTCCAAATGGGGTTGAACTTGTCCTGGGGAAATAATAACTCGTAAGCTATTATCTATGTATGTGACATTCGCATATTTAAATATTAGATCATTCGTGAGGGGTATATTATAGATAACCTTGTTATTAAATACTTCAACTCGTATGTCTCTACAATGTGACCATAATAGTCGGAGCATCTACTCGGATAATCCAAAATAATTTCTAATCCATGGATAGAAATGACTGCACCTCTCCCGCTCCGCTTCCATAATCCTATTAAGGGTCTATGCGAGAAGTTGAATCTGGACTACGAGACTGTTATTGGAACTGGGCTTAGTTCTAAGATGCAGGAGGCCTACGTGTATGCTGATATCGCCAAGGAAGTTAAGGATATAACGGCGAAGGATAAGAAGAAGGCACAGGAGAAAATAAAGTCACTGAATAGCAAGTATGGACGAGATGATGCTACAGGAACTAGAGAAGGAGAAGTTGAAGACAAGGGGCGTGTTCGCTACGATGCAGGGCTTATCGTGGAGCATATACTGCCTGACGCTGGCGAGGTGGATAAATCCGCCCCTATACGCTATGGCCTGGAGAATACTACACCTATCAAATATGAAAGAAAAGATATGCTCTGGTGTCCAGGAAAGGGAGTTATCCCAGGAAGCCAGCTCGGACTTGACTAACCCAGATGATCCCATAAACCCCGGCACATAACAATAAATGAACAGTCGCTTAACAAAAATTTCTTTGTATAGGGTATATAATGTCCGATACAGAGGAGGTAGTCATTACACGCACCAAAGCTGAGCCTAAGCCCCCCAAGAACACAAAGCCGGAGATTGCTCGTGAGAAACTGAAGGAAAAGCGTGAGCGGTTGAAGAAGGAGAAGGAGAATATGATAATTGAGGAAGCGAAGAAGCGAATGATTTCGGAGTCTGAGAAGAAGTTGCAAGAAGAAGCGTTAGTAAAGCAGCAAGAAGAAGCAAAGAAGAAGTCTGATCCCACATATATTATGATGCAGAAAATGGAGCAGATGATGTCTATGATTAATAGTAGGGCTGCACCAACACCTATTGTTGAAGAGCCTGTTAAGAAGAAGAGAGCAACAAAGAAAAAAATACCTGAGCCTGAGCCTGAACCTGAGGAAATACCAGTAAAACGACGTGTCAAAAAGGAGGTAGTTTCGATTAATAAATCTCCAGGATTACCAAAGCCCAGAAAGAAGGTTGTTTATCTTCAGCAAGACCCAGTAATGGAAGAATCAACTCAATTCGTCGGTTACGATGTTGCACCACCTGCCGAGCCTATTCAATACCAGCCGTCATCGGGATTACTATCCGCCATGATGGGTCGTAGAAATATGAATAGTTTCTATCAGTGAATATGACGACCATAAAAAAACCAAACTATAAAAATAGCAATTGGTATATTTTGTATTGGTAGTCTCATCTACTTCTTCTTATAAGTCTTCTTAGCTTCCTTCATTGCATCTCCAAGAGAAGCCTTAGGGTTCTTCTTCTTAAGTTTCGCATGGGCTTCCTTAACGGCCATTAACCAAGCAGAGGGCATTTCTATATATTAGTGTGAATAGATTGTCCGTGGGGTTCTTTTAAATTTAAAAATGATCCAACAGCCGGAGTAGGTAACATTCCCCTCATATTACCCAATTTTCCAGATAAGAACTGTGTATAAGGAGATGACCGTAAGTTAGTCCAATTTACATTACCACCAACTATTGCAGGGGCTGTAGGAAGGGGAACGCTCGAACGATCTAATAGTGTCTGAAAGCCAAACTTAGGATTTCCATCAAGACCACGGGCCGCCTTATGAGTAGTTAATTCACCATTAGCAAATGATGAATCAACGACAGGAGGCTTATTCTCAAAACGATTCTTAAGAAATATGTTACCACCGAGCATTTCTATTTTGAAGGGCGGAAATAAATTAGGTTTGGACTTATTAGAAAATGCAAGCTGCTTTCGCTAAGTTGATGGTGAAGAATCCAGTTCAGTCCTCAACTATTGAGTTCCGGTCGGGAGGTAATGGAGTTCCTATCTTAACTCGTGCCTCTGGCCAATCAACGGTAGGCTATCAGACTATGGGTAATTCAGTGGGTAAGACGACGCTCGGTGCAATTCGCATGGGCGATGACGATGGTAGCGGCCCTGGCTCAGCGATATTTCCTGGTATGATTTTCCAGCCTTACGGTCAGCCTGATAGAATATATCCTGGTGTGACTTTCGCTGCAACTGGTAATACTGTATTTCAGCCTCCCGCCCAGGACCAGGGGACGATTGCTATTCTGCAGAAATACGGTGACCAGAAGTTCAAGGCCACCCAACAAGCTCCTTTTGAAGACTACATGGCTCAGCAGCGTAATGCGAGAGATGCAATGGAGGCTAGTAGAAACGGATCATTAGCCGAATTAGGAGCTTCCAGAGATATACTTCGCAATCTTTCAGCACAGCGTAGAATTCAGAACGAGGAAGACTATGTTCGTAGAATCTTAGACGCTGGTGGTTCGCCTGAGGCTGCACAGAAGGAAATTCAAGCTGTTCGTGATGCTTCCGCCATACAGGAGGCTAAGAACAGAACACTAGACGACAGAGATTACCAGGCGAAGTCTCTTATTATGCGTATGGCCCAGGCTCGTGGTGTTACACCCATGGTCAGAGAGCCTCTCAGTCAGTCAGCTGCAATTAACTCACCTCAGCCCAGCCAGGCTATGGCCCAGGCTATGGGAGTTGATGGTGGATATGGTTCTGCTCCTATTGACGCTAATAGAGAGTTTCAGACTGCTGATTTCTATAGAAAATATCTACGTAAATCCACAATAAGTCAAGAGGCTGGTGACGAGCAAACTGCATTCAGTAATCTCATCACTCAGGGAGAAATCCCAACTCCTCCTACTGGTTCTTATTCCCTTCCAATGATGAGAGGACAGGAGAGACAGCAGCAGATAGATATAGCGTCAGAGGCTCTTGCATCAAGAGTTGAATCGATAAGACAGAGAGCCGTTAAGATCAAGTTCCCTCTACCAAAGCCCGTCTTCGGTAAGGATATCTTAGATACCCTTTATAGATCAAAGAATAAATCAGAAGGTGATAGAGTATTATACTCTCCCGAGACAATTCAGGATCTAAATCCTCTGCAGTTACTCTTAGCCATCAATTGGACAATTCAGCATGATGCAAATGGCTTTAACAGACTGAAGAAAGAAATTGGCAAGTATAACTGGGGGACAGAACAGAATCCCTCTGAGAGATGGGTAAATGATCTACAGAAGGTTGCATTTAATCTAAATAAGGAAAGCCAGGATATCAGAATTCCATTCCCAAGTGCAACTGTTCCATTCAAGGCTGGTTCATTTATCAGCATGTTAAATGATCTCAAGACATCAAAAAGTCCCGAGCTTCGCAAGGATATTGAGAAGGGAAGAGTTGAACTAATGAAGAATATTTTAGATGATGATATACCGATGTCTCAGTTAGAATCAATGATACAAATGAGGCCTGCAGCACCGAAAGCTCCTCCTGCAACTGCTCCAGCTCCTGCTCAAGCTCTTCAAGCTGCTGTTGAGGAAACCGCTGGAGCTATGCCCCCTGTTGCAAGGAGAGTTATATCAAAAATCAAAAGGAAGACAACACCTGCACCCTCTGGTGGTGGTGGCCCTGCTGAGCCTGCTGCTAAGCCTGCTCCAGCGAAAAAATTAATCAGTAAGATGACTGCAGCAGAGTTAATGGCTATATTAGATGAGAATGGTATAACATATAGATCAAATCAGAGTCTGAAGAAACTTAAGGAACTTGCGAAACCATTTATTAAATAATATAGATAAGTAGAATGTCTTTGACTGCACCGCTGATTTTCCTGAGTTCGTATAACAATCAGGCTTCCGAAACATCTACGGACTTTTCGCTAACGTTATCAGTCCCGGTTACAAAGGGAGCAAAGTTAAGATTAATCGCTGCGACACTTCCTAATCTTTTTATGCCCTTCGCTCGCAACGACAGCCAATGGACATTTACTTATGGTGTAACAGGTTTTCCTTTTGCCTCTTATACTGTTTATTTCCCTACAAATAGACGATGGGCAACAATTGCTGACTTTACATCTTATGTAAATGGAACAATGTTTCCTGCTGCTGTTGATCCCGCCGGTGCTGCTACACCTATGCCTGTTGCTGTGACACTCAATTATGATGCTGGTAAGAATCAGCTATATCTTGCTTCATCTAATCCTGCTGGTGTATTTTTAATGCCTGGTTGGAATTGGAATAACTACGAGGGAACTTCTATTTCGTATAACGCAAACTACCGTCTCGGCTGGACTTCTGACATAGAAGTTTCAGCTGGTCCGGTTCTCTTCGCTGATGGATTCCCTAACGTGTTCCAGAGAACAAACGTAGTATATATGGCCACAAATATTGCCGCAGGCTCTAACAACGACAATAACATCGCTAACATTCTAGCTCGCATTCCGATCAATATGTCATGGGGAGGTGTAGTGAATTATGAGAATATGGCCGTTGATTTTGCAACTGATACATTCTCAGCGAATTTTAAGGAAGTTAAGGTGCAGCTACTCGACGAAGATTATCAGCCATTAGTTCAGCCTAATAATGCTTATTTCAGTTTCACGATTGGAATTCATTATGCTGATGCAATGAAGTAAATATTAAGAACGATATAAAATTTATATATATCTTAATAGATGTCCTGCCCTGGTAACAATTACGCTGTTCCGAGTGCAGACCCGTGTTCCGGTGGTGGTGGTGTTGCTGGTGTATCGTCACTAAACTCTATGACTGGTGCAATTCAAATTAGTGCAGCAGATAATTCAATCACGGTCACGAATGAGGGTGGAATAATTGAATTACAAGCGACGAGCCTGACTGATACAGTTCTTACTTTAAATGATATAAAGGGACACCTGCAATTAACGGGTGCTGGTATTACAACTGTTAATACTATTACTGCTACAGGAATTGAGATTGAAACACTTTTACCTGCTCTTGTCACATCTGTAAATGGTATGGTAGATAATGTAACTTTTCAGGCAGGAACTGGTATCGAACTTAGTGATCCCGTTGCTAATGTTGTTACAATTTCAAATACTGCTCCTACTGGGGTTGTTTCTCTTAACAGTCTCAATGGTGGATTGACGCTTATTGGTGGAACGAATGTAACTGTAACTCCTGGAGCTACTACTATTACAATTAGTGCGACTGCTGGTGCTGGTGGTGTGTCATCTGTTGCTGGAGTTGATGGTGCTGTTCTTCTTACATCAAGCGATGAGTCTATAACATTTGAAACTGATCCAGTGCATCATACTATTAATTTACAATCTGTGAATAATGGAGTTCTTTTGGTGAATGAAATGAGCGGTAGTGTAGGTATTATTGGTGGAACTGGTATTGGAGTAACTACAGTAGAAGGTAATAGTATAGAAATTACTAATACTGCTATAAATGTGACTGCTCTTATACCAAATGGACAAATACTTCATGGCGATATTACAATCACACCTGGAACAAATGTAACATTTGATGTAGCTGGCAATGATATTACTATAAATTCAAGCAGCGAGCCTATGAATGGAGTTCAGAGTTTGAATAATAAGACTGGTGTAATGACGGTTGTAGGTGCTAATTCAATTGATGTAACTACTTCTCCCACTGGTGTAATCACTATCGATTATGTTGCCCCTAATACTACCTTCGTGGCTACTAATAGCGGCACGTATGCTATAGGAGAAGTTGGCGATGGAAAAACATATCGTGTCAGTGCCTTAGTAATTGGTGGTGGTGGCGGTGGTGGCGGTGGATTAGATGTTCCAATGACAGGAGCTGGAAGCGTAGTTGGAAGTGGTGTAGCGGGTGGAGGTGGTGGTGCAGGTAATATGGTGAAAACACCTGATTTTTACTGCAAGGGTGGATTTCTATTTGCTGTAGCCATTGGAGCAGGTGGTGCAGGTGGTCAGGGTGGAAATTACACAGCTGGTGTTAATACAGTAAGTGGTCAGGAGGCAGGTAATACTATTTTATCACCTGATCCTACTGCAAGGATTACGCCATATCCTTCTGTAGAGGCTGAAGGTGGCTTTGGTGGTGTAAGAGGAGTGGTAGTGCCACCGCCATCTGTTCCTCCACCTGGTGCAATTTCTTCAACAAAAGGTGGTCAGGGGGGTAATAGTTATTATATGTCAGGAGGTGGTGGTGGATCAAATAATGCTAATTTAGGAATGTATCTACAGGGAATTGCTGGTCTAATTTTAACAGGTGGTGCAACTCCTGCTGATCTAACTGAATCTGGAACGGCTGGTCAATTAGGGAATACAACCCCCGTAAGTGGTGGAATTGGCGGTGGTAATAATCCTGCAAATCCTGCAGGTGACCTTGTCTGTGGATTAGGTGGTGGTGGTGCAGGACTTCTTTATGGTAAGGGTGGTAGTGGTGGTAATGGAAC
>Ga0114959_10003625_pt1 | contig 12065 bp, 14 predicted proteins | sample C_130625_EF_Meta_FD_87317 | JGI IMG/M metagenome (GOLD analysis project Ga0114959, IMG submission 87317) | Freshwater microbial communities from Lake Croche, Canada to study carbon cycling - C_130625_EF_MetaG | ecosystem: Environmental > Aquatic > Freshwater > Lake | place: Lake Croche, Canada...
AATGATTACCGTAACCGACACAGCTCGTAAAAAAATTAAAGAAAGTTTAGAACGCAGAGGTAAAGGCGTTGGCATTCGTCTGGGTATAAGAACTACCGGTTGCTCTGGGCTTGCTTATGTGTTAGAATATGTAGACAAATACGAACCAGAGGCAGGAGTTGTAAATTACGCCCAACAAGAATTTGTCATTTTAGTAAACGATAAAGATAACGTATACTTAGATGGATTAGAAATAGATTACATACGCAACGGCCTAAACGAAGGCTTTGAATTCAACAACCCTAACGAACGAGATCGCTGTGGATGCGGCGAGTCTTTTAGAATATGATACTTCAAAAATTTGATTATACGCCGATTAGTAGAACTACAATAGATGGTAAAAGACATTATGCGTTACCTGATGGTGCGGCTGTTCCTAGTGTAACAACTATATTAGATCGAACTAAACCCGCAGAAGCACGTGAAGCCCTGGCCCGTTGGAAAAAATCTGTAGGCGAAGAACGTGCTCAGCAGATTACTACAGAAGCCGCAAATCGTGGCACACGCATGCACAGTTACTTAGAAAGTTATATCCTCAGTGACGACATGAAACCCTTGCCTAGTAATCCTTACGCACACCCTAGCTGGTTTATGGCCGCAGAAGTTATTCTCAATGGCTTGTGTAATGTTGATGAATTTTGGGGCTCAGAAGTGCCTGTTTATTATAGTGGGTTATATGCCGGTACTACCGACTGTGTCGGGGTATGGAAAAAGAAACCTGCTATTATCGACTTTAAGCAAAGTAATAAAGTTAAAAAAGTAGAATACATCAGCGACTATTTTATACAATTGGCCGCATACGCACAGGCACACAATGCGACACACGGCACAGATATTGATTGCGGTGTAATTATGATGGCTGTACAGCCAAAACAACTAGGAGATGGCACCTATTCTAAGCCAGAATACCTAGAATTTGTTATCGAAGGCGACGAATTTGCCCACTGGACTGACGAGTGGACCAAACGTGTAGAGCTATACTATCTCTCTAACTAAATACTGTAATACAGTCGGAGTTTAGAGCATGGCCATAGTCCAAATATCGCAAATACAATTACGTAGAGGTTTACAGCAAGATTTACCTAACTTAGCTTCTGGGGAAATGGGCTGGAGCGTCGACACACGTCGCCTATTCATTGGTAACGGAACATTAGAAGAAGGCGCACCTGATCTGGGAAAAACAGAAATTCTAACAGAGTTTAGTAATTTCTTAGGGTTTATTTCTTCTTACACATTTTCTGGAACAGATGCCGGATATACCAGTCAAACTGGTACCAGCGCATTAACACCAGTAACTCGTAGTTTACAAAGCGTATTAGATGAAACAATAAGCGTACACGACTTTGGAGCAACCGGCAATGGTCAAACAGATGACACAGCCGCCCTGACCCGTGCTATCCAACAGGTATATCCATCGACTATTAATGGACTATATTCTAATGTACAGCGTATCATTAAGATACCAGCTGGCACTTATAAAATTACCAACACTATCCGTATTCCGCCTAATTGTACATTAGTTGGAGAAGGAAAAAACAATACAATTATCAGCGCCACCAATGGTCCTGTATTTGCTCTAGCAGACAGTTTATATCAAATTGCCGGAGACATCGGAACCAATGGCGCATTCATGCCTGGTAGCGTTGCCATTAAAGATTTAAATCTTACTATGGCAACAGGTACTAGCTCGGTGATGACTCTTGACAGTATTACAGATATTGCTGTAGAGAATGTTTCTTTAAATGCTCCTGGTTCTGTAATTAATTTAATAAGCGTTGGTGCTAGTCAATCCGCATCGTCCTCTATTACTTTTAGCAAATGTACATTCAATGGTGGTACCAATGGATTTGGTTTCTTGGGCTTCACTAATGCTATTCGCATCACTAACAGTTTCTTTAAAAATCAAACAGCATACGGTATCAGTAACAATACCTACGTTACAGGATTAGTAAGTCAAAATAACTATTTTGATTCGTCTGTTGCTACACCTGTCACAGGACTAACAGGAAATAATTACAGCTTCGGTGATACAACAAGCACTAGTCATGGTGGTGCCTACATTGGTGCCGCCAAGTATGGTGTTGGACAAACTGTAGTATTATCCACAGGATCAAATACTTTACGTACATTAAGCAACGGTGCTGGTCAAGTCAATTACGAAATTGTAACCAGTACACAAAGACGCTTTGGTACATTTACATACAGTCGTTATAGTAGTACTGTATCATATGACGACGAGTATAACGAGTCAGGAACAACCGGGGCTGTTATGGCAATGGATTCAAGTGGTGTACTTACCTGTACGGTAAATAGTTCATCCACTATAAGATTTAACATAACACAATTTGTATAAAGTAAACAATGTTTCAACAACCAGCCGAGGATCGACTGAGATCCTGGCGTGAATTTCGATCGTCCTTAGAGACTTTACCATTAGACCACGCACTAACCCAAACTGCAGAGTTTTGGGCCAAGGCACCCTTTACGCCTTATTATTTAGATCCGGATTCAATGGAAAATTGGCCAGATCCGTGGACATTAATCTTCGAAAATATGTATTGTGATGTTGCGAAATGTCTTGGAATAGTCTATACTATGCTATTAACTGAGCATAGAAAGAATTTAGAAGTTGAAATTAGGACCTACATAGACCCTAAAAATAACTACGAGTATAATTTAGCTTACTTTAATCAAGGGAAATATATATTGAATATGATTGATGGAGAGGTTGTAAATAACACACAGGTCGAGAAGTTAGTATTAAAAAAGCAGTATAGTGCGGCACAATTACAATTAGAACATTATTAAGAGGCATCGATGACGACAATTCAAGTCACAAAAAGAGAAGGTCATAAAGAAAACTTAGACCTTGAGAAATTACATAAAGTAGTATTCTGGGCTATACAGGGAATCACAGGTGTCAGCGCAAGCGAAGTAGAAATAAAAAGTCACATACAGTTTTACAACGGAATTAAAACAGCAGATATTCAAGAAACATTGATTAAAAGTGCCGCCGACTTAATTAGCGAAGAAACTCCCAATTATCAATATGTAGCAGGACGATTAATCAACTATCATTTACGTAAACAAGTTTACAATAGTTACACACCATGTAGCCTATTAGAGTTGGTTAATAAAAACGTTGCTTCTGGCTTTTACGACAAAGGCCTACTAGAAGCATATTCTACAGAAGAGTGGAATATCTTAGATAGCAAAATCGATCACGACCGTGACGAGAACTTTACCTACGTTGCCATGGAGCAATTTCGTGGCAAGTATCTTGTACAGAATCGTGTCACCGGCGAAATATTCGAAACACCACAAATGGCATATATTCTCATTGCCGCTACATTATTTCAAACATACCCGGTAGAAACACGTTTAAAGTGGGTAAAGGATTATTATGATTGTATTAGCCTTGGAGACATTAGTCTTCCTACTCCAGTTATGGCTGGTGTACGTACTCCTCAAAAGCAATTCTCCAGTTGCGTACTTATTGAAACAGATGATAGTCTCGATAGTATTAATGCTACTAGTAGTTCAATTGTCAAGTACGTTAGTCAGAAGGCTGGTATTGGAATTGGCGCCGGTAGAATTAGAGCACTGGGATCGCCGATTCGAAACGGTGACGCATACCATACGGGTGTAGTGCCTTTTTATAAATTATTTCAAAGTGCTACACGTAGTTGTAGCCAAGGTGGTGTCCGTAACGGCGCCGCGACGCTATATTATCCAATATGGCATTTAGAAATCGAAGACCTCATTGTATTGAAGAATAACAAAGGTACAGAGGATAATCGTGTACGTCACATGGATTACGGGGTACAATTCAACAAATTAATGTACGAAAGACTTATTCAAGGTGGCGATATTACCCTGTTTAGTCCCCACGATGTGCCGGAAATGTACGAAGCTTTCTTTAACGATCAAGACAAATTCAAAGAGCTATACGAGCGAGCAGAACGTAGCACTAAGTTACGTAAGAAAACATTTAAAGCCGCTGACCTATTTACAAGGTTTATGCAAGAACGTAAAGATACAGGCCGTATCTATTTACAAAATGTAGACCACGCAAATACACACAGTCCGTTTAATGAAGAAGTAGCACCTGTTAAGATGTCGAACCTATGTTGTGAAATTGATTTACCAACAGTTCCACTTAAAGATGTCAATGACGAGGATGGTAGGATCGCACTATGTACTTTGAGCGCGATCAATTGGGGCAATGTAAAAAGCCCACATGACTTCCAAAAGCCATGCGAACTAGCGGTACGCGGTTTAGATGCTCTATTAAGTTATCAAGGTTATCCGATTAGAGCCGCGGAATTGGCAACATTAGAATTTCGTCCTCTTGGAGTAGGCATCATTAATTTTGCTTATTTCTTGGCAAAGAATGATGTTAGTTATAGCGATCCACGAGCATTACCATTGGTAGACGAGTATGCTGAAGCCTGGAGTTATTATCTACTCAAAGCTTCAGCAGATCTCGCTGTTGAGCAAGGTGCCTGTGGTCGTTGGCAAGATTTAAAGAGTGCTAACGGTGTATTACCGATAGACACTCGTAAACGTGAAATAGATGAATTGGTACCATACGTTGAGCGTATGCCCTGGACAGAACTACGTGAACAAACAAAAGCTACTGGTCAGCGTAATGCTACCCTAATGGCCTTAATGCCTGCGGAGACAAGTGCTCAAATTAGCAACGCAACAAACAGCATTGAGCCTCCACGTAGCCATGTTAGTATCAAACAAAGTAAACACGGTGTTCTTAAACAAGTTGTACCCGAGTACCGCCGCCTTAAAAACAAATACGAATTACTATGGGATCAAAAGAGCCCAACGGGATACCTGAATCTTTGTGCTGTATTGCAAAAATATATTGACCAAGGTATCAGTGTAAACACAAGTTACAATCCTCGTTTTTACGAAGATGAAAAAATCCCAATGAGCGATATGCTCAAAGATATTATACAGTTTTACAAGTACGGTGGTAAACAGTTATACTATTTTAATACCAATGATGGGCAAGGCGAAATTGACATTGATAAATTGTCAAATAAAGAAGTAGAAGAGTCAACATCAGATGATGCTGATTGTGATAGTTGCGTAATTTAAGGAAACGGCAATGAGCGTATTTAATATTAAAAAAACTAACCATACAAAATCATTGGCATTTTTAGATACAAATGGTACTCCTGCTGTACAACGATACGATGTTTTAAAGTATCGTCAATTTGACAAACTTACAGACAAGCAACTAGGTTTCTTTTGGCGTCCTGAAGAAGTTGATGTAATGCATGATGCCAAAGACTTTAAAGATCTAACTGACTTTGAAAAGCATATCTTTACTAGCAATTTAAAACGTCAGATACTATTAGACTCGGTACAAGGCCGTAGTCCCAACTTGGCTTTCTTACCGCTGGCCACTATTCCTGAATTAGAAACTTGGATTGAAACCTGGGCGTTTAACGAAACTATTCACAGCCGCAGTTACACGCACATTATTCGCAATGTATACAGTAATCCTAGCGAAGTATTTGATGAACTAATGGACTTAGAAGAAATTGTTGCCTGTGCTCGAGATATTAGCAAGTACTATGATGATTTAATTGAGTACGGTACATGGTATCGTATGCTCGGCGTGGGTAAGCACATAGTTAACGGCAAAGAACTAGTAGTAGATATGTATCAACTTAAAAAGAAGTTGTGGTTAGCATTAAACTCAGTAAACGCATTAGAAGGCATTCGCTTCTACGTTAGTTTTGCTTGCTCATGGGCATTCGCAGAACTTAAAAGGATGGAAGGCAATGCTAAGATTATTAAACTCATAGCCCGGGACGAAAATGTACATTTAGGGTCCACGCAAACCTTACTCAAATTGCTTCCACAGGATGACCCAGACTATGCGTTAATTAAGGTTGAGACCAAAGCCGAGTGCGAGCGTATATTCCTGGATGCCGCCGCACAGGAAAAGGCCTGGGCCAAGTACCTGTTCAAGGACGGATCAATGATTGGTCTAAACGAAGTATTATTAAGTCAGTATGTCGATTGGTTGACCTGCAAGCGTATGACGGCAGTGGGTCTAGACTGTGGTATGAAACCGGGTTCAAGCAATCCGTTACCTTGGACTGCCAAGTGGATTGCCGGTAGCGAAGTTCAAGTGGCACCGCAAGAAACAGAAATTACTACTTACGTCATTGGTGGAACAAAACAAGACGTTGACAACAATACGTTCAAAGGGTTTAGTTTGTAATGAAGATTTTAGTTGCTGGTTGTAGTTTTGCTCAGCACCTATCTTCTTACCTGCAACAAAAAATCCCCGGCAGTCGTGTAACTAATTTGGCATTGGCCGCCGCAGGAAATTGTTATATTTCAGACGCTGTACTTTTCGCTACATTTAAAGAAAAATTTGATTTAATTTATATCAGCTGGTCTGGTTGGAGTCGTGTTGATCTAATGGTCGAAGATGTTAGTTTTTTCAAAGACTGGAATTACAAAGGTACTATAGGAAATATAAACTATATTTTTAGTGGTGGAGCAGGCGGTTGGGATCATCACAAAGATCCCTTTATTAATATGCTGTTTACTAATTACTATAAGTTTACTGATCATGAACAATTACATAGACGTAGTCTAATAGAAATGATTAAAATGCAATCTCACCTAAGTAACTTAAACACTCCATTTTATTTTACATCAATGATAGACCAGTTTAATGGCAACGCCGAATCAATGATAGAAAACACCTGTGAATACGGTGCTAGTAAATATGCTAATAACAAACCCTTAATAGATAAGATTGATTTTGATCGTTGGCTCAATTACGGTGTGTATGAGACTGTGAAGGATGTGGGTATGTTAGACACTGATAATTTTCACCCAAGTCCGCAAGGATACAATTACTGGACAGGTTTATTTGTGGACCGTCTAAAAAAAGATAAAATACTATAACAAGAGGATAATAACAATGATAACAGTATATTCCAAGAACAACTGCCCGTATTGTGTACAAGCTAAAAGTTTGTTAGAGCTAAAAGGTATTGAGTTTGAAGAAGTAAAAATTGACGAGGATAGCGAAGCACGTGAATTTGTAGTAGGTGAAGGACACCGCACAGTACCACAAATTTACCAAAACGGTAAGTTACTAGTAGAAGGTGGATTTCAAGGCCTTAAAAAGCAACCAGAAGAGTTTTTCAATCAATTAAAAGGATAAAAAATGTTAGTTTCAAAAGAATACGAAGAAAATGCTATCGTATGTTTCAAAATGGTCAATGGTGACGAAATTGTTGGTAAAATTGTTGATGCTAGGGATGATGCTTTTCTAGTACATCGTCCTTGTACAGTAGTACCATCACAGCAAGGTTTTGGACTCTTACAGAGCCTAATTACCGGTGATATAAATACTAATGTGACGCTAAAAAAACAGCATGTAATTATGCATGCTCCTGTAATTAAAGAAATGGAAGCACATTACATTCAAACTACTACAGGAATTGCGCCAGTACCAAGAAGCGGAATTATAACCTAATGCCTTTTCCAGTTGCCGTAACAGGAGATCAAACCGAGATACCAGGGTTACCAGGGTCGGTGGGTTTCCCTACAGGTCCGGTAGTATCGGTGACACAAACAGTATTGGCTGAAGGGCGCCCAGTTGCTACAGAAGGCGCCTTGTTGGCACCACATGGTAATTATACCAATCCCAAGGCTCCGGGATTCAATCCCATGTGCGGTAAATTGCCAGCGATTGACGGACTAGTTAATTATAGAGTGTTGGTTATGGGACTACCTATTGCACACGTTGGCGGATTAATGATCGGTAGTGTTGGTGCTTGCGGACATTTTATACAAGGCCCAGGAGCACTGACTGTGTTAGTCGGTGAAGTTTAATGGCATCGGCATTAGAATTAAATGCTCAGGCAACAGTTATTAACGGACACGGTTTAACTACAAGTCCGGAACTTCTATCTACGATATTGTCGTATCGAAATTTACCAACAATTAGTCTAATTACAAATATATATGATTCAGCTACAAATGCCAGCGCAAATGTACTTGGTAACTTATGGTCTACCTTAGATACCGTTGGCACTGGAGTTAAATATGGTCAATTTCTAATAGATTTTTATCCCAGTAACATTAGTGCTACCAGTAGCAGTAACAGAGTGGGATCTTACCATACTATAATTAATCCTGTATACGATCCCAATCCGGCGCATTGGACAACAGATTCCGAATCAGGCGGCGTAACTAAACCTATTATTGGTTATACCTACGATCCAGTATTGTCAACCGCAAGTTTAAGTCGCAATGTAACTACTCAAGCAAACTTACCTTTTGCCAATGGTCTGGCTGGGTTCGCTAACGTATTTTTAACTAGCTATAGTTGGGCAAGCGAAGTATTTGATACAGTCAGTAGCCTACATATTTTAAAAGATAAGACATACGAAAATACAGCATTGGGAGTGTCGGGCCCACTGGACTTGGCAACAAACGGTATTGGATCAAATGGCCCGGTACTTGCTAATGCAATTTCCAATTGGGGTACAATGTATGATATACGAAATATTAATAAATTCCATGATCCGTATGTCTTTGGTCAAAATTTATTAAACCAAGGACTTGGTACCTACGGAAATCTTTATGTTAAATTAAAGGCCGCTGGTCTTAACACAGCACAACTTACAAGTATTCCGCCAAATTCAACAACAACAACATATACAACAACAACTACTAGTATACCGGCTAGTTATATCAATCAACTTGATGTTCCGACCGTTGAGCCGGTTGTAGAGACAGTTACAGTAACAGGTAATAGCACAGATACTATACTGGGTATTTACAGAACTATTCAGCGCACAGATTTAGATGCCATGGTTGCAGCAACAGGAATAACCAACACAAAAAGATGTTCTACTCTTGCCGATTATTTAAATTTTAATTTGGTTGTTAACCCGGATACACAAGCAAAGTTAGTTAATATCGGCGTAACAGATTTTCCTAGCCTGGGAAATTTATTAACTAAAGTTGCGGGCAAAGGCTACTACCAAACATGGTCCAGTTTAGCTGACACGTTAAAATCAATTGAAAGTCCCACATTATCTCATACTAGTGTTTCGTCAACTAGTAGAATTATAACAGACTCGACTGTATCAACACTACAAAACAACACCGGAACTGGAACAGGACCTTTCAATAACCCGTTAGTTCCAGACCTACTTGGCGCAGTTGCTGGTATGCCTTATATTGGTACAATTAGATCTGTTGTTGACAATTACGATTCGTTTGCAAGATACGTTGAACCGGCTGTGCGTAATTTAGATACCGCAGTTGCGTACTACTTAGCTCACCCAGTAACTGACTCTGAGGGCAATCTTAGCCCGGCTTCCTTGGCACCAGTTACAACAGCAGTAAACGGATTAAACACAGCATTAAATTCTATTCCAGAATCTGAATTACTTAACAGAATTCAAACAGGTTGGGTTAATGCTTGTAATCAATTGAATCTCGAAGTTACTAATTTGCACAAGGCCGGGGTAACATTTAATGCCGGCTATCAAAAAATACTTTTCCAGTTTGGAAAAAATATTACAACACTAGCAGGCGATGCTGATCAATTTTATACAAAGCAATTTTTTGCTAACGTTATTTCAAATGACTCCTATGGCGATACTATTAAAATTGCTATGGCAGAAAAAAATAACAGCTCGCTACTATCAAACATGGGCATTTCATCAGGTAATGATCCACAGCCAGCCGCGGCCCTACGGCAAGCAAAAGGACAAAATATACCAATAACTACGTATATAAATCAGAATCAGTAGGGTTTTAATGAAGGTTTTTAATCGAAACCTTTACTTATGTTGACTTTTGATTACTAATGTAGTACTATAATAGCTTAGATATGGCCTTAAATATCTAACGAAGTTTAAAAAGGAGGACGAAGTATGAGAACATTGATTTCAATCACTGTAGCAATATTAGCCCTGACCGTATTGACACCCGGTCATGCTGAGGAAGCAACAAAAGTAAAAGTTGAACAAAACTTTTTCACCAATTTGGGTACTGTAGAAAATAGTGTTGCCCGTAGAGCGTACGACGGCGCTAGTGAAACATTACAAGGTCTCACTGAGACTCTTACCGACCCAATTATAACCGTTGATAAAAAAGAGTATGCCTGCCTGGCACGTAACATATTCTTTGAAGCTGGCAACGAACCTATAGAAGGAAAAGTAGCTGTTGGCCTAGTAACATTAAACAGAACCCAAGATGGTCGTTTTAGTAATACCGTCTGCGGGGTAGTTGATCAAAAGATTACTAGAGCAGTTGCTACACAAGGTATTGTTGAAAAACGCACACCGTTTTTGGGAACAACAAAAGAAACACAGACTGTATGGTCTAAGTTAACTATATGTCAATTTAGTTGGCGCTGTATGTTTGTTCGTAATCCTAAGAGTACAGATGAGCGTTGGCTTGAAAGTCAATTCATTGCATTAAAACTATTAGAAGATTCTAGTAATTATGCTGACTATAGAGAAAAATACGCAGACGCTTTATATTTTCATGCCACCGGAATTAGACCACTGTGGGCCAACAGTAAGAAAACTGTAAATCGAATTGGCGGACATATTTTTTACTCTGAACTTAAAAAAATATAAAAATGTTTTTCAACACGCTCGAGCGTATTAGAAACCTGGCTGTTAAACACAAAGCCAAATCTTTTACGCCCGAGCAATTTACGCATTTATTAAGAATGCAATTCCGTGACAAACAATTACGATTTGCTTGTCAACGTCACTCTGAGTTACCACGTAAAGATTTTTTTATCAAGGGAGAATATCGTCCTTATGAAGATAGTCAAGATGAACCTTGTATTTTTATGACTTTAGTTTTTGGTAAAAATTGTCGCAAGATACAATTTAAAAATTATAACTGGGACTCGATAAGTTTTCATTTAGCAGACACTATTACACACGAATATTTACATCAATATTATCTTCGTAAGCGTAACTATCGTGATGGCCAGAGTTATCAAAGTACCAGTACCCGAGATACTATACGAAACTATTTTGGATGCGAGGATGAAATACTTGCTTACTCGTTTAACGTGGCCAGCGAAATGGTTGTATATAATACACCAATGGAAAAGACTAGGGTCTATCGTTTATATAAAAAATATTTTAGACAAGACAATAAAGTTATGTTACAATTAACAAAACAAACGAATAAGTATATTAAACGACTGGAGCAACAACATGAGCAAGCCAACAGCAGTAGAGGATGCCGGCGTCGATGATCTGTATGATGTAGAAATCGGCGATGAAGATTATGGATTTATATTTGGCCCAGACGGAGAATTAAAGTCAGTATTTTTACCAGAAAATATGCCTTTTAAAACCCCCAAGAAAATACAGCGACTACTAAAAATGTTTGGGATTACAGACCCCGGACAATTAGACGATCCTACATTACACTAACATTGGTTGACCCATAAATCCATTTAATATATAATTGTAGTATGGATAAAAATTTAGCATACTACATTAAATGGATTGCCACCGGGGTCACCCTTTTTGGAGCAGTTCTTGCTTCATTAAACATCTACCCTTATAGTGCTATAGTTTTAAATACCGGAGCTTTCTTGTTCCTGATCTGGGCTATTTTAATCCGGGATAGAGCAATGATTACAGTAAACGCTGGGTTATTGCTTATATATAGCGCAGGCCTGGCAATAAAACTCCTTTAAAATCAATGACTTACAGTACTTAAAATTTCTGGTTGACCCAAAAAGGCCAAAATGCTATACTATGGGCATAGTAATTAATAAGGAGTAAACGATGAGCGAATTACACCAACTGATTGTCGACGCCTTGTCTATGGGAATGTCAGATCGATCCATCATTGAGTTGATGGTGCTAGAAGGCTTGCCTAGAGAAGCCTGTGCTGAAATTCTCAGGACATTTCAAGAATCAGTGGCGGCTGGCAAATAGTGACCCTACAAAACGGTTGACCCAAAAATTCATTAAATG
>Ga0114959_10003629_pt1 | contig 12058 bp, 19 predicted proteins | sample C_130625_EF_Meta_FD_87317 | JGI IMG/M metagenome (GOLD analysis project Ga0114959, IMG submission 87317) | Freshwater microbial communities from Lake Croche, Canada to study carbon cycling - C_130625_EF_MetaG | ecosystem: Environmental > Aquatic > Freshwater > Lake | place: Lake Croche, Canada...
AACCGTTCTTGCTGAATTTAACTTCTGGTAGTTTTGGTGTTTCGAATTGTGACATAATAATCTCCTGTGTGTTAATGTCTGTATTGACAGCAACTTTGCTGTCCATGTATTTATTATACAGTGTACAAGACTGTTTGTAAAGCTGAATGACTTATTAGCGAAACTTGTTTACTCTTTCTTTAACAAGTCTAACAACGGCATCACTCAGCACAACTTCATAGTGGTTGCAGTCCACTTCTATTAATTCCATATCCGCATGATGCTGTTGACTGGCAATGGTTACCACACCATCGTTGGGCTCATGCATAAACGGGCTTTGGCCTTTGACTGTTACAATATTAGTCCAAGGATGCTGTATCTTGATACGGCTGGCCTGCTTCATTACCCACGAACTGGGCCCAATGTCACGCATGAGTCTGCTGAATGGCAAAAAGTATTGAGCATAGTCCGCTACTCCAGCACCGCCATACGGAGTACTCAATGTCACAGCACCCTTCACAGCATTGGGCATGGTGTTGGCCAGATGTAATGCATATATGCCGCCTAGGCTGTGAGCAATGAACACTATATCAGTATAGCCATTCAAAGTGGCCTGCATGTCTTTTAAGTTATTTTCAAACCCATTGCGGCTGTCGTAGTTTAAATCTATGCCTGCGCCCAGTTTGCTCTTGATATAATTAAAGCTCTCGCTGGTGGCATTGGCACCGTGTATATACACTAATTTCATACCAATATTTATCAGCAGTTTACTGTGCTATAACTAGATAAACTATCATTGCCACAATGGCCCAAGAGGCTATTTGCAGTCCGTATTTCTGTTCAAATTTTGCAATAGCTTCAGCCATATCATGCTCCGTATAGTGCTTTGGCTTCGGCCACACGGCCTTGACGAGCAAGATAACTGGCATGACGAGCTTCACCCACTGAAACTAAGACTGTCCAAATTGAGTTAAGAATGGTTTTCATAGACCGCGCCCCCAATATTTTGCTTCAGTTTCATACTGACGTTGCCAGTAGTCTACATCCGCGGCGTTGGCTGGATTTTTGCTGTTGATATATTGTTCTAAGCGTGATTGGTAACCTTGCTTAGGAAACATTTCTGCTAATCTCTCGATAAGAGCTAGCATTTTGCTCGATAAAGTATTCATTTTTTGTGTCCTCTGTGTATGAATGTGTAGTTACTCATGGTTTCTACTGATAGTATTTAGTCAGCTTGTGTGCAGGTGCAACATTTATCAACCCATTTGCTATTAGTTTAATTGGTGTGTATAATCAATAAATAAGACATAACGAGAAAGAACATGCGTAAAAGCACACGTAGTATATTACAAGAATTAAGTGACGTCGGACTCAGCCGTGATACAGAGCACGTGATTGAAAGCCGCGGCAGTAACATTATCCAAAGCGCGATCAATCTGCTGGAAATGATACGTGAAAGCTATGACGTTGAAACAGCCGCTGAAATGGAACGTCGTTTCCTTAATAGTATCAAAGCCGCTGACGTTACTAAATTCAAACGTGGTATCAAACGTATCCAGGAATCAAAAGAATGAGCGGTAATGCACTTAAAAAACTAGGTATCGATAATGCTGAAAATAACCCAACCAAGGGTGTGCTAGTACGTTTAACGCCAGCACAATTTTTAGAAGTCAAACGAGCACTTGTTCCTGTGCTAACTGCCATTGGCGACCCGGGCTTTTGGCGTGCCGGCGGCGCCGGAAGTTTTGACCCAGAACATCGCTATGCCCATAAAGGTACTACTAAAATTGATTCGGGTGATGTGGATGTGTTTATCGATACTCTTCGCGTTAAGCATAAGTTAAAGTTAGATGCCAACACAGATGATGCTGGTGTACGAAAATCAATATTACATCACATGAGCCAGCACTATCCTGCACTACAAATAGGCAAGAATGTACACATTGGCTTTCCTACAGGACAGGAAATTAATAGCTTACCCACATACTTTCAAGTGGACTTGATGTGCATGGAACACGCACATGAAATAGGACAACACCACGAGCACGACTATAGTGTAAAAAATACTCCCTACACTGGACAAGATCAGCAAATGGCCATGGCCAGCGTTATCAACACCATTCCTGGACATGCTCCACGCACATTCCAGTACAACGGTTTTGGCGGCGCACTACAGAATCGTGCTACCGGCGAAGTAATCACACGTGACATTGACAAAGTGGCTGAAATTGCCCTGGGCAAAGGTGCTACGGCTGAAGACCTTGGCAATGCAGAAAGCATTATAGCCCGGGTTGGCGGCATCAACAGCCCACGTTTGGAGCAATTCCGTGCGGACATGGCCAAAAAGTACCCACAGCTCAAAGAAGGCTCCATTGACTGGTTCAAATTAATCAGCCAAAAATTGGCCATATAACAGCCAAAATTCCAATTCGAACTAAATAATATTACAAAGGCTTTTTAATAAGCTGTTCGCAGAGTGCGAACTGTAATGGTAAGATTAGGAGAATATTATGCCATCACTATTAGGTACATACGTTGCAGCCAATTATGGCCGCATGACATCACAAGACACATACGGTGGAGTTACATTCAGTAACTTCGGTACACGTAACTTAGCTTTCATCAAGATCGTTGCTAGCGGCTCACCAAGCCCATCAGTTGACTTCACAGCCGCTCAAGGTACAGATACTGACGCTTCAGCAGTTTCAGGTTATGCAAGTGCATTGACATACAACTGGCAAGATTCAAACAGCGCATTTTCAGTTGCTGTTCGTACAATTCAACAATACGGCGAAATCTATTTCGTTGGTACTCCAGTAACAGCAAGTTTCTTGGTTGCAGTTGCAATTGACACAATGAACTCAGCTGCCGCTAACAGCAACGTTGAAGTTTTCAACACTAGCTATCCAACACTAGGTACATTTGCTGGTTTGGCAGCTCAAGTTGCTCAAGCAATTACCACACGTTCACAGGCTAACAGTGCCGCTGGTGCCGCAACACCTGGTACAGTTCCAACTATCACAATTACTCAATTAACAGCTTCTGGCTTGTCAATTGCTTAATTAGCGTTAAGTTTATTCCCCGGGATGGGAAGACTAAGCCCACTTTTATAAGTGGGCTTTTTTACGACTGTTAAATACACAGACATTTAAACAGGAGTCAACAATGACCTTAACTGAGATTACAGAAATTTTTAGCAAAGCAGAAACACAAACACACGCCGGCGATGTACTATACGTATTTTACACATTTGATAGCCCAAACGGTGATGGCCGTGGTGCAACTGTAATAGATCCAAGAAATTTACACGAGTTGGAAACAACTCTAGAAGCATACGATTTTAGAGAATATGCTCCTGGACAAATTCCGGTGTTCGTTAAGCGAGTTCCTATCGAAGGAAAGTAATGGAGTACAAGTTATATACTCTGGTAGATATAACTCACACTGGGCAACATCGTGCGGAGCCTGGCAAAGAAGCCGCGCGGTGGAAGGAACAAAACTTTCAAACAATGTTGCAAACTTTGGGAATTAGATCCAATGTGCAGTTTACCAACGGTCCCATGGCCACAGAAGTGAGTGGAAGGATAGTTGGTTTTGATACCGATGAAATCATACGAGTATGGCGTTTTGACTTCAGTACTGATAGAGATAATTTGTACGAAAGTGGTGATAGCAACCCAGTAGGTCATTTGATCAATGACTTTATGCTGGTGCCGTATATTGCTGGACTGGATGAAGCCATGACTCAACAGTATGCAGTATTCAACACATCTGATCCGGGTAAAAACATAACATTTTTTAAAAAGTGATAGTTTAATAATCAAGCACTTGCAATAAATAAAGTTGTAGGCAAAATATCATTATCTAGGCACTTTAAATCACAACCAATCATACAATAGGCACGGCTCGGATCGAGCGCAAGACTTATAACATTGGAGAGCCCAGAGATGGCCACGAAAGAAGCAGTTGCACAACTAGCCGCATTACCAGAGCGTGTGAGCGTGTTAGAAACCAAAGTAGAAAATATCAACGAGAAACTGATTGATCTCAAAACAGATGTCAAGGACATGCACGACTGTTTGGACAACACTCGTGACACAGTATTGGCACAGCTAGATAAAATGACAGGCGAGTATCGCACCAATGCTGAAAAGTATTATGAGCATGCCAATCACTTGAATGAACTGCAAACAGCACAGCACAATGAACTAGCTGGCAAGATTGGCGAGCTAGAAAAAGTCAAAAACAAGTATACAATGTATGCCATGGTGGGCCTGGCATTTGCCGCAGGCACTGGCTGGATCAACGCTGTTAACTTTCCCCATATATTAAAGTTCTTAGGCTTGTAATTCTGTTAAATACAGAATGTACTTTCAAGAACTATACATTGATCCAAATCCCCATCACCATGAGTTGAACCCAGCTCTTTGGGACAAAAACAGTCTGCGTACAGAAGTGCGCCACCAGCTGTTGAAGATAGCCAAGAACTTTGTTGATTTTCTTGAACAACCAAATTTACGATTAAAGGATGTAACTCTTAGCGGATCAAGTGCTGGCTATAATTATAGCGAGTATAGTGACATGGATTTACATCTTGTAGTGAACAGCCCAGAAACATTCACAGCTGAAAAAACTCAGTATAACAATACCTACGATTTAAAGATAAAAGGTATCCCAGTTGAACTGTATGTACAGCCAGCGGATCAACCACATCATAGTGCAGGCATTTATAGTGTGTTAGACAACAAATGGATTACTGAACCGCCGCATGAAGAGCCTACAGTTCCAGCCAAAGATATCAAAAGCAAAGCACGTAATTATGCTGGTAAGATTAACGGTGCTATGCGTAGCGGAGATCTAGCCAAGTGTAAAGAAGCTATGGAAGATTTAAAGCGATTGCGCCGAGCTGGCCTAGAAGCAAATGGCGAACAAAGCGTAGAAAACTTAGCTTTCAAGTTACTCAGAGCTAGGGGACAAATTGACAAATTGCGTAAATACATACACAAATTAGAAAGTGCTGAATTAAGCCTTGGAGAACACAATGAAGATTAAAGACATATTAGGTGAAGCAGAAGTTACATTAAAGCCAATGCCCGGCGCTCAAGAAGTAGACATTGACGGCAAGGCTGTAGGCACTGCTACAACACCAGCGGCCGCAACTGCCATTTCAGATCTAGCCAAGAAGGGCGAATTTACTCCAGCAGGCGATGAGCAAACAACTAGTGAAGATACTGAAACTCCGTACTATGTGGATAACAGTTCAGGCAAGCCTATGATTAAAAGCGGCAATAGCCTAACACCAGTCCAGCCAAGCAAGCTGTGGGTTGAATTGACTCCAGAAGTGGAAGCTAAGGCACACAGCCAGGGCTTTAGAAAGATTATGATTTCAGTAAATGGTAAACAACTACCTGGATTAGAGGGTGGCGGTAAAGTAATCGTTGCTCCACGAGATTTCCAAGCCATGAGCATGACCAAAGAAGTTCAGAGTCCTTTCCCAAGCCGCAACGATCCAGCATTGGCACAGCAAGCCGCGCAGACACAACCAGGACATCAAAGTGTAATGCCAAGTCGTAACAAGCCACAATATACTGCTGATGAAATGACAGCAATATTAAGTGGACAAAAGACACAACAACAAGTAGATGCAGAAAAAGCCGCCGCTACAAAAGAAGGCCACAAGGATCTAGTTAGACAAGGTAATAAAGATGTTGGCGGCGATGCAACTGATCGTTTTATCAAACAAATACGTGATACAGAATTTGAAAAAGGTAATAAGCAAGGCGGGTCTGGAAGCCGTAGTCCACTAAGTGAAAAAGACGAGCTAATGAAATGGCTTACTATTGCAGGAATTAAGTAATGAAATCATTTAGACAATATCTTGCAGAAGCAGAACAACCAGCAGTAGATCAAAGTACTGTAGATGTAATGCGTAGTGCAGTTACTAGCGCATTTACCAATAGTGAATTAACACCAGAACAAAAACAAGCCGCGCAAAGTTTAATTGTTAAAGATGCTGACGGTGATGTGGATGCTGATAAAACACTTATTAATTGCCTCAAAGCATTACCTAATGCAATAGAAGAAATGGTAAAAATGTTCGGAAAAGTTGTAGAAATTGGCGAAACTTATATGAGCGGAGCACATCCGTTTGAACCAAAGTTTGCCACATTACCACCAGAAGATCAAGCAAAGTATAAACAAGACATTGCAGATTTAAAAGCACAGTTGGCCAAACTTTCTCAACAAGTGCAACAACAAAAACCAGAGATGGATAAGGCCATGGGCGATTTGCAAAATACCCTAGCACAAGCCGCTCCTCAAAAGCCCGCGCCGGCCACAGTGCAAGAAGATGCTGAACTAGAACGCTGGCGCAAGATTGCAGGGCTTGCATGAAAATAAGCGAATTAATGGCTGGCCTTGAACAGCCTAGCACTAAAGGCACCAAGTACAGTATACTGGACGGTTTTAGTATCTGGATGAGTAACGAAGAAGCAGAGTTGCTAGAACGTTTAAAAAATCCCACAAAGTTAAGTAATCTTAGCGAGCATGATCAAGTCAGAGTTCAGGGCCTAATTCGTAAAAGTCTGGTAAGTAAGATAGGATTGCAAGATCCTACAATAGTTGCCAATGAAAAACCAAAAACCTAAACAAAACAAATCTAAAGTAATCAAAGAGCTAGCCACGCAATTTGAAGAAGACTTTAAAAAGACTTTACCTATAAGTATAAAGCCCGACGGCAGTATAGTCTATAAACAATACCTGATTAAAATTAACAAACAAAGTGACTGGTGCATACACAAGCACGGTGTTCTAGATCCACTGGGTACATTTTATCTTAAAACCAGTGCGCTTATGGCCGCTAGAGCATATGATAGAAATGACTTGAATAAGATGTTTGAGATTGAACGCTTAGACACAGATTATAAAAACAACCATACAGATACCCTAGTCTATGCTAGCAACATTAAAAAAGCCAAGGATTTTGGCCGATTTATGGTGTTGCTAAACAAACTAGAATACAGTCAAGAACGAGCCGCGCATTTTCAGGATAAGATTTCCAAGATGTTTAAGTGGTCGTTTGTATAAATACTACAATAGAAGCTTAGGATACCACCATGCAAATTAGAGAATTATCAAAGCCAGTAACTGCTAAGAGACTTAATGAGAATCTAGCAAAGACATTTGGCTATAAATTAAACTTAGAACAATTCAGTGATGTTCAACTAGAAGATGCCCGTAATAAACTACGTACAAAGTTGAGCCAGTTTGAAGTTAGCGAAAGTTTTGAAAGTATGCAGACTAGTACTACATATCAAAAGACTCGTGCTATGCTAGACTGCATCAACCAGGAACTTTTAGAGCGTGCGGACAAGCCTGACTATATCGATTTAGACAAAGACGGCGACAAGAAAGAATCAATGAAGAAGGCCGCTAAAGATAAGAAAAAGGAAAAGGCAGTGGAAGAAAATTACGTTAACAAAACTTTCCGTACAAGAGCTTCACAGTTATCAATTCCTACAAGCTGGATCAATGCCGCTTTAGAAAGAGTTGAATTAGGCGAAAGCGATCGCGATGAATTAAAGGCAGAATTAACAACACGTTATGACCTAAGCGAGTCTCAAGCTAGCTATGTATTGCTAGAAGGCGAAGAAGAAAAAGCTGAGAACATCATGGCTAGCAAAGATATGGTCGAGCAGATTACTGGTTGGCTAGAAGATACTGCGGCCTTGAAAGCAGAACAGCTTTTAGAATTAGTAGACTCTATAAGAGAAACACAAGGCAGTGATGTTGCCATGCAATATCAAGATTCAGTTAAAGCCGCGTTAGAATCATTATACACAGCATTAGAAACAAGTCGTCAGGGTTTAAGTAAAGGCCTAGCAATTATTTCAGGCGGTGAAGTAGACACAATGGGATCAGCACCAGCTGGCGGTATGGGCAGTGAAGTGCCAGATGCTGGCGGTATGGCAGCTCCAGAGATGGGTGCAGGCGATGAAGCAGGCGCAGAGATGGGCGGTGCACCAGAAGGCACAGTAGGCCGCGAAAAACGTGAAAGCATTGATTATAGCCGTAGATTAGGCATGATGCTAGCTCAATCAAAAAAAAAGTAAATGAAAGCGTAGACCCCTTAGTTTTGACACTAAGGGCTCTACAAGCAAGTGCTAACAACAAGCACGTTGAAGCTCCTATGACATGGGACGCACTTAACCACATTGGCGAGAAATACGGTAGTCCAGATATTGACTATGACCGTTTTGCCAAACGCTGGGAACAAGATCCAATGATGAAACAGTTAGTATCACGTTTCGACGGCCACGGACTTGTTATCAAAACAGACAAGCACGAACCAAAGCCAGAGCAAGGCGAACCAAAGAAAAGCATGAAAGCCAGTGCCGCAATGAGTGCGGTAAAACGAACAGATAAGGCTTGACATAGTAAGGTCATATAGTTTAATATACTGTATGACCTTATTAATTGAAAGATATGACTACGCTCCTTTAAACAGAGAGTCAGTAGAGGGTAAGCGGTTATACGCAACACCAGACGGGGGTAAACTACCATCCGTTACAACAATCCTAGACAAGACTAAACCGTGGGAAAAGGTACAAGCCTTACTCAATTGGAAAAAAGCTGTTGGCGAAAAGAAAGCACAAGAAATTGTAACTGAAGCCGCAGGGCGTGGAACACGTATGCACAAGTTTCTAGAAGATTATATTACGCAAGGCGTTATTAATCCTCCAGGCACTAATCCATATAGTGTACAAAGCCACAAAATGGCCAAACATATTATCGAACATGGACTTAAGAATGTTAACGAAGTATGGGGTGTAGAAGTTGGCTTGTACTACCCTGGCTTGTACGCAGGCACAACAGACTGTGTGGGCTTGCACTTAAATGATCCAGCAATCATGGACCATAAGCAGACTAATAAGCCTAAGAAACAAGAGTGGATTGAAGACTACTACTTGCAAATGGTTGCTTATGCCCTAGCACACAATAAAGTACATAATACTAATATTCGCAAGGGTGTAGTGTTTATGTGTGTAAAACCTCCCGAAATTACACCCATGGTGTGGGGAGAACCAGCTTATCAAGAGTTTATCTTAACTCCGGATATGTTTGATCATTGGGAAAAACAGTGGTGGAATAGGGTGGAACAATACTACAGAGAAAACTGATAAATATCCTATATAGAGGATATTCACATGGCTGTAGTCCAAATCTCGAGAATACAAGTAAGACGCGGTAAAGCAAACGATGGTACAGGTTTACCACAGTTAGCCAGCGGCGAAATGGCATGGGCCGTAGATACCCAGCAGTTATACATTGGTAACGGTGCAGTAAGCGAGGGCTCGCCTGCGGTTGGTAACACACGTTTACTAACAGAAAACGATCTTAGCAGTTATGGTAACTTGCTAGCATTATTACAATATACCTACAAAGTTAACGATACAACTATTGTTACAGGTCCAAGTGCTAATACTCCAATCCAACGTACTTTCCAAACACGCTTAGACGATTTAGTTACTGCGGCAAACTTTGGAGCATTAGGTAATGCAGTTAATGATGATACCGCGGCACTACAACGTGCAATTAACGAACTATTTTTAAATCCTAGCCAGCCTAGTAGTACATATAGCGGTAGCTATCCAACAGGTACACCCGATGCTGTACGAACTCGTGTAGTGTTGACTATACCTCCGGGACTTTATTCTACATCGAGCACTATCTTTATTCCAAGTTATGCAACTTTAGAAGGTGCTGGCGCTGATAAAACAATTATCTATTACAATAGTGTGTCTGCGCAAATTGGTGCAACTACTAACAGTAGTCCAGTTATTACAATGTCCACAGCTACATCCGACATGGTTGGTGCAACTATATCAGGAACTAACATTGCAGGTGGTGCTACTATTATAGCAGTGACACCTGGACAAAGTATTACTGTAAGCGTTAATGCAACAGCAACAGCAACAGGTATAACATTTACTATTGGCAAGACCGGGCCTGCTATACAGTTTGTTAACGATTCAAGTACACCTACTGTGCAAAGTCCTATTGTTAATACTCTTGGAGTTACACAACCGCGTAACATTACAATGTCTGGTATCACAGTACATTCAGTCAGCGGAGTCACTGCCTGTATGCAAGTGGATAGCGTAAGAGATAGTTTGTTCACTGATATGATTTTACAAGGCGACTGGGCCAACAACTTGAATTCAAGATGTGTAGGCTTACTAATGGCCGCTACAGGTGGTCTAGTAACTTGCGAACACAATGTTTTTAGAAACATCAAGTTCAAGTCTTTCAGTTACAGTGTATTTGCCAAGTATGACATCATGAACAACGTATTTGAAAACTGTGTGTTTGATGATGCGTATCAAGCTATCAGTTTAGGCTATGGATCTAACGGTGTTACTAACGAACAGTTTTATGGACCACGCCAGACACAAATTGTAAATTGCAAATTTAACAACATCAAACAATATGCTGTATATGTTGCCAGAGGATATGGCAACACTACCGTCAATTGCAAGTATGTCAACGTAGGATGTAACGGTGCTGGCAACTTGCAAGCAGTATATCCTCAAGTATACTTTGCAACATTTGGTAATACTAGTACAAACGATTGGTCTGACAGAATTGGTAGTTTTCTAAATACTAACTTGGCTAGCCCATACGTTCCTGAATTAGGCGGACACGGTGTATATACTAGCTTTGGTAGCCAACAAGTTACAATTGGATATGCTACTAGTTCGGTATTCTTGTTTAGATTACCAGTGAGTACAGACTTAGTGGGCAACCCAGCAGGTACTGTTAATTATGTAATCGATTACTTGTATCAAAGTTCTATTAACAATTTTAGTCGACGAGGCACAATGACTATTAGTGCTAACATTGGTTCGGCTAATATACAACTAAGTGATGAATATGATTTTGCTGGAACTGATCTTACCAATACTAATTCTACACTATTAGACTTTTCAGTTAAGTTTTTAGATATATTAGGTTCTGTTTACACAGGTGCAGTGGGTCAAACACCATACTCAATAGCTGTTTACTACACTAACACATACACAAGTGATGCTGGCTATTTCAATTTTTCATATCAATCTAATATGTAATCAAACTCGTAGACAAAACAAATAAATGCGTATATAATTTGTTTTGTTACTATGATAAAATATATCTTCAAAAGATACAAAACCCTGTTCAAACCTGGTTGAAATCGCCGACTATGAAAGAGTTAGCGATCGGTTTAGCCACCACTAAATACTCTACCTAAACCACAACACACAACGAACAACCATAAGAAAGAGCAATGACCAAGATTACAGTTATTAAGAGAGATGGGAGCAGAGAGCCCCTAGCAGTAGAAAAATGGCAAGCCCAGGTAGCAAAAGTTTGTAAGGGTATTGCGGATGTTAGTCAAAGTATGATTGAAATCAAAAGCCAACCGCACTTTTACGACGGTATCACCACAAACGAGATTGACAACATTACCCTACGTGCTATTGTTGATTTGATTGATGTGGAATCAAACCCGGATGTGGGTCATACCAACTATCAGTATGTGGCTGGCAAGCAACGTCTAAGTATCCTGCGTAAAGATGTTTACGGACAATATCAAGTACCAAGTCTATATTCCATTGTGGTAAAGAATGTGGCCACAGGATTGTATACTCCAGAACTATTGGAATGGTATTCAGAAGATGATTGGAACAAAATGGATGCCATGCTGGATCACGAAAAAGATGAGCAATATGGCTATGCCAGTATTGAACAGTTGATTGAAAAATACCTAGTAAAAAATCGTGCAACCAAACAAACTTATGAAACTCCACAAATTCGATACATGGTCGCGGCCGCTACTGTATTTCACAAAGAAGAACCGAATTCAGCGAGAATGCGCTACATCAAAGAGTACTACCAAGCGGCTAGCGATGGGTTATTTACTCTTGCTACTCCTGTTCTTGCTGGGCTTGGTACTCCTACGAAACAATTTAGCAGTTGCGTTCTTATTAGATCAGATGATGATCTGGATAGTATTTTCGCGTCTGGTGAAATGATGGCCAAG
>Ga0114959_10003630_pt1 | contig 12056 bp, 12 predicted proteins | sample C_130625_EF_Meta_FD_87317 | JGI IMG/M metagenome (GOLD analysis project Ga0114959, IMG submission 87317) | Freshwater microbial communities from Lake Croche, Canada to study carbon cycling - C_130625_EF_MetaG | ecosystem: Environmental > Aquatic > Freshwater > Lake | place: Lake Croche, Canada...
ATCTATTGAGAAATTACTAGATTCTTCCATAACATTATCGTCTGTGTAAGAAGACCTAGATGAACATGTTGAACTTGATTTTAATGTAACATGGGAATTATTTTCTTTTTCTATTAAATTCATATTAGTTAAATCAATTAACTCCATAATTTCTTCTGATTCAGTGCTATTTATATCTTCAAATACTTCTGAAAATAATTCATTTTCAAATGATTTAATTGATAGTTCAGACTTGGCACTAATATTATGTTCAATAGTAATAGGCTTTAAACGTTGTTCATCATTTTTAAATAAATGTTCATAATCATCAATTTTAAATAATATATTTTTATTTTTATTAAAAAAATCTGAATTATTAAGATAATCTATATCATCAAAAACATTAATAGTAAATTCATTTTTAATACCTAAAAAAGAGCCATAATAATCAACTCCGTGAAAAAAATTATGTGTGTGCATTAAATTACTTGTTAAATATAAAAATAATCCATCTACATATGCAGAATTATTAACATCCATAAATTTTTGAATGCAATTATCTTCATTAGATGTCAATTTAGGTAATGTAAATATCTTTTCATCATTAATATCATATTTTCCAATTAAATACTTATATGGGTCTAACAAAGGTGCTAATTTAAAGAAGACATTTTTGTCTTTTACTTTATTATTATTTATATTTTTAAGTCTACAATTGTATAAATGAAAATCCTCTTCATCTGGTTTATTAATGCTTGAAATATAAAACTTATGATTTAAATTAATACTATTATAGTTCGTATCATTTAATGAAAAGAATTTGGTATAAATAGGTATATAATTTTGTGCATTAGAGAGAAAAAGTGAATTAGAATCTTCTAAACTTTTAAAAAGTTCAGTGTTTTTTCGTTTTTGATAATTGACAATCAACATACTTTAGCTAATTATAATATAAATTAAATTATCTTTTAACTTATTTTATATGATAAATTAATTTTTATTATTTTGAACAAATTAGAATTATTTTAATACGTTCAAAATAATAAAAATTAATTTCTTATAAGATTAAAAATGACATTGGAACTTAAAAAGTTCGATATGAAAAGTATAAGTTTTAAACCAAATGAAAATAAGGGACCAGTTGTTGTTTTAATTGGAAAGAGAGATACTGGTAAATCTTTTTTGGTAAGAGATTTACTTTATTATCAACAAGACATTCCTATTGGCACAGTTATATCTGGAACAGAAGAGGGGAATGGGTTTTATGGCAAAATGGTGCCAAAATTATTTGTTCATAATGAGTATAATACGGCAATTATTGAAAATATTTTGAAGCGACAACGCACAGTTTTAAAGCAAATTAAGAAAGAAATGGAAACTTATAAGAGGAGCACAATTGACCCTCGTGCATTTGTAATTTTAGATGATTGTCTTTATGATAATACGTGGGCGCGCGACAAAATGATGCGTCTTTTATTTATGAATGGTGAATTGTTTGCCTAAAAGTCATTTCAAAAAAATGGCTAGTATATTGATTTAAAAAAAATCATTATGCAACACGTCCAAATTGCGGAGACGTCTTGAAAAGTTTATACTACTAAGTCATTATAGAAATATAATGATGGCTTATGTTAACTACATAAGGTATAGTAAAAAGGTATAAAATAGAGATAACCCGCAGCTCGTCATCTAAATCCGTTATGGTAAGGACATGATGATAGTTCAACGACTAAACGCTCGTGGGGTTGAGTAATCTAACCAATTACAATGATGCCTTAAAATATAGTCTAAACCCATTCGAGAGAATGCTATGCCCATTTAAAAAGCATAGATTTAATGATTTCAGAAGGAAATGTCTGAATGAAAATGGTATAATTGAGACACTGGAAGGTCATGTTAGTCATCACAATGCAATATCCCTTAGGCATACCTCCAACGCTAAGAACAAACATAGATTATGTATTTATTTTGAGAGAAAATTACATAGCAAATAGAAAGCGCATTTACGAAAATTATGCGGGAATGTTTCCAACATTTGAGAGCTTTTGTCAAGTGATGGACCAATGCACAGAAAATTATGAGTGCCTCGTAATTAATAATAACTCGAAATCCAATAAATTACATGACCAAGTCTTCTGGTATAAAGCAGACAATCATGGTGACTTCAGATTAGGCTCTAAGGAATTTTGGGAATTATCGAAAGGAATGAAGGACGACGATGAAGAAGAAGCATATGACCCAAATAATGCTAAAAAACGTGGCGCAGGACCTAAAATCAGTGTAAAAAAAGCAAATAAATGGTAGAAAGTGTTTTTACTTATTTTTTTTCTTTATCTTTTAGAGTAACAATTGCTACACACTTTTCTCCAAGTTTCATGTGGTAGACGTTTAAAATGTGTAGAACATTTTTCACATTTATGTGATTCCAGATTATTTTTATAACAGTTTGGGCAACAAATTCTCCATTTTTGATTCTCTGAAACTTCAAATTCATCTTCACAATATTCACATTCAATTAATATTAATTTATTGATATATCGTTGATAACAATCACTACATCTGCCTAATAGATTTATATTTTTATAAATCATTTTTTTACATGTTATACACTTGATTATATTTTCCTCACATATGTCACAATAAATGTCATCATTTTTAATCCCAAGACAAAATTTATTAAAGCACATAATACAATCTTTAATTTTTACTATTTTTTCACATGTTATACATAAATTATTTCCATAAATAGAAATAAATACTTTTTCACAATAGAAACAGTCTCTATTAATTTTTTTTATTTGAGTTATAATATTTGATTTTTTTTCTTTTTGTTCAAAGGAAATACATATCCGACATATATTAATTTTCTCACTTAATTTATATATGGTATAAGCATTGCAGTTAATACAATTTGAAGTTGAATATGTTCCTGGTAATTTTTTATTCATTTTATTTAATTCTTTTTCTATTTCTTTTTTATGACTTTCTACTCTTTTTTCTTCTCTCTTTCTTTTTCTCTCATTTTCATAAAATCCTTGAGGTAGTCCATCCTTTCTCTCTTTTATGTTTTCTTTACATTCATTAATTTTTTTACATACTGACTTATAATTAGGGTCATATTTACTTATAAGACCATATCTTTCATTACATATACTTCCTAATTGAATATTAATACCTGAATGAACATTTTGAAAGACATGAATATACATCAATGGTTCATTACAAATACATGTATAGGTTGTCAGGCCAAAACCATATTCTTCATTAATTTTAAAACCGATATCTTTAAAATCGCTTTCATTAGTGTCTGAATTAAAAGCTAATTTTAAATCTTTAAACGTTTGAAACCTTTCAACCATAAATTTTGGGTATGAAAGTAATAAAATAAAAGCTAGATTATCGGTTTGAGTTGGTTTCTTATTATAATTTACTTTGAAGTATTCTTTTAATTCATCATGATAAATTTCAAAAGTAAATAGTTTGCTCAAGTAAAACATACTCTTAGTATCTTGAGCATATTTAATAACTTTATAAACTAATTCTTTAAATTCAGAATCTAATATAATATTTGTAAATTCTAATTTATCACATCTAGTTTCATTACTGGTTAACTGACAAATCCTTTCATTTAAAGGTTCTTGGTAACATTCCATTTTATTTTTCAATTAATAATTAATAATTAAAACGTTAATTATTAATCAATTTTATTTTTTACGTATCTTCAAAAGATAAAGATGCTGGATATTTAATAAAACAATAATCTTTCCATGTGGTTCCTGGATTATTTAATTCAGACCAATCAAACAAAATTTTACCATTAGAAGACAATATAGGTAGCCGTTCCCATAAATGATATTTAAAGTGAAATAAAATATTCATTATTACCATTTCATTATTTTTACAAAAAGTATATTTATTCATTGCATCAATTAACTGTGTTTTATCACATAAATTTAAAAGATTTGTATCATAAATCCACATACAATTGAGCATAAAAGTAGATTTTAAAACTTCTTCTCCGAATTCATTTATAAAGTCCTTAATTAATTCTTGATTGTCAAAACTTATTTGATGTATAAACTCAGCATTTTCATATATTTTACCATCCCTAGGTGCTACTATTTTATTTTTATAATCAACTTCTAATAAGTTGTTAACATCATCTAATACTCTGAGTCCCGCATCTAAATATACAACACGAGACCATTTTAAGAAATAATCATCAAAAACATGTAACTTTTCCCATTGATTCAATTTATTTAATTCTCTTTTATCAGGATTATTTGTAAAACCGTTCTCACCTATTTTACTTAATAGTATTGTTTTATCAATTAAAGGAAATTTAATTTCAATAATATTATAAAATTCTTTAAAATTTGTATTTAAATCAAAATCAATAGTAACTAAAACAATATCTTTTTGCCAATTACCTTTGCTTCTCAAATCTATTATTGTGCGTTTTGCTTTATCGAAGTATTTAAAATCTGTTACTAATGCAAACACTGTATCTAACTTTTTATCAACTATTGGAACTATAGGACTTGTAGTTTCTTTATTAGCTATCAATGAATAAAAATCATATTGTTCTTCTGTAATAACTTTATGAAAAGTAATATTATCACTTAACTCATTTTCCATTTGATGCAATCCACAACTAAATAATTTATTATCTACAATATTTACATTAAATTTATTTTTTAATTCATCAATCCATATTCCAATACATAAATCATCACACCAATGTTTAAAAGCATTATTTATCCCAATTTCTATTACATAATTATAAATTATTTTATATAATGCTCTGGATATACAATAACCAGCTCCTCCTGACATATAAGAGCAAAACTCATTTTTAACATGGTCAAGTTCATTGCCTATATAATAATTTTCATCAGTATTATATTCCTTTAATAAATTCTTGAGTCTGTTTTCAAAAACAAATGTATCGTCATCAAAAAATATATACCAATCATAATTATCTTGAATATTCATATTATAAATAAAATGTATGTATTTCCAAGTTATATTTTTATCATCATCCATGCAATTCCAACCAAAACGTCGATTAGGAATATCTGGTTTAGAAGTAAGATAATAAATATCATTTTTATTCATATTTTTTAGCATTGTATCCATTTGATGTTTTACTCTATTATCTAAATATTTATCACAGGTAGAAATAATATAACATAATTTCATTTCAATTATTAAAACAAAGTAACTTGTATTTAAATATAAATAAATAATATTACTTAAAAATTTAATAAATAATACAAATATTAATGATAACACCTGATTGTTCATTAGTAACAGCTTGTTTTGATTTAACAAAATATAATAAATATTCAAGAGATATTGAAGAAACTATTAATAAAATAAATGCGTTATTAGAGGTTCCTTGCTATTTAATTATATATACAGACACAAATTTATATCCATATATAAAAAATAAGAGGGATGAAATGAAATTGGGTAATTTTACTCATTATGAAATAACGGAAACAGAAAATTTGGAGACATTTAAATATTTAAATATGGTTAAAAAAAATAGAGAAAAATATCATCCAACAAAAGATGAAAGAACTTGTCCTGAAAGTCATCTTTTATGTTGTAGCAAGTTTGAACTTGTTTTAAAATCAATGAAACTAAACCCGTTTAAAACAAGTAAATTTGGATGGATTGATTCAAATATTGGTGTAAATTTTTCAAAAATATGCACAAACTATAAAAATAATATGCTTTTAAATATATTAAATAAATGTTCTGAAAATAAGTTTCATTTACAAATATTAAATGTATGTGATAAAAATTTTATTAAAGATAAAAATTTACGTGATTATTATTCTAGCTATAGATGGCTTGTTTGTGGTTGTTTATTTATAACTGGAAAAGAAGTAGGAATAAAAATATTGAATGATTTAAATAATGTATTTATAAAACACACAATATATGGTTATGGTCATGGAGAAGAAATGTTTTATTTAGAAATATTAGACAAATATTATGATGAAATAGAGAGGTCATATGGAGACTATCATCATATATTAAATAATTTTAATGAAATAAATGAAGGTCTAGATTATATTTTATATATTTCTAATAATTATTTAAATTATGGGTATTATAAAGAATGTATAGAATGTTGTTTAAAAGCAATAAAACGATATGAAAATTTTGAGATTGAAATGAATTATGAAGTATATTTCAAATTTTTATTTAATTTATTTATCTCTTTATATTACTGCGATAAAAGTAAATCAAAAGAAGTAGTTATTAAAATGCAAAATTTAATTGAAAATAATCCATGTGTAAATAAAATATATTTATCAAATGAAGGTTTTTATAAAAATCAATTTGAACATGCTTTTATTAGTTAAATAAATATATCTAATTAATTTATATTTATTTAATATCATTTATTTAATCTGATTTATTTTTTGCAAAAGGTCCAGACTTTAATTGACTTTGGCCATTATCTGTTTTTCCTGTAATAATATTATCTCCCTCAAACAATTCCATGCAAATATCTGCAGTAGAAATATTTTCTATTTCTTTCAAAGTGCTTTCATGTGTATTTACATTATTTACACCCACTAAATTTCCTTGTTCATCAATTGTTTGCGTTAAAGTATTACCAGATTTTTCTGCATTCTTAATATTTTCTTCAATTGCTTTTTGCTTTGATTCTTTTACGCGTTGTTCGAATGCGGTTTTTGCATTTGTTTCATTCTTTTGTTTTTCGTGCATCAATTGATTCAATTCTTCTTCCATATATTCTACACGTCCTGTTTTATAAGCTTCCGGGTCCCAAGGCATCCATAAGCCAACTGGGCCAACAAAAACATCATGGTTAGGGTCAATCTCTCTCAACATTTTGCATCTTAATTCAGCTTCCTCTTGTGTAGGATACGCACCACGAATTTTTAAACCTCTAGTGTTTGTCTGAAAATTATTTATTATATTAAACTGCTTTTCAAGTTCCTCTTCATTATTATCAATAAATGTTTTGTAGTCATCTTGCATACTAGTTTTAGATAAGCTGTCTTTTTCTTCTTTTACAAAATCTTTAAAATCATTGGATATATCCTCAAAAGAAACATTGTATTTATAAGAAATAAAATTTAAAAACTGAACAAACTTTTCCATCGATTTATTAAAATCCCACTTCTTTAGAAACTCTTCAAAGAAAAAGATTTCCTTTTGTTTAAGTATTTTTTCAGGAGAACAGAAAGAAACACACACAAATTTTTGGCCAGCGATTGGCTTATCTTCCTCCAATAAATCAACATATTTAGGATTAGTTTTTCCAGAAGTATTTTGTTTTCTTTCAAAACCCGTTTTTTCAGATTTTTTAGATTTAGACCGATCCATTTTAGATAAATAGATTATTTAATTTTAAGTTTTTTATCGCAATATATATATTTTTTTTCTTTTTATTTATTATAATGAACGGATTAATAAACGTTGGTGAACTTGTTAAGAGAATCATTAAGTACCTCGTTGAGGGTTTAATGGTAGCTATTGCTGCTTATGCTATTCCTAAACGTTCCTTAAATATTGAGGAAATTGTTTTGATTGCTTTAACTGCTGCCGCAACATTCAGCATTCTTGATACCTATATTCCTTCAATGGGCGCCACTGCACGCTCAGGTGCCGGATTTGGCATTGGAGCGAACTTAGTTCGTTTTCCAGGTGGATTTTAAGACCTAATATTGTGACAAAAAATAATAATATTTTATAAAACTATTTTATATAGTAAAAAACTATAATACATTATAATCTAATTGTAATATATTATGGCAAAAAATTTACATAAGAAAACAAAAGGTAGAAAGGCTGCAATGAAAACAAAAGGTAGAAAGGCTACAAAGAAAACCATGAAAAAACGTCGCGTGCAAAAAGGCGGACAATGTTTTGGAAATGGTGTAGGTGCAAATAGTTTTGACCCTAATTATTCTATATATAACACAAGAGAATTAACATTATTTCCTTATCGACCAGAAAAATAAAAAATTATATAATATAAATATGTCATCATTAATAAATATTAAGGAATTAGAAATAGGAAATGAATATTTTGACAAAAATATGAATTTTTTAGGTAGACTAATTAAAAAAGATTACGATAAACCAAATTATTATTATGGTGAAACTGATGAAGATGACGGAAAATTTACATTAACATTTGATATAAATGGCGAAGAAAAAGAAATGGAATTTCCATATAATACATATTTTAATGCAACACAAGAAGCAAATTTAAAAGGAGGAATAAAAAAAAGAAATAAAACTAAAAGAACTAAAAGAAATAAAAAATATAATAAAACTAAAAAAGTTAAAAAATATAATAAATCAAAAAGAAGTAAAAAATATTAATATTAAATATTAAATAGTAGGTATAAATTCCCAGTCCAATTCCTTGCAAATTTTTTGCCAAATATTATCTTGTTCTATTCTTTTCTCTCTATCCTTTAATAAAGGAAAGAGAGGTAAATATTTTTCTTCTCCTAAAAGCTCGCAAAGTTTATAAGCAGTATAATAATAATTTAAAAAGTTTACTCTATCATCTGGACAAAACTTGGAATATGGTGCCTGTAATTCTATAAAAAGGTTACATAGTGTTTCCTCTAATTCAGGTGACATGATAGGCGGTTTAATTCCTAATTTATCTTTAATAAATGGAATATGTTCATAATATTTATTATAACTCAACTTCTTGAGAATCTCTTTTGTTTTTATATTTGTAATTTGGTCTAATTCAATTCTCTCTTTTTTAATCTGAAGTTTTATATTTTCAATAACATCAAGTGGTATTTGCGTGGTTTCTTTTCCTTGAAATTGTGCCAATATTTCTTTAAAATGATTAATACGTTTATATGCATAAAAGCAAACTTCTTTTGGTGGCTCTTTATAAGATGGTTTTTCCTTTTCAATTAAATAAGGGACACTTCTTGAACAAGTATTGCAAACTAAAATTCCTTCATCTTCTAGTGGAATTAATTCACCTTTGTGACAAATTTGACATATATCTGTTTGACAAATAAATGAATTAATATCTAAAAATGTGTCATCAATATTAGTTAAATATTTTTGAACAATATTATTTTTTTCTATTTGAGAAGATTTTTCAGGAGACTCTATATCTTCTTTAATTTTAAAAAAAGAATTTATTAATTTTGACTTATTAGTATTGGAATTAGTATTGGAATTATTTCCTTCTGAAATATTTTTTTTACTTTCAAAATATTCAAAAATATATTGCGAATTATCTAAAAAATAATCTTTCTTTTTACATTTAGTTTCCTTTATTTTTTCAGTCAATTCGTTAATTTTGTCTTCTAAATCTAACCGTTGTTCAACTGAAAGGTCTTCATATTCTTCTTTTAGTCTATTTTTTAATTCTCGTCTCTCTATTTTAAAATCAGGAATTCTATCATTTTCATCTTTAGTAAATTCATTTAAAAATTCTTTGTGTTTTATATCCAATGTAATAGAAGACTTTTTATTGAACTTTATTTTCTTATTTGACTTAGGCTTAAAGTTCGGCATATCTTATTTAAATAAATTAAATAATTTTTATTTAATTCATAATAAAGAAAAATTGTATTTTAATATTATTTATATATTATTTATATATAAACAATGAATATAGATAATAAAATTAATAGATTAACAAATAGAGAGACAGATTATTTATTTCCAAATGGTAATAACAGTATTGAAATTAGACAAGAATTTGTTTCATTTTTACAATATAATAAAGGAGAATTATTAAACGCACTTTATTCAAAATCTGATATGGATATTAATATAAAATTAAATGATTTAATAAAGTATTTTATAAATATTAATCCTTCTCAACGTATGGGATTTTCACCAATAGTATCATATTTAAAAAATTATTTTTTACAAACAAATGGTGGAAAAAAAAAATCTAGAAAATCTAGAAAATCAAAAAAATCTAGAAAATCTAAAACTTATAAAAAAAGAGTTACTCATTAGCAATAATTATTTGCAACTAGTATCTTTAAAAAAAATATATGTTATAACACACTTTTTCAATTTTAACAAGGGTGTAAATTCTAGTTTAAAATAATTGATTGTTTTCTAGAAATAATTTAATGGATATGAAAATAAATTTAGATACTTTAAAAGATTTAGAAAATGAAAATGTAAAAGTAGATGTAATAAAATTCCAAAAAATGCTTTTACTTTATAATTCAATTGAGCAAGGTTGGTCTGTAAAAAAAAGAAATGATTCATATGTCTTTACAAAAAATCATGAAGGTAAAAAAGAAGTGCTTGAAGATTCCTATTTAATGAAATTTATGAAGACTAATTTAGATTTCAATAAAATATTTAGTTAGTAAAGTTAATATATTCATTATTCTTACATAAAAATATATTTTGAACTCTATTTTCATTGATTATTTTTGAAATATTTGTTTTAATTTCTTCCAGCCAATCATATTTATCTTGTAAAATATCTGTTTGTATTACACGCATAACTGAGAATCCATTTTTATTTGCACATTTCATTTTAAATTTATCCCTTTCTATTTGAATTTCAGGTGATTTCCAATTAGAAATTTGTTTAAAATGTTGTTGTCCATCTACTTCAATAATTACTTTATACTCTTCAATAACAAAATCAAATGGTAAATACAATTTATTTTTACACCAATCTACCTTATATTGTCTTTGAATTGATGGAAAAGTATCTCGCATTTTATCATAAAATTTAAATTCAGTCTTATTTATACAACTTGGACAACCATGTTTTAATAAATGAACATAAGGTTGTTGAATAAATTCTCCGTGTTTTTTACAAATAATAATAATATTTGTATAATTATTTAAATATTCAACTTTTGTATAATCATATTTGTAATTATGCAGTTTATTTGATTTTGAAATAAACTCGTGTGAATCTAATTTAATATTATTGGAACATTTGCCACAACCACATTTTCTATTAATATGAAAATCTGGTATTTGTCTAAATTCACCATGTTCTTTACAAATTATAATTACTTGTGTATCTGCATTAATATAATTAACTTTAGAATAATCATATCTATCTCCATGTATTTTTTTAGCTCTTTCTATAAAAAAAGTTGTATTTGATTTAAAATTATTTGAACATTTTTGACAATTATGTTTATTTAGATGGCTTGATGTATTTTGTAGAAATTCTCCATGAGTTTTACATATAATGGTTATTTTTGTTTTAGAATTAATGTAATTCACTTTAGAATAATCATATCTATCTCCATGAATCTTAGTCGCTTTAATTATAAATGTCTTGGTTTTATCCATTTATTTAATTATATAATTTGTTTATAAGCTATTTTGGTAATATAATAAAATAAATTATAAAAAAAGTTATTTATTATTTTAAAAATAATTTAAATTAAATTAAATTAAATTTCTAAATTTTTTTTTCTTTAGCCATATTATAAAATGGGAGGTGGTTTAATGCAACTTGTTGCCTATGGCGCTTTTTTGAATCTTGGGCGCCAACAGTGAGCTGCTATTATGGGTCGTATATCTCCATAATAGGAAAACAGTGTAAATATACGAATTGAGCATCCCAACTCAATTTATATAACTCGCTAGTGAATCATTTAATGAATGATTTGCAAGATTGTCAAATTGTCGGGAAACCCCTTAGAGCTTTAACTACTACTTATTTATGGTGACATAGATAATATCGACGGATAATGACCGTTGGGATAGTAAAAACGTTAAAGATTGGGCAATCCGCAGCCAAGTATCTTATATCCTACCTTTGGAAAAGGTGGAGCTAAACATTTCTAACAGATAAAATCTATCTTTAAAAAATTTAGAGCTTAAAATATTTTACTTATTTTTGCTCTACCTTTTCTAAAGTTAGAACACGACAGATATAAGATAAAGGTTCAACGAGTAGACGGCAGTCGGGAACTAATGATAGTTTTAGTCAAACTAGAAGTTTCTTAAGGTGTATTCTGGCCCTAATAGAAATATTAGGGATGTCGCAAGACGTTTACCTTAAAAACCTGTAGGGTAGAAAAACATCGGGGAATATCGAA
>Ga0114959_10003632_pt1 | contig 12054 bp, 11 predicted proteins | sample C_130625_EF_Meta_FD_87317 | JGI IMG/M metagenome (GOLD analysis project Ga0114959, IMG submission 87317) | Freshwater microbial communities from Lake Croche, Canada to study carbon cycling - C_130625_EF_MetaG | ecosystem: Environmental > Aquatic > Freshwater > Lake | place: Lake Croche, Canada...
AGGATTTAAGATGGGACCATTTGAACTCATGGACCTTATCGGTAACGATACTAATTTTGCTGTTACTTCTTCTGTATATGAAGCCTTCTTTTTTGATAGTCGCTTTAGACCTTCTATCTTCCAAAAAGAACGCGTTGATGGTGGATTTTTTGGACGTAAATCTGGCAGAGGTTTTTATGATTACTCTGCTGGAGCTATAAATCCTACGTTACCTGCATTCGATAGATCTCAGTTAGATACTAAAGAGCCTATTATTTTGCATGGTCAAGCTGCTATCGTCACCCAGTGGTCTGAAAAATTAATACAACTCAATATCCCGTTTACGCAAAATACTCAGAGTGATTGGATTGGTCTTGAAGTCGGAAAAAATCAACTTCGACAAACACAAGGCAATACTGCTTCTTCTTATGGTTCTCACGTGGCTTTATTTGATCAAATTCTAAGTACCCCGAGTGAACATTATTTAGCCTGGTCAATTTCTCAGCATGCTTCTACTACATGGCAAACACAAGCCCCATCATGGTTAGCTCATCTCGGTTATTACCCTCTTCGGGTGAAAGATATGCCAGGCCTGATTGTTGCAAGAACCATTGCAATGCTCATTAACGAGGCAGCTGACACGGTCAATCAAGGGGTTTGCAGTAGGGATGCAAGTAACCAAGCAATGCGCCTTGGCGTTAATTATCCAGCCGGCCCCTTTGAATGGCTTGATGCATGGTCAAGCACAGGCGTCTTAAAAATTTTAGATGGCCTTGATGATCACTATAGGGGGGAGAGATACCGCGCTAGCCCCCTACTGCGTCAACTAATACATAGCCATTGATAAGCTATTAACTACTGTAAATCCATTTCCTTAAGGAATTAACTTTAATGTTTGCAAGATTTTTTGGGGAGTTACTGGTTGATCAAAATTGTAAACACCAAAAGGTACCAAAGCGTCGTTGATTGCATTAACGACTGCACCAGGAGCGCCTGCAGTACCAGCCTCTCCTGCTCCTTTTGCACCAAGTAACGAAGTCTTTGTTGGTGTTTGCACATGGGCTACTTCTATATCTGGCATTTCAGTTGCCATTGGAACAAGATAGTCAGCCATATTGCCATTCATCATTTGCCCTTGAGAATCATATAAACATTCTTCAAATAGTGCGCCGCCAATGCCTTGAACAATCGCACCTCGCATTTGCTCATCTACCAACATCGGATTAATTACCCGTCCACAGTCTTCAACCGCCCAGTGTTTGAGAAGTTTTACAAATCCTGTTTGGGTATCAACTTCGACATAGGATGCCTGCACACCATTGGTAAATATAAAGGGAAAATCCTTTTGTGAATAATGCCTAGTTACAGTTAATTCCGGATGGAAATTAGGTGGCAATGTATCTGTTCGGTAATATCCAACGCGTCCTACTTCACTGAGTGGAATTTTTTCTTGATTATTCAAACGATCAAATATTTTGCCATTTTTAACAGTAAGTTGACTGGCATCCATTTGCAAAATGCAGGCTGCAATTTTTAGGATATTTTCGCGTAAAGCCATACCAGCTAGCAATACCGCTTCACCACCAATGCCGGCACCACGGGATGCCCAAGTACCACCGCCATAAGGAATAGTCTCCGTATCGCCTGTTTTTAAACGGACGTAATCAATCGGCACACCAACTGCATCAGCAGCAATCTGTGCAAAAATTCCCTCTGCACCCTGGCCTTGCTCACCAACACTCACTGATACAGTGATCACACCGGTTGGATCCATTCGCATCGTTGCACCATCTTGTGATGCGATCCGCGCCCCACCTACTCCATAAAATGCAGGACTTGGATTGGTGAGTTCGATTAATGTAGCAAAACCAATACCACGGTAGATCCCCTTCTCACGTAAGCTTTTTTGTTCAGCAAGGAGGCTTTTATAATCCATCAGGTCCTCAATTTTTGCTAAACACTGCTCATGTGATAAGACCTCTAATTTAATTCCTGACACGCCGGTATATGGGTACGCATTATCTGGGATGACGTTACGTTTACGAAACTCCAATGGATCCATACCAAGTTTTCTGGCCGCTAGATCGACTAAACCTTCAGTAACCGCACATGCAATGGGGTGACCTACGCCGCGATACTGACATGTCGGCGTTTTATTTTGGAATACAACGTTTAATTGAGCACGATAGTGCTTATGCTTATAAGGTCCACCAACAAGATTGACGACTTGATTACCTTCAATAGCACTGGTTCTTGGGAACATGGAATAAGGCCCAATTCCGGTTAAATCATCGATTTCAAAAGCTAAGATTTCACCCTCAGCAGAAGCGGCAATGCGCCCTTTAATGATATGTTCTCTGGCGTGGATATCACTTAAGTAAGATTCCAAACGATCGGCCACATATTTAACTGGACGTTTGAGTAATATAGAAACACCTACTGTTGCAAAGTCATCTGGATAGCCATGAACCTTAATACCAAATGAGCCACCAACATCAAAACACACTACGCGTACATCAGATTCAGACAAGTCAAATTGTCGGCAATATAAATCTTGCATCATGTGTGGCGCTTGTTGGCAGTGATATACCGTCAGTCGTCCATCAGCAGAGTAATGAGCAATTTGTGAGCGTGGCTCCAAAGTAACTCCAGTATGTCTGCCAAATTTAAAAGTGGCCTCTTCTACAACGGCCGCTTTTGCAAACTGTGCATCTACTTCGCCAACATCAAGTGATCTTTTAAAACAGATGTTGTCACCTAAGTCCGGATGTAAAACCATACCACCTTCATCTAAAGCTGCGTGCATATTAAGTAGTGCTGGTAGCTCTTCCCACTCAACGTCCAAAAAAGGGAGTGCATCTTCAGCTTGAGCACGGGTCTTTGCTACGACTGCAACGACCGGCTCACCTTGCCAGCACGCTCGATCAATTGCTAAAGCATGTTGAGGTGCTGATTTTATGCCCGCTAAGTGACTGAGTGTTGCTACCCATGGTTTACAGACTGTTGCTAAATCCTTACCATCAATCACAGCGACAACGCCTGGCATCTCCATCACCGCAGTTTTATTAATTTTTTTGATACGCATATGCGCAACTGGCGAGCGCCAATAAACTACATGGACCATTCTTGGTAGTTGCAGGTCATCAATGTATTTTCCTAAACCTTCTGTTAAGCGCTTAGCGCCATGTCGAGGTTCACTCATACCAATATAACGCTGCTCATTGGTAACAGGTGCTAATGCAGGGAGCTCTTTTGGTTTATTCATGATTTAATCCTTAATTGCTTTGACGTGCTTCAAGAACATGGGCAATGGCATCGACAATGGCCTGATAGCCAGTGCAACGACAATAATTACCTGATATCCATTCACGGATTTCAGTACGGGTTGCTGTTGGGTTAGTTTCAATTAACTCAGCTGCTGCGAGCAGCATGCCCGATGTGCAAAATCCACACTGTAGGGCATTAAATTGCAGGAATGCTTGTTGCAAATCTCGGTAGGCACCAGATGCAGAAAAGCCTTCAATCGTCTCTACTGTCCCGCCATTGGCTTGTACTGCTAAAACTAAACAACCGCGCACAATCTTGCCATTGAGTTTAACTGTACAAGCACCACAGGCGCCTTGCTCACAGCCTAAATGAGAACCCGTGAGAGATTGATCTTCTCGTAAAAAATCGACTAAATGTTGACGCGGCTCTACTTCAGCTTGTATCTTTTGACCATTTAATGTCATGGATATGGATGTTGTTTGCATAATATTCTCTTTTTCGTTCCTTTTATGACGCAATATGTTGCAAGGCTCGTTCTAGTAAAACTCCGACTAAATGCGTTTTCATTTGCGCAGAACTAGTCAGATCAGATAAGGTCATTATTTCTGATCTAGCAATATCTTTAGCTTGCTCAATCAAGGTTGCTTGAGATAGTTCTTGTAGGGTTTTCGATTGCAACAATGCTTGCACACCTTCAGTCAGGACTGGAGTGGATGCTACAGAAAAGTAGACCACGCGACTCTTAGCAATTTTCCCTTGATCAAGTTCAACATGGCACACAATCCCCGTAACCGCATAATCGCCATGGCGGCGGGATAACTCGTCAAAATAATCAAGGCTTGTATGATTAGTTAGCGTAAATTCAGTTGCAACTAATAGCTCATTTTCTTGCAAAGCTGTTGTATATAAATCCAGGAAAAAATCTTTTGCCGCAACTTTACGATGTCCATTACTTCCAGCAATAACCATCACAGCATCTAAGGCTAGGGCACAGGCAGGCCATTCCGCTGCAGGATCTGCGTAGACACAAGAACCACCCCAAGTTCCAAGGTTACGAATCGCTCTGTGGGCAATGTGAGGGACTGCTTGATGCAGAATTGGCAAATGCTTTTGAATGATGTCTGAGTCTTGAATCTCTGTATGGGTCGTCATTGCGCCAATACGAATGACACCATTTTGTTCAGTGATTCCCTTTAGTTCCTCTACGCCTTGTAAATCAATTAAGATTTCTGGATTGGATAAGCGCATATTCAAGGAAGGTAATAAACTTTGCCCTCCAGCAATAAGTTTCGCATTATCGCCATTTTTGATAAGTAGATTTAAGACCTCATCTACTGAGCTTGCTTTTTGATAATTAAACGCAGCCGCTTTCATGCCAGCCTCCTTTTTTTCTAATATATTAGTTGTTTTTTCTGAATTTATTATTTCAGATATTAATCAATAATACTGCTATTATTTAATGATTGTAGTAGAAAAATAATAATTTTTTTGGAGAGAATCTTATGGGTGAATTAGTCATCAATCACATAGCCATACGTAGCACTGATGCTGATATGACAAGGGATTTTTATATGAAAACCTTGGACTTGGTTCCAGGTCCTCGTCCAAATTTTCCATTTCCTGGATACTGGCTTTATAAGTCTGATTCCGATCATTCTAGCTATCTCAATGCCATCGTTCATATTGTAGGTATTGACCCCAACGACAAAGAGGGGCTGATTCAATACTTAGGAGATCGTGAGCTACCTACCCTTCACGGTACTGGTGCTATTGATCACGTGGCATTTTTTGCTACCGGTCTTGAAAAAATGTTGAACCATCTTTCCTCACTTGGGATTCCTTGTAGAGAACGCTTAGTTCCGACCATTGGCTTGCATCAATTATTTTTAGATGATCCTAATGGCATTGTGATTGAACTCAATTACCCCGCTCATGAACGAACTGATTTAGATGAAAAAATGCAACTTAGCGCCAAAGTAGAATGATTTAACAGAAACCAAATATGTCAAAAATAATAGTAGTGGGTGGTTCTCTTGGTGGTCTATTAGTCGCCAATTTATTACGTAGCAAAGGTCATGAGGTAGATATTTTAGAAAAGGTTTCTGGCTCACTCGATGGTCGTGGTGCGGGGATCGTGCCTCACCCTGTTCTCATCCGCGCTTTGGAGCTTTGCGGTATTAAGATTGATGATAATGTTGGTGTACCAGTGGCGCGTCGCGTTACCCTCGATCAAAAGGGTGCACTCATTACTGATTTAGTATTGCCGCAGATCTTTACATCCTGGGGTCGCCTTTATCATATGCTCAAGGAAAATTTTCCAGATAAACATTATCATTCCGGAAAAAATGTAACCTCCTTCGGAGAAAATAACCAAGAAGTCATGGTGCATTGCGAGGACGGTTCAAGCTATCAAGGTGAACTATTAATTGCCTCCGATGGACTCCGCTCAGTGATTCGCAACATCGTTGCCCCGGAGATTAAACCAGAATACTCAGGCTATGTAGCCTGGCGCGGCGTCTCTGAAGAAGCTGCTCTTAGCCAATACATGCGCAACACCTTATTTGATCATTTTGGTTTTGGCCTTCCTGAAGGCGAACAAATGTTGGGCTACCCTGTTGCCGGTTTAAATAATAATTTAAATCCGGGACATCGCCGCTATAACTTTGTCTGGTATCGCCAAGCTCCAGAGGATACTGTTCTTAAGGATCTTCTTACGGATGCTGATGGTGTCTTCCACCCACATGGAATTTCTCCGATTCAAGTCAATTGGAAGCATATTACCCAAGTGAGAGAAGCTGCGCGTAAAAATTTAGCACCTCAGTTTGCTGAGGTATTAGAAAAAACCGGTATGGTATTTTTTCAACCTATTTATGATGTTTTTTCTAAAAGAATTGCCTTTAATCGTGTCGCTTTAATGGGGGATGCTAGCTTCGTCGCTCGCCCTCATGTTGGCATGGGCGTCTCTAAAGCAGCTGAGGATGCTCTTTCTATTTTGCATCATATTGATCAGCTCGGTGCTACTCCAGAGGCTCTAGAAGCCTACCAAAAAGAACGTTTGATTCCCTGCCAGCGCGTAGTTGCCAGAGCTCAATATCTTGGCAAATTCATGACCGCTCAAGGTCAAGAAGAACTTAAAAATAATCACATTGGTATCGCTAATCGCGTCATGAAAGAAACTGCCATCGATATTTCCGACATCATTATGAGCGATGAATTAATCCCCGAAAACCTATGAAAAAAGCCGCATCAAGGATGCGGCTCAAGATTTATTCTAGTCTTTTTATTATTTATTGTAATTATTTCTTACTTACTGGTTGAGGAAACTGGGCACGATATAAATCGTTAATTTGCTCTCCAGTACGAATCGATACGCCTTTTTTAGTTTGTATGTAGTCTAGTAGCTGTTCAAAGTATCCTATCCGATGTGGAGCACCAGTGATATAGGGGTGAACGCTAATAGCCATTACCCTAGGAATCGTATGACTATCGGCTAGTAAACGGTCAAACTGCTCTTTTCCTCTGAGCAACATTTCATCGCCGCGGTGCTGCTGTAACAACATCATCGGAATATCGTTGGTTTCAACGGTGTAAGGCACAGATAAAACAGGATGAGGTGATGCGTCAATCCATGTCGGTTGATCATCTAGCGGCCAATCTGCAACATACTGAATACCCGCTTTAGATAAATGGTCTATCGTTTCATCGTTTTCGGTAAGTCCTGGGCTTTCCCAACCAACAGGTTCCTGTCCGGTAAAGTTCTTAATCGTATGAATGGTCTTTTGGATCTGCTCTAACTGATCCGGCAATTTATGCATTGGTCCCTGAACATAAGAGTGTCCCATCATCTCCCAACCATGCTTCAAGGTGGATTCAACGACCCTTGGGTATGACTCACACACAATGCCATTCGTTGCCAAGGTTGGCACGATATTTCTTTGCACTAGGGCATCAAATATCCGCCAAAAACCTACACGCATGCCATATTCATGCCAAGACCAATTAGGTACATCAGGTAATAAAGGTTGTCCCATCGGTGGACTTAAAACCATCCGCGGCATCGCATTGGCCATCGTCCAATGTTCCACATTTACAATAATCCAAACTAATAAATTGTTACCATTTGGTAAATGCCAAACAGGTCTATCAACAATCGGAACAAACGGTACACGTTGACTTGGTAAAGAATATTTCACAAAAATCCCTTTAAATTAAACACCCTTAAACACCCATATATAACTTGCGAACAATATCATTACTCGCTAATTCAGTCGCACTACCTTCAATTTTTATTTCACCGTGAACAATAACATATCCTCGATCTGCAATACGCATCGCTTGTGTAAAGTTTTGTTCCGCCATCAGCACAGTTAAACCTTTTTGTACTTTTAGTTCACCGATCTTATCAATCATTTGTTTGACAATGATGGGGGCTAAGCCTACGGATGGTTCATCAATCAATAAGATTTTAGGCATACTCATCAATGCACGAGCCAAGGCAACCATCTGCTGCTCTCCACCGCTCATGCTCCCTGCCCGCTGGCTTGCGCGTTCCCGCAATTTCGGAAACACTTCAAAACAATACTCCATCGTGTTTTCTACGTGTGCCCTAGCATGCGGCCTTGATGCACCAAGTAATAAATTTTCTTTTACGCTCAAGAGCGGAAATAAACGCCTGCCTTCTGGCACCATCGCTACACCTAAATTAACGATGGCTTCCGGTGTGAGCTTACTTAAGTCATGCGCGACATCATCAATCACAACCTGAGCAGTTCCTGCCGTAGTTTTTACTAAGCCTGCAACACATTTAATTAAGGTGGATTTACCATTGCCATTTGTACCGAGCAATGCAACTGTCTCACCGTTGGAAACTTCCATGGAAATACCATGCAAGACTTGTACCGCTCCATATGCGGCATTGATGTCTTTCAGAATAATTTTATTCGCCAAGATATGCCTTTATCACTTCTGGGTTATTGATCACGTCCTGTGGATTACCGTCTGCTACTTTGGTACCTGCAACCAAGACCATTAAACGCTCGGAGAATTGCATGACCGCACTCATAATGTGCTCAATCATCAATACCGAGATGCCTTTTTGCTTCATGCCCATGATGAGCTCTAAAATTTCATCGACTTCCGCTCCAGAGAGTCCTGCCAGGGCTTCGTCTGCGATGAGCAGTTGTGGGTTGGCAGACATTGCTCTAGCCAACTCTAATTTACGCAACTCCACCTGTGTGAGGCCTGCAGAAATCGCATGCACTTTATTCTGTAAGCCAACACTTTGGACGATAAAAAGTGCTTTTTCATCAATACTCCGATTGTCTCCAGCATCTGCGCGTAGGTTCCCAGAAAACTCAATCACGACTTTGATGTTTTCTAAAACAGTCATCGATTTAAAGGGCTTTGGAATCTGAAAACTTCTGGCAATTCCTGCATGAACCCTTTCATGAGGAGCTAATTGACTGATGTCCCTACCTTTGAGGGATACTTGGCCACCATCAATCTTTAACATCCCAGAAATGCAATTCACTAAGGTGCTTTTTCCTGATCCATTCGGTCCAATGAGCCCTAAACGCTCGCCGGGGTGGATGATTAAATCTACATTATTTAATGCGGTGAAACCACCGAACTTCTTAATAATTCCTGAAGCTTGAACAAGAGGTTCTTGTAAATTATTCGTCATATGCTCTTATTTCTTTTTAAAAATACCCATGATTCCATTGGGAGCCAAGGTCACAAAGAAGACTAATACACCACCCACAATAAGTAAGTTCCAAGTGGAAGATAAGGTAACTGAGGCCACTTGCTGAATACTTCCTAGCAGTAAAGCACCGATTACCGGCCCAATCCAAGACCCCAGGCCTCCTACGATAGGCATGGCAATACTGTTGACCGCAAAAGATAAATTAAAGGTTGCGGTCGGCTCCATGTAGGTAATGAGATACGGGAAAGTCGTTCCAGCTAAACCCATCAAGGCACCACTAATGGTGGTGGCAATGAGTTTAAGCTTGAGTGTTGGCACACCTAATCCTTCTGCTGCAAGCTCATCATCACGAATCGCCATTAACCCTCGACCTAATGATGAATGCTCAATAACTCTGGCAACAACTACTGAAAATATTGCCATTCCTAAGATTAAAAAATATAACCAATGGATGTATTGTCCAACGCCAATTGGAGACTCCCTAGGCACAATGACATAAACGCCCCTAGCTCCACCTAAAAATGGTGTGTTTGTAACAATCGTCAGCAATACAACCGATAGAGCTAGCGTAGCAATCGAGAAAAAGACGCCTTTCAGTCGCAGGGTTAAATACCCCATACCAAGTCCTATCAATCCGGCCATGAAGGTTCCAAATACGATATTGGCACCTTGAGGAAATTGCAGTTTAAATCCCGCTACTGTGGCATATGCTCCAATCGCAAAAAATGCGGCAGAACCAAAATTAACGTAGCCTGCATAACCGCCCAAAATATTCCAGGCAGTGGCTAATATCACAAACTGTAAGACGGAGTAGGCGGCAAAAAAGAAGTATTCGGAATGTATGAGAAATGGCAATGATCCAAAGATTGCTGCCACAACGAAAACGCCAAAAAAGAATTTTGAATGACTGTTCATTTTCCAAAAATCCCTTGCGGTCTAAATGCTAAAGTTAATAGTAATAAACCAAACGACACCGCTGGTGCCCATGAAGGTCCAGCAAATGTCGAGGTCATACTCTCCGCAATTCCTAATATCATTGCCGCAAATAGTGTACCCATTAAATTACCCATACCACCCAATACACACACAGCAAATACCAATCCAATGTAATCGCGACCCGCTGCCGGCTGGACACTTTGGATAATCATAAGCATTGCGCCACTAAATCCAGCGATCATCAGAGATAAGCCAAAAGCGTAACCTTTAACTTTGACTGGGTTAACGCCCATCAACTGAAGTGCTAATGGGTCTTGTGCAACTGCACTCACCGCACGTCCAAAATAGGTTCTTCTAAAAATTTCACGAATCAATAAAAGTAAGCCAACAGACAATACACAAGGAATGAGCAATCGATAAGGCAGGCTTACAAAACCTAACTTGAGGGAAACATCGGTGTAGCCGGTATTGACATTTCGGTAATCAACACCAAATAACAAAATCAATATCATCTCAACGATAAATAAAACTCCGAAGAAAAATGCGAGACCTCGTAAGGAGTCACCTCCTGCATTTTTTTCAAACCGATCGTAATAAATACGGTAAATAATAAATCCTAAAACAAAGAAAAATGGCGCCATTACTACAGCTGACAAAATTGGATCAAATCCAAATGATTCATTCAACCACCAGGTTAAATACGCTCCCAAAATAATCATGACCGGGTGAGCAATATTGACAATATCCAACATACCAAAAGATATTGAGATACCCAAACTCATGGCTGCGTAAAAACCACCCAACAAAACACCAGAAACGATTGCATTAAATAGCAAGTCTAAAGATATGTCCATAACTCAATTCTAAAATATAAAATCCCCAACTAAAAAAGTTGGGGATTGATTAATGATGATGTATTACTTACTTGCTTCTTGATATGGAGTAATCAACTCACCAGACTGAAGTGATTTTGGAGAAATAATAACTGATGGTCCAGGTTTACGGAACTGATCAATATCATTTCCTTTAACGCCTTTGTATTGAACATACATCGGACGACCTACTTCCCATTCGCCATTCGCAGCAAATTTGATATCACCAGCAACTGTTTTAAATGTAGTTGCGTGGATATAGTCAATGAGTTTCTTTTGATCAATACTACCAACTTTTTCAACGGCTTGGCCTAAGATTTCCATCTGAGCGTAAGCATAAGGAGGTAAGTAGTAGCCTAATGGATCTACGCCCTCTTTTTCAGCACGTGACTGATAGATCTTTAAGAATGCGTCAATACCAGGGAAGTTGACTGTTTTTTCTGCGGCATAGAGCTCATATCCAAGAACACCATTGAGCAGTGGGCCTAATTGCTTTTTCACCGCAGCAAATCCTAAACCAATCATCGTCCCGCCAAATACTTCTGTCTTTAAACCGATTTCACGAGCAGCACGAATAATGCCGGGAGTCTCGTTTGGATAGGATGCAAAAAATACAACATCCGGATTGGTTGCTTGAACAGCACGCAGAATCGGCGTGTAGTCAGTAGTGCTTGGTGGATAGGTTTTATCGTAGACAACTTTTAAGTTATATTTTTTGGCAACTACACGAGCACCTTCAATAGTCATTGCCGCAAATTCGTTATCACCACCAATAATGGCTACCGATGTTGGTTTAGTTTTCGCTGTCATTGCTGCATCAAAGAATCCACCAGCAAGACCAACAGCTGGTTCTTTACCATTAGGCATCATTTGGAAGTAGCCAGGGTAATTAAACTTGGCATTCACGTTAGTACCGAATAAAGTCAGGAACATCATGTTACGTTGCATAGCAATTGGCATCGCTGGTGCAATTAAGTTAGTTCCATATCCAGAAATGATTAAATCAACCTTATCAACGTCGAGTAATTTTGTGTAAATGCCTGGCACTAATGAAGGGTTACTCTGATCGTCGTAATACACGAATTCAATTTGACGGCCTAATAAACCGCCTTTTTTATTGGTCTCTTCGCGCCAAATTTCCATTGCGACTAATGCGGCTTTACCATTTGCTGCCATACCACCAGTAAGACCCATACCAAAACCAATTTTTAAGGCTGGTTTATTCTGCGCCATTGATACTGTAGCCACTCCCAATGTTGCCATCAAGGCAATCGCAGTGACGAATAGACGACGGCG
>Ga0114959_10003633_pt1 | contig 12053 bp, 5 predicted proteins | sample C_130625_EF_Meta_FD_87317 | JGI IMG/M metagenome (GOLD analysis project Ga0114959, IMG submission 87317) | Freshwater microbial communities from Lake Croche, Canada to study carbon cycling - C_130625_EF_MetaG | ecosystem: Environmental > Aquatic > Freshwater > Lake | place: Lake Croche, Canada...
CAACGGGGGCGAGGCGCCCGAGCCCTCCTCCACGCGCACGCGCTCCCGCGCCACCACCACCACCATAGAAACCAATAAAATAAAGTACGTAGGCACCAACACGCTATGGACCTACCTAATGGTGGAACTCAAAGAGAACCCGCACAAGTTTATCGAATTGATGCTAGAAACCCACATGACCCTACTCGATAGCCTCCAGAAACTAGCCCAAGCAGGTATCGTCCACAACGACCTCAAAGAAAACAACATAATTTGCCGGGACGAGGACGGACGCCCCATCATGATCGATTTCGGACTCTCCTTAGAAACCGCCTACCTGAAATTACCGTCCTCGCTCACGGAGACCAGCCGGATCCACGAATATTTTTTCAAGTACGACCCCACCTACAGTATATGGGCCATCGACATCGCCCTCCTCAACTACATGTTAGACACACTGAACAACGAATGGCTCTCCTCCAGCGTGACCAAGAGCCATATCGACGACCTGTTACTCCACGCACCCCCCGGAGACCGTAAAATCGTAAGCCAATACTTATCCAAATTTATAAACACCACCTGGCGAACCCTGCTAGTCCAACTACGCAAGGACAACGACGACGAATGGATCGAACTGATTTATCTTAAACACGGGTATCAATGGAGAACCGAACCGATCACGGACACCCACATCATCAATGTTGTTAACAATCACCTACGTAATCTCCCCGTCCTCCACTTTTGCCGATTTAAATCGCCCCATGAAGGGAGCGATTCCAGTGGCAAAATAACGTTACCACGCGCATTTACAATGCGCGAAGGTGTGAACGCCGATGTCTTGAGCGGCGAATTTTACAGCCCCGAACTACAAGCCTTTAAGGACAAACTCCTGACGTATTTTTCGCGGTTTTACGGCCAAGAATGGCAAGTACTGTTCGACGAACTCGTCCAATACAGCAACAGCTGGGACAATTATGCTTTGTCGCTCATCTATTTACATTTAATGGAGGCACTGGACCTAGACGACGACGACACTGACAGTACCACCAACCCCAATAAAATGCATATGTACCAAGAGATATTGAAAGCCACAATATTATGTTGCCCGAACGAACGTATGACGGCGGAAGAGACACAGAAACGTGTTATCGAGGCACTCCAAACCGTTACCAGACCAGTTTCGGAACAACTCAAAAAAACCCTAACCCAAATACCGAATGAGGAGGTCCAAACAACCATCAAAAAACTACAGCAGCGAAGCGGGGAAACCTACGGTTTCCCCCCGCACCCCCTTCCCTTAAACAGTAAACCACTTTTATAACTGTCTTGGTAACTATCTTGGAAATTATCTTAACATTCGATTAACATAATTAGTATTTGTTGAAAGGAGGGTTTGCAAGGGAACCTTGGTTCCCTGCCCTGCAATAATATAACAATAATATAATAGTAAAATGGACTACACGAACGATCTATTCATGGAACCTAAAACAAAGCAATACGGCAGTCACATGATCATGTCGAACGTCCGCAAGGTCCCCAAAGTAAAATACATCAATGTCGACACCCGTTTTAGAGACGAGTACAACTACACTCAGCTATCGAATTACAACATCACATTGCCCGAACGCATCAACGATGTCAAGAGCATGAAGGTGGTCTGTGCCGAAATCCCGATGAGTTTTTACAACATCTCGCTCGCTTTAGGAAATAGTTTTTTTTCCATCAGCGACACGCCCAACGTGAACCACGTGATAACGATACCCGACGGGCAGTACAATACTTTGACCCTCTGTGCCGCCATCAACAGTCAAATAAGTTCTCAATATGGTTCCATCAATTTAGCATTTGATTTGAGCGGATGCGTGGGGGGCACGGACGCGAGCGGCACCAGCAGCTATTTCGTAGCGAAAAGCTCGAAACACATGACCCTCAATTTCGCCTGCAACATCGACGGCACCCACGACAAATACAATTTCAAGACCAAGTTAGGGTGGTTGTTAGGGTTTCGCCAACCGACCTACACAATCACGTACCCAGGCACCACCCTTATGCCGACCGCAATATTGTCGGAGGCCCTGATCGACGTCAATGGGCCACGGTATCTGTACCTCGCAATCGACGAATTCAACAAGGGCAACCAATCGTCCTTCGTCCCCCCGCTGCATAGTTCGTTAGTCAATAAAAATATTATTGCCCGTATCACACTGAATGGCCCGAATTACGGACGTATTTTAGCGGCCAACATGTACAATGGACTATTAATGAGCGACGCGCGGAGCTACACAGGGAAAATCGACCTGTTGAAGTTGAATGTCCAACTGTTGAACGAGAACGGCAGTGTAATGAACCTGAACGGACTGGATTTCTCATTTTGCGCGGAAATCGTGTCCGACTAGGGGAACCTACGGTTCCCTCAGGGCTTTTGGGCGAAGCCCATAGCAGGCGCCCAAGGGTTGAGCGGCTTCGCCGCTCTGACCCCTATAACCCCTCCCTTTAACAAATACCAATTATGTTAACCCAGGTGTTAAGATAATTTCCTAGATAGTTACCAAGACAGTTACAAAGGTGGTTTAGTGTTCAAGGGAAGGGGGTGCGGGGGAAACCTACGGTTTCCCTGCTTCCATGCTACTACGGTCTAGATACATTGCCTTATTAAGCAGCTTAATAACTTTGTTACGGGTATCATCGTCACCCAAAAGGGTTTGCATATAAATCTTATCACGTAACAAGTTATTCGGTGAATTATTAATATAAGAATCAGGGTTTTCATCGCACCATTTACGCAAGGCCACCACACTCTTGAATTCCGCCCGTTTAATAGCGGCAGCTAACTGGACCTGCCCAGTGTCCTTTTTCCATACATTGTTGTCTTTCAAATGGATGACATCACGTCGAACATCGGTACAATGGATGGGTCGCTTGGTCACGTCCAACTTCGCCAATTCCTTGATAAGAAACTGTGACATACCATCGACGAAGCCGTAATCTCCGAACTTCATAAGGTCTTCAAACGTGAATTGGAGGCCAGCTAAGAATTCCTCCATGTTCATAGCGTCCTTGCAGGTCTCGTTCAAAAAGAAATTCAGATTGAATTTTTGATTGTTATTGGTATTGTTGACGGTACTGCAAGGTTCTCTCTCAATGAGTTTATTGATGAGTTCGCTATTTTCTTTTTTGAATTCCATGATCATTTCGGATTGTTTCGTTTGTAATTCCACGACCTGGTCCATGACCTGCTTAGTTTGGGTTGCCTGTAATTCCATGACCTGTTCCATCACCTGCTTGGATTGCTCGAATAACAAGGTTTTAAATTCCTGATTTTGCTGAATAATTCCAATAACCAAGGACGTGTCAAATACAACAAGAGGAGATGCAGCCGATGGAGCAGGTGACTCTGGTGGGTTGGATAATAGCGGGTTTTCACCACTACAAGATTTACGGTGTCTCGATAAATTTTGCCGGTTAGTATAAACCTTACCACAATTGCATTCATACTTTTTATTTGTAGCAATGTTATCATTTGTTGCGTTTTTATGTTTTGTGGTGTTCAAATGTATATCAAAGTTGTGTTTATTGTTACTGTTAAAGTCACAAGTTTCGCAACGGTACTTTGGTTCTTTAGAAAGAATGATTTCTGTCGTCATTTCTTTTAATATATTGATTACATTTTCTTTTCTAAACCCTTTTCCCTCTATAATTATGTAAAATTATTTAATGACCATTTCAACCGTATTCATTCCAACTTCCGCAGCATTATGCAGCGCCCATCCCAAAACCCCCTCCTCCGACCTCTCAAAATAGGTTCTTTTACCCCCTGCCACGATTTGTGCCAAGAATTCTTGGCACTTTTTGAAAAACCCCCTCGACTTTTTTTCCAAGTTTTCAAAAAAGGTGATTTCGTAGGGGGCCCCCTTGCTCTTTTTTCAAAAAAGTTACAAATTTTATGAAATAAAAATAAAATTTGTTACCATATTAAGTCACCTAAGATGAATTTTACGTTTTTTTTTCGAAATTTTTTACGTAGGTAAAATCAAGGTTTTTGGGAGGAGGGGAGCCAGAAGGAGGCCCAAAAGAGGCCCCAAACAAGGCTCAAAGGTTCCCCTCAAAGGAAGGAATAATAAGGAAGGGATCATAAGGGAAACCTAGGTTTCCCTTAAAAATTGATTTTCCCCAACAAACCATTCCATACTAATAACAATAACAGTAATATAAATGAGTAAGTTCACTGTGACCAAATTAGACTGTAACGAACCAGCACCGCCACCAAAGGGACATGACGAATCCTACAAGGACGTGCTATCCCCGGAGCAGCAAGTTGCCTATGAAAAGTTCGTGGCAGGTGAAAACATATTTGTGACGGGCCCAGGGGGGACAGGTAAGACTAAGCTAGTTCAGTATTTGGTAGATTACGCCAACAGCGTAAATAAAAGTGGCCAAGTATGTGCTATGACAGGTTGTGCAGCAGTGTTAATTGGTTGTAAGGCCCGTACAATCCACTCGTGGAGTGGTATCAAGTTAGCCAAAGGCCCCAAAGACAAGATCATCACAGCAGCAATGAAAAATCGCAATGCGGTCAAGGAATGGAAAACCGCCAAGTACCTCATACTGGACGAGGTAAGCATGTTATCCCAAAAGATTTTCGAAATTTTGGAGGAATTAGGGAGAAGGATCCGTAAAAACCCGGCGATATTTGGCGGTCTCCAAGTCGTCTTTTTGGGTGATTTCTTCCAGCTACCGCCGATAGAGACCGAGAACGATCCCGGCACCGAAAAGTTCTGTTTCGAATCGCCCCTCTGGCGCATGGTATTTAACCGCCAAAATCACATCCAACTGACCAAGATCTTCCGCCAAAACGACCCCCTCTACATAGATATTTTGATGCAAATTCGCCAAGGGCATTTGGACGAGGAGAAAACCGCGGTCTTAGAGACATATGTCAACCGCACATACGACCCCGAAAAGAACAACGGCTGTGTTCCGGCGAAGCTGTTTGCGCTCCGTGCCAAGGTCGACATGATCAACAAACAGATGTTCACAAAGATCGACGAAAAGGAATATGTGAACGAGGCCATAGTAAAAACCGACTGCACGACGCATTTAGAAAGCGGCAAGGCCCTCTCCCTCGACATCCTACAAAAGTGTCGCGCCATGACCCTAGAACAGAAGGACTACGAAGTAGAGAACCTGTTGAACACGATGTCAGCGACCCGGCTATTTCGGTTCAAAAAGGGGGCATCGGTAATGTGTTGTGTGAACCTAGACATGGATAACCAGATTTGTAACGGGGCCCAGGGGATCATCACGGACATTGTGGAAGACGGCCTTTACCCCGCGGTCGTGGTCAAGTTTTCGAATGGCATTGTTAAGCGTATCATACCGCACTTTTGGCAATCGGAAGAGTATCCGACGATCGCGGTAGGGCAGTATCCATTGATCTTGGCCTGGGCACTGACGATCCATAAGATCCAGGGGGCGACGATGAAATTAGCCGAAATCGATATTGGGAGCAGCATTTTCGAATACGGACAAACCTACGTAGCCCTCTCCCGGATTCAGTCTTTAGATGGATTGTATTTGTCGGCGTTTCATCCCCAAAAGATCCGAGCGAACCCGCTCGTGGTCGAATTTTACAAAGGAATCGCATAAAAAACCCTCACAAAAAACATCATAACCCCCACAATAACATGAAAAAAACAATATCAAAGTAATATAGAGAAGCAATATAAAGAGATGGTAGCCGGAAGTATTTTACCGGCGACAATTCACAACAATAAATTATATTTTTTATTCGGAAAGGAGAACCCGTTGGAAAAGAGCGCGAAAGGATGGTCAGATTTTGGGGGAGGATGCAATAAGAACGAATCGCCCCTGAAAGCGGCACTACGCGAAGGAGGAGAAGAACTAACGGGATTCTTAGGAGACGCCCACGACCTGAAAAAGCTGATCAAAAAGAATGGTGGCACATATAACATAACCCTTAACGATTACCATGTACATATTTTTTATTTGGAGTACGACGAGAACCTGCCCAAATATTACAACCAAAACCACCTATTTTTATGGGAAAGGATGGACCACAATACCCTGAGCGAAACAATGTTATTCGAGAAGATAGAAATAGATTGGTTTTCGTGCGAGGAGACCCAAAAAAGAAGAAACGAATTCCGCCATTTTTATAGGGAGATCACAGATAAGATTTTGGGAGAGAAGGAGAACATCGAAGCACATATTCGAACCAAAGTGTCACAAAAATTACCGAAATCTCATAAACGAACAACACAAAAGGCAGGGAAATCATAGATCTACACAATAACTAATTTCCCAAATACTAGGAAACCATAGTCACAGCTTATTTAGAAAAATAAAATTATGTTACACAGTAGGTAACATAATTAAGGGAGGGTTTGCAAGGGGTTAGCGAAGCTAGACGTAGGTTCCCTGCTTAAAATATCCGGAAATAATAACAATGTCCAGCAATTCTTGGAGAAAATATGGCGGAAAAAGTATTGTTTTAAATGACACAATCAACGTCGGCACGGTAGTGGCAAATCAGTTTTTAACGAGAACCACGTCGGCAATAACGAGCACATTCGATAATGTAAATATTCTAGGCGAAGCCATCATACATCACAATGCCTATCTAGACAAAGACCTGTATGTGAGCGGAAACGAATACTTATCGCAAAACCTGTTTGTGAAGGAGAAATTAATGTTCGGCATCGACTTTTCGAACAATCTGAGTCCGTACACCTACATAGCAGGGAATCAAAATTTCATAGGAATCAACACCCTTACCCCGTCGACGATCCTTCAAATCACGGGTAATGCCAGCGATATTTTAACGGTAAGCTCCAACACCCCCTCGATCCGTAACATCATTGGTGAAAATGTGGACAAAGCCGGTATCGTGGTATATGCTGAGGACATCTACTCCCGCATCGAATTTTATAACGACACCACCACCGCAAACACCAATAAACCGAACGCTTACATCCAATACTCTCAAGGAGGTCTCTTATCACTGAACACAATCACGAGCATGGATTTTACCGCAGAATACTTGAATACCAATTTTGGTAAGGGACTTTTACATTTGGAAGACACCAATTCAATAATGTATAGCCCCGGAAACCTCCTGTTAAACACCAAAAACATTTTCATGAATGCGACCGACACATTTTTATTTGCATACTCGCCCAACGACGCGATATCGAGCGGTATTTTACTGAACGAATTTGGTATAACCTTCGACACGACCCATAGTATCAGCCTGGTAACCGGAGAAAAGATCATATTAGGCGGTAGTGTGATCGACATCTCGTCTACCGTGGTAATGACGACCCTAGGACTCTACGACCCCCTCTATAACGCCACACTGACGGTATATGACAGTTCGAATGCGCTATTTTTATATAGCATCTACCAGGACGCGTCAGCCTATTCGGGAACGGCGATCTCTGCCGCAGCCATGGACGATTATTCGACCACCCAAATCAAGCTGGTAACCCCAGGAGGCGCCGGAGCCGCGTTTTTTGGCGGAGCATTTCCGCACATAAACTCTGACGGAACCATTGTACCCATGGCATCGCTGATGTTAGTCGACACCTGTGGAAACGAAGTCCCTGGGTTCATCAGTATTTATGGAAAAAACCCGCTGATCAACAGCACGTGCTTTGGTCTGAACACATATTTCCCCGACAATAATTTTGTGTTAGACGTGAATGGTCGGGCCCATATAGGGAATGGCCAAGTAAGTGTGACTAGTAACCCGAACTTTGAAATATTATTCACTAAATTTTCGGCAATAAATCCCTGGTCGGGTATCGCGGTAGGGACCTCGGTGCCGAATTACGCGACCGACCCGGTAGAATATATTCAGACGATTTTATATACCCGGGACGGGGGCGCGACCTGGACCCCCTCGAACATTGGGGGGGAACTCGGACTCGTCTACGACGTCAGCAATGCATTCACATGTTTATACGTATACGACCAATCACTGGCCGTGGTCGGAACCACCTCGAGTTACATGTTTTACACGTTAGATGGTGGGATCAACTGGAACGCCCTGATCTATAGCGGCTCAAACTCCATTATAAACGATCGGACCACTGAGAGCGCCTTGATCATACCGCGGGGTCCCGGCATCTACAACGCCCAAAAAGAAACCTTCACCAATCTCTACACATTTTACTCGATCGTGACATACACGGACCCGAGCAACATCTATTGGAACGAATACGGATACCCCTACCTTTCGTCATACACGTTTACAGCGGTCTATGATCCTAACAATATGACGGATATCCCACTTGATGACAACGCTGGTACCGGATTAGCCCCCTATCTAATTAACAATTGCGACACCGATGGCACATACGCGGTGTATTTGGTAGGAAATGCTATCATTCAGTTTTTGATAGGTAACAACCAATATTCGTTCAATCCGTTCAACACCTTGTATTACAATATATGCACGTATGACACGGACCATTCGATCGCGGTAGGATATAATATCATAAGCTGGACCACCAATGGTACCGCACTAGACAATAACCACGAAATCGCTACGACGTGGAATCATACGATCCCGATCATAAATAGCGACAACACAATACCATACAACGCCTATAACCCGCACGGAACGACGGTGCCGACCTACAATCCGACCCCCATCATACTTCGGAGCGTGTATATCTACGATTTATCTCTCGCCGTAGCCGTAGGCGACAGTGGACTATTTATATATAGCACGGATTGGTCTACTGGCAATTGGGCCGTGGTGCCGGACGCCTTGTTGAACAGTTCGGGGGTGGCCAATTTATTGTCAAAGTCTCCGCGAATCCAGGACGTACACATGCCCGACATCAACACGTTTGTTATCAGTGTGGTAATGACATTTCCTGGCAATGGATCGACCGGGTCGAGTGAAATATTATATTGCTATTATCCGAACTTATTCAATCGAGCGGAGAACAATGTATTGGAGGTATCCGGGAATATGATTATTTCGGGGAACGTCAGCATCAACGATGCCGGACAATTAAACTCTAACAACCCCACGTTTGATATATTAACGAATCCGGAGGTCCATCTGATCAATATTGGGGCCACCGGTACGTCGGTAAATATCGGCGGTGGTGCGATTGCGGCTTTTGTGCCCGACGCCTGTGGTAATTTAACCGACAGTAACGGTCAGAGTTTTGTAGGTACCAACGGACACGGGATTTATAATAAAAACGGATTGATAATAGACACCAGTGGAGGTAATCTGATAACTATTGGCTCTTCTGGCGACACCATCGTTATCTCTGGTACCAATGTAATTATATCAGGGAACGCAGGTATCACTGGCAACACTACCATACAAGGTAACGCGGATTTACAAGGGAAAGGTCCAACGAATGTATTCCAACGTGATGCCAGTTTATCGAGCACAACGTTCCAACAAATCACCACGAACATGGGGGTGAGCGGCGACATCAGTTTGAACGGCCGAGTATACGCCGCAAATTCGCTCTATGTGAATACAGGAGGCTTAGAATATCCTTATTACGCCTTAGACGTGAGCGGCACGACGAATCTCGAAGGGACCGTGATGCCGATCACGTTAGTTGATAATTCGGTCCTCCTTACGAATACCCCAGCGTTCGACTTTTCGAACAATTTTTGTACAAACTGGCTGATGAATTTGACCGCTCCGGAAACCTACGATTGGACCTGCATCGCGATGTCGGCCAACGGAATGTTTCAGACCGCGATGGGGAACAACACCGGCATATGGATCTCGAGTAATTATGGTGTAAAATGGCGTGCCACAAACATATCGACCCTGTTATCTTGGACCGACGTAGCAATAGCTGCCGAGGGGGCCATTCAGGTAGCGACCACGGGGGAATATATTTATATTTCACGAGATTACGGTAACACCTGGGCTAAATTGAATTCGGTACCGTTTACCACCAATTTATATTCTGTAGCAATATCATCGAACGGCCAATTCATTTCCGCAGTAGGATTTACCATCAATACGTCGAATATATATTATTCGACCAATGGGGGGTCAAGTTTTACGACCCAACTTCTCTCGGGCAATTTGACACTATTAACCCTGTTACAGGGGGTCAATACCGCCACGATCGCAATGTGCTCGACCGGCGAATACCAAGTATGTTGTTTAAATACCAACACTACCAATAGCACGAATGCAGCGACACTATGGATATCGAGCACCTACGGACAGTATTGGAAACCGGTATCCCTACCCTACAAGAACTTTAATACGATATGTATGTCGTCTTCTGGAAAATATATTTATGTTGGCTGCAGTAATACGAGTGGACAAGTTCTCAATTTATTTTTATCGAGAAACTACGGGACAACATTTAGTTCAGTGAGTGCAGCGATATTGTTAGGATTAGACATAATAAGTGTGAGCACGTCTGATGACGGAAAATATATTGCCGCGGTTTCAGGTGTGAATCAAAGTCCGGAACCCCCTCAAATAGTAACCTCGGTGAATTATGGCGCAACCTGGAGTTTAGCAAGTACGTCCCCCCTGGTATCTTGGCAAGCAATAAGTATGTCTGCGAATGCCCAATATTTAAGCGCAGTGACCAAACAGAGTAACGATAATGGTAACGGTAGTATTTATACGTCATTGACCCCGTATATAAACCTATCAATCGCGAATACATTGACTGTGGGAGGACCCGTTTTCCAATTCTAGTAAGGGGAAACCTACGGAGCAGGGAAACCTACGGTTTCCCCTGCGACCCCTTCCCTTAAGATTGTAACCACCTTGGGAACCACCTTGGGAACCACATTGGGAACCACCTTTGATGATGTTTTTTAACTTCCTTACCTTAAATGGTAAACTACCTCAAAAAATCCTCTAAAAAACAATGTAAATACCCACTAAAATACCTTCCTCAATTATGTTACTAATGAAGCTAACATAATTTATGAAGGGGTGTGAGGGAACCTGCGGTTCCCCTGCTGTGATATAAATGTAATAATAATTAATACGAATTGTACTAATTAAAATAAAATATGAGTTCATGGTTAAATTTATCGACAACATCAAATAAATTCAGACAAAGTTATTTTAAAGGATTCGTCGATATAAGCAGTGGCGGATTGAATATAAGAAGTGATGCATCTTTGAACATTTATAACTTGACGAATCCCTCTTACCCGACTTTTAGTATTAAATCGGACACCATGGCCATATATAGTTCCGCTACAAATAATATTGTAAATGTGAGCAACGACAGACTAATTTATTTGAAAAACGTAACATCCGATATTTCCAGCACTTTAACAAATATTTACAACCGATTGGGCAGTATTAACACCGATAGTAGCAACAACAGCACGATAGACAACAGTTTAGTTGTAGGAGGAGACACGTCTCTGAACGGTAATGTGACGGTGAATAAAAACCTGGTGATTTATGGTAACCTTTCAGTGCAGAAATACTCTCAACAAAATATCATCAATGTAGCGACCACGAATTATACTTTAATCATAGCCGAAGATTTATCTTTAAATAATCGACTGTTTACGGGTGACGATGCTTCCTTTGGCGGAAACATGTATGTCGCCAAAGCGACTATCCAGAATGGCGATGTAACGATGAACAACCGTCTTTACTTGAAAGGCGATGCCTCGTTAAACGGCAATCTTTTTGTGACGAACGCCAGTGTTATTCAAGGCGACACCACCATAAATAACCGCCTTTTCGTAGGAGGCGATGCATCTCTGAATGCCCGACTTTTTTTAAATGGATCCGTCTACGGACAAGGAAACGCCGCATTTTCGGGCGACGTTTCTACGAATAATCGACTGTTTGTCGTGGGCGAGACCTCTTTAAAAAGCCGACTGATGGTGGACGGCGACCTTTCGCTCAATGGGAACCTACGTATTGCCAAGACGTTGTACCAAAAGGGAGACATGACGGTGGATGGTCGTCTATTCGTGAACAATGACCTCTCACTGAACGGCAATTTATATACGGGCCAAACCATCGTTACGCAGGGGGACCTCACGTTGAACAATCGCGTTTTTTTGAG
>Ga0114959_10003634_pt1 | contig 12053 bp, 9 predicted proteins | sample C_130625_EF_Meta_FD_87317 | JGI IMG/M metagenome (GOLD analysis project Ga0114959, IMG submission 87317) | Freshwater microbial communities from Lake Croche, Canada to study carbon cycling - C_130625_EF_MetaG | ecosystem: Environmental > Aquatic > Freshwater > Lake | place: Lake Croche, Canada...
GACCTTAAATTTAAACTCAGGGGTGAATTTACGCTTGCTGTGCTTGTTCATAATACCAAATTTAGCAATACTTCCGTCTTATTGAAAGGTTGTCCTAAATTTGGGGTACATTATAATTCTACAATTCCTAAATTATTTTTTAGAAGATTTAAATAATACTAATTCAATCCCGATTTTACTAATAAATCAGGTCTTCTAATTCTTGTTCGTTCCAGCGATTGTTCAAATCGCCAATCATTTATTTTAGCTTCATGCCCTGATAATAATATATTTGGAATGTGTACCCCTTCAAATTCAGCGGGGCGGGTATAAACAGGAGGTGCTAACAAATTGTCTTGAAATGAATCGGTCAAGGCAGAAGTTTCGTCGTTCAAAACGCCTGGAATTAACCTAATAATGGCATCAGCACACACAGCCGCCGCCAATTCCCCTCCTGAAAGGACGTAGTCACCAATTGAAATTTCTTTGGTAATAAATAAATCTCGAACCCTTTGATCAACTCCTTTGTAATGCCCGCAAAGAAAAATTAAGTTTCCGCCCAAAGAAAGGGTATTTGCCGTTTGCTGATTAAAAGTTTCGCCATCGGGAGTCATGTAAATTACTTCGTCATATTCCCTTTCATTTTGCAAATGACGAATACAACGGGCAATTGGCTCGGCTAACATCACCATTCCTGCCCCACCACCAAAGGCATAATCATCCACTTGACGACTTTTTGTGGTGGTATAATCACGCAAATCATGTAAAACTACCTCGGCGTGCCCAGCTTCTTGCCCACGCTTCAAAATGGAATGTCCAAAGAAACTTTCCATTAATTTTGGTACGACAGATATGATATCTATTCTCATTTTATTAATCTTCCAAATAAACCTCCAACAAACCATCGGGAAGATTTACATTCAATATTTTAGCTTCTTTATCGGCATTTAAAACAATTTCTGAAATCACAGGAATTAACACTTCTTTACCCTTATATTCCATGACCATCAAATCTTGGGCTTGCATAGAATGGACGGTTAAAACTTTTCCTAACTCACCCAAATTTTTATCAACCACTTGATAATCAATGATTTCATGGTAATAAAATTGGTCTTTTTCTAATACTGGCAATTCTTCTAAAGGCAAAAATGCTTGCAGGTTTATCATTGCTTCAGCTTTTTCAAAATTATCAACTTCTTCAAATTTTACGATGGCACGGTTGCCCGATAACCGATAAGTATCAATAAAATAAGGAATTAATTCGCCCCGTTCTTCTAGAAAAACACTTTCTAAATCTTCATAATCTTCAGGAAAATCAACGTCAAGCCATAGCACAACTTCGCCTTTTAGCCCGTGTGTCTTTGTAATTTTACCTAACTCAAAACAAGTTTCTTTGGTCATTATCTTTAATGTATTTGCTACCAACTCACTAAGAATTTTTACGCTAAAATGGTTCAAATTATTCTTAGGGTCTTCGAGCGTTTATGGCTAAGGTTCAAAAAAAAATGATACAAAACAACATTTCAGCGTTTTGTATCATTCCTTAAATTATTTCTTGAAAAATTACTCGGCAGCTGGAGCTGGTGCTTCTGGAGTAACTTCTGCAACTATTACCGTTTCATCAACAGCAGTTTCGACTACGGCAACCGGAGCTTCTTCAACCACTTCTTCCACTTCAGCAACTGGTTCTTCAACTACGTTTCTTTTGGCAATTGCTTCGGCACGAGCGTTGTTAATTTCAACCTCTCTAGCCATACGAGCGGCTTTGTCCGCATCTTTTGTAGCAGTTAAACCATCTGACTTACCCGTGATTTTAGCCTCTTTCGATGTTTTCCAATCAGCAAATTTATTATCCGCAATTTCTTGAGATATTGCTCCTTTATTCACACCTACTTGAAGATGCTTTTTCAACAACACTCCTTTATAAGAAAGTATTGCACGAGTTGTATCTGTTGGTTGAGCACCATTCAGAATCCACTTCAAAGCGGTTGCTTCATTCAAATTGATTGAGGCAGGATTGGTATTTGGATTGTAAGTACCGATTTTTTCGATGAATTTACCATCACGTGGCGCTCTTGCGTCAGCAACGACGATATCGTACATTGCTAATTTTTTACGTCCACGACGTGCTAATCTAATTTTAACAGCCATCTGTTATTTACGTTTTAGTGAAGGAACCCGTCCTTCGGTTATGGTATTTGTAAATTGGAGTGCAAAGATAGTGATTTTTAAGGAGTTGGCAAGACGTTATTTTAAATAATTTAAAAACTAATGAAGATTAACTAATTACCCATTTTTCATTCATTAACTTTGTCATGAAAATAAGTCGTCTTATCGCCTTCGTTTATTCGGGGGAGGAAAGTCCGCACAACGGAGAGCATCATGCTTCCTAACGGGAAGGTCCGGATTTGGTGACGAATTCGTAACAGCTAGTGCAACAGAAAATTACCGCCTCTTTGGGGCTTAGGGGTTGGGGGTTAGGTTTTAAGGGTTTAACGACAATTAAAACCTAATCCCTAATACCTAAAACCTAATCGGGTAAGGGTGAAAAGGTAGAGTAAGAGCCTACCGCCTCAGTGGCGACAATGAGGGCAGATGTAAACCTCATGAGTTGAAAGACCAAATAGGCTGACGAGATAATTAATAATGAAATTTGAAAATTAACCGTGAAAACGGTTTACTATTAATCGGTAATTATTAATTAAAAAGGGGTTGCTCGCCTGATGTCAGTGGGTAGGTTGATAGAGCGTATCGGTGACGGTGCGTCGAGATAAATGATAAGACGGTTGTTGGTTATTAGTTTTTGGTTATTCGTTATACTTTATTTTAGGAATTAAATTTCCCTATATCTAATTTCTAATACCCAAAAACTAATAATTAAACAACTGACAGAATGCGGCTTACAGACTTATTTTTACCAAAACGGCTCCAGGAATTTCCTGAGAGCCGTTTTGGTTTTAGGCTAAAAATCCTCAAAGTCCGTCAATTTTTATATCCAACTTGCCCTTCGCATTAATCACACAAATAATGGAATTAGGTGTTAAGTAAACTTTATCTGGCGTTAAATCAAGCACATTTCCATTGAGTACAATACCTTTTGAAACTTGTTTGTTCAGATTGGCTTGCATTTGCTTTTTCATGTCATCAATCTGTCCACCAATGTTAAAAGTTAATGATTCTTTCATATTTTTGGCAAAAACCCCTTGAAATAACCAATTGGCAGCTCCGACTAAAAAGTTTTTAGTTTTGAGGTCATAATCAAAATTATCTAAATATACCGTTTTCTTAATTGGGTCATAAGCGGGCGTACCTTTAAAGTAAAGTTTACCGTTAATATTCCCTTTCAAACCAGATTTAATGATCATTTTCTCCCCATCTCCGTAAATATCAATGTCCGTTACTTGCACATTATATTTTCCATCTTTGAAAGAAAAATTCTGTCCAATCAACGTATCACCCGTCAATTTTGCGGCTTCACTCAAAGGGATTTCAGCGATGATTCCAACTTGAAAATCATCAGGAATGGAAGAAACTACCTTCAAATCTGGTACAGTGTTAACGGGTAAATAGGTAGGTTTTGCTCCCGTAACTGTCTCTGTAATCGCTCTAATACCTATGGTTGCTCTCACTTTATTATTAACTGAATTTAGCGGCGTCATTTGCAATTCTGTAGGAGTAATTTTCAACCAAGTACGATATTTTTCAGACAGCAAATACGGTTGCATAGCAGTATTCCAAGCCTGAATGATGTATTTTTTGATTTCCACATTTTTACGAACAGCATCGTCTAAAGATTTCAAAATCGCATCTTGCTTTGAATTTAAGGCTCGTTCCACTAATCCAGCAACCGAAACATCAAAACCGGCGAGTCGAACCATTGGTTTTTTTACCCAATCATACCCTATCGGAAAACTTTGAATGTTTGCTTCCCAATTTGGGGCAATGGAAAATTTTGAGCCGAATTTTACATTAAATTCAAAGTTCAATTCTTGAGGAGGAATACTCATTCCCATCACTTTGTAGCCCACTTTTGCCCAAACTCTCAAAGGAACATTGAACGTAAAAGCTTCATTCTGCGTGGTTACAACAATCTTATCACGTTTGTAAACCTTACACATGAAGTTGTCGAAATTATTATCATCCATGCTGTTATCTTCAAAGACTAAGTCTTTAACAGAAGCATTAATTTGACGCTCAACGTCAGTCATCGAAATTTCAAAAGGAATTCCGATGGTCGAAATGTTTTTTTCCACTTGTTTTCCTTTGTAAAGATACGATTCGTTTGGCCCTTCGGGATTTGACTGGGTTACGCTGGTTGTTCCGTTTGAGGTTGTATTTGAAGTGGCACAGCTTTGAAGGATTAAAACTGTTGTTAGTAATATTAGCGTTTGTTTCATTTTATTATTTAATTTTCACTTTAGTAGCGCCATACCCAAACTTTTCTTTCTGAGCATCTTCAAAATATTGAACATTTTTATTGCCTGATAAACGTTTATGAATGGCATCACGTAAAACACCATTTCCTACACCGTGAATGAAGATAATTTCGTCCATTCCATTGGCAATGGCAGCTTCAAATTGTCTTTCAAATGTTCCCATTTGCAAAGTTAACATTTCAGCGTTAGACATCGCCCAAGAATCTTTGGTCAAAACTTCAATATGCAAATCAATTGATAATGATGGCTTTGGTGGCAAAATCATTGGTTCGGGGGCTTGTTTTTCAAACATTTGCTCAATAATTTTTGCGGGGTCGAGTTTCAAATTTACGGGGGTAACCGAATCTTCCGCATCCATTTGAAATAAATGCGCATCCACGTTCAACAAGGGGGCTTTTGATTGATTTTTAAAGAATGTATTTACCCTAAATCTTAATTTTTTGACCAAGGGTTCTGGCAATTTCATAAATGCCAAACGAAAGAAAAATGCTTGAAAAACAAACGTCCCCCATTCGTCAAAATCCTTAATTAATAGACTTTGAACTTTGATGTAAGTTTTAGGTTTCAATACCCCAGAAGCCAAGCCTTTATGATGCGGATCTGAACCCGACGAAAGCATAAACGGCAAATCCCAATCGGTATTGTTGATGAGGTGTTGTGAAACTTCACGGTCATTTACAGGAATAAAAGCCATGTAAACCCCACGGTTCGATAGAATTTCGTTCACAGGTGGTCTTCTGTCTGTCACTTGTGGTTCAATGCGTGATGCTGGCGCTGGATTGAAAATTTTCTGCTCTAAAGCATTAATTATCACCACTTCACTCGCTTTTACGGGTATCGTAAAACCATCCTCAATCTCTATTTCGATGATATTATTGCCTAATATTTTGGTAACGATTCCCTCTTCTTTTCCTCGCATGAGGCGTACTCGGTCTCCTATATTCATGTTTTAGCATCTGTAATTGTGATACGAAATTAATGAAATATTTACTAAATTTGGGACAATTAAAATCATTAAAGATATGAAATCATTTGAACGTTGGACTTTTGAGGATGTAGAAGACACTTTTGACATGCAAAGAGTCAAGAATCATCCTGTATTAGAAAAATGGCTTGTTGCACCATTTGAGGGAGATGATTTTGTTCAAAAGCGATTGGAAGTTTTAAAAAACCGTTTAATCGATAATGTTGAATCTTGGAATGAAGAAGAACTAAAATATCAATTCTTAGGGCTTTTGATGGATTTAGTGGGTATGAATAATGAAAAATTCAAGGCATTTCTTGGCAGAAAATTGTCAGTCTCATTCAATGGAGAAATCCTTTCGGGTCATGTCGATTTTGTGATTGCTACTGGAAAAGTAGAGCCTAAACATCCATTCTTTTTCATTCACGAGTACAAGCAAGAAAAGAAAAAAGATAATGACCCACTCGGACAATTATTGGTGGCGATGGTAACGGCACAGTTTAGAAACAATGATGAACGACCCATTTACGGTTCATATATCATTGGGCGGTTCTGGTTTTTCGTAATATTAATTAACAAAGAATATTCGGTAAGTTTAGCCTATGATGCTACACAAGGTGATTTGTTAAATATTTATGCGATTTTGAAACAGGCTAATTTGTATATTTTGGAGTATTTTGAGGGGAAGTAAGAGTTTGAACCTATCAAGCGATCAAATGCACTAAATTCAAAGTCAAAAAAAATCTCGAACAAATGATGTTTGAGATTTTTTTTGACTTTTACAATCCATTATCAATATCCCCCCAAATATTTCCTAAAAACCCACTCCACCGTCAGCAAAGCCAATATCACAAAGAAAATCCAACGTAGATTTATCATTTCTTTTAGTTCTTCGGTGGCAGCAATTTTCTCTGGCACTTTGTGATTTAAAATGGCTTGCTTGATGGCTTCAAATTGATTGTTTTTAAAAAACTTCCCACCAGTTTTAGCAGATAGCTGGCGCAGGACATCAAAATCTGCCCTAAGGTTTAAATTTTCTAATTGAATATCTTGAATCACAAACTCGCCCGTTGATAATTCTGATTTGCCCAAAACTGTGGTACTGGCTCGATACCGATACACCCCCGCAGGCAAGGTGCTGATTTCAAATTTTGAATTATCAGGCGTTGTAGAATAACTATAATTTCGAGTTAGGCCTTTCTCATCTTTTACCTCTAATTTGATAGGTAAATTATACAATTTTTCATAAATGGCATTGTAAATCTCCGTTTCAAAAATCACTTTTTCACCTAACAAAAATTGCGTGTTGACTGGATATACCCTCAGTTTTCGTTTATCATCTTTTGCTGAAATAAATTGCAACACTTTCATTATTAAATCATCAACAACTTCCTGTTTTTCAGTAAGTTGATATTCCTCCAAACGCCAAGACCAAAGTCCTTCCCCCGTAAAAATAGCTGATTTTTTTGCCCCGGTGTTCACGACAAATAATGGCTTTTGCGTTGGCACAGAGCCTATTTTTTGATACAATAAAACTTCTGAATTTGGCAATAATTTAAAATCCCCAAAAGGCACTGAAATTTGAGGAAATTTATTAATTAATTGCATTTTCTCGGCATCAAAATTTAAAGATTTGAATGCTTGATTGTAATTACCCGTTACTTTATCGCTTTGCCCTGCTTGCGAATTTATTTGCATTACTTGGTTAAGCTGATTCAAATATGTTGTCCCAGATTGATTTCCCAACACAAACATCGTAGGCATGCCTTTGTCGAGGATGGGTTTAAAAATATTGGCGTATGAATTGAAAAAATCAGGTAATTGATGAAGAATCAATAAATCATACGATTTTGACTGAACGTCAGGGTTTGGATTTTCGGTAAAAATTTTAATGTCTAATTCATAATTTTCATTCTTTTCAATGATACTTTTCAGGGCTTTAACATCTGGGTGTGGAGAAAGTGCAAGCAACAAAATTTTCTCCTTTCCGTCAATCACATCCACGTATACGTTTTGATGATTATTTCTATTCGAAAATTCGCCACCCAAAACATCCACCTCAACGATCAAATGTTGCACACCGATTTGTGTGGCAGTCGTGTTGAATGACACCGTTTTTACTTCATCATTTTGCTTGAATACTAAATTCTGTTTATCAAGTATTTTTCCGTTTTGTTTTAGATAAACATTTGCACTTTTTCCAGAAAATCCAAAAGCTGAAACATCTGCTTGTACTGGGAATTTATTACCCAGATAGGCAACTTTATTGGCATAAACAGATTTAACCGCAATATCCCGCTTGGGTATAGTATCACCTATGCCTACGGTGTGAATCGTAAAATTAAAATTCTCTGAAGTAAGTGAAATTCCTTGATTAGCAATGCCATCGGTAATCAAAACTACATCCGTTAAATTTTCACCCTCGTAGGCGCTTTTAACACCTGAAAGCAATCCCGTCAGATTAGTGGTTTTTTTATCAAATTTGATCGCCTCGAGGGTTTGATTTGTTTCATCGTTCAAAGAGGAGATCGCAACATTATATTCCTGTTCCAACAAATCTTCTTTTAATTTATTAAGATGCTGCGTCAAATCTGACAAGTTTTTCTGACCAAAAACATTCATCGATTGTGAATTATCAATCGCTAAAACAACTGTTTTTTTCTGAATTGTTTGTGTAATTTGGCGTAAAAAAAAATTAAGGAGTAAAAGGCAGAGAAAACTGATTGAAAGGAACCTAAAAGCACTCATCAGAAGATTCTGGGTCGTATTCCAAATGGCAATTTTTTGATATAAAACAAAAGCATACAATCCCCCCGCCAGAAAACAAAGAGGGATAAACCAAGGTGAGGTTTGAAAAAGAAAATCGAATTTCATAATTTGCGGTGAACGGTGAACAGTCAAACGTGAAGGGTTTTGACTCAATTCAACATACAATATTTTAAGTTTATTTTTTTCGGTAAACGGTGAACAGTCAAAAGGTAAACGGCTTGACTCAACTGACAATTCAAAATAGTTTATGATAGATGACAAAAAGCGATAGGAAATTACCAAGAAACATAAACTACCAAATGCTCAAGACCGTTCACCATTTACCGTTCACCGTGAACCCCTACGTCAGCATTCCACCATCCACTTGAAGCACTTGTCCAGTGATATATTTTGACATATCGGAGGCTAAGAAAACGCAAGCATCTGCCACTTCCTCGGCTTGTCCCCCCCTCTTTAAAGGAATTGACTTAGTCCATTCTTCAGTCGCAGAAGAATTCAACTCGCCCGTCATTTCTGTCAGAATAAAACCAGGCGCAATCGCATTTGAACGTATATTTCTTGAACCCAATTCTAAGGCAACGGATTTGGTAAAACCGATAATTCCAGCCTTTGAAGCGGCATAATTGGCTTGGCCAGCGTTTCCACGAATCCCCACAACCGATGTTAAATTGATAATTGAACCAGATTTTGCTTTCATCATTGGTTTGATGGCGGCTTTCGTCAAATTGAAAACGGATTTCAAGTTTACTTGAATTACCGAATCCCACTGTTCTTCCGACATTCGCATCAACAAACCGTCCTTTGTAATACCAGCGTTATTTATTAATACATCAATTGTGCCAAAATCTAAAATTACCGAGGTCATTAATTCTTCCGCTTGTTTATAATCAGAAGCATCTGAACGGTAGCCTTTCGCTCTTACACCCAACGCTGAAAGTTCAGCTTCAAGTGCTTCACCTTTTTGACTTGATGCAAGGTAAGTGAAAGCAACGCTTGCTCCTTCTTGAGCCATTTTGAGGGCAATTGCACGCCCGATACCACGAGAAGCCCCGGTTACTAAAACGATTTTATTGTGTAATAATGCCATTGATTAAATTTTATTTCGTTGGTTGGGAAATATTATGAAAATCAAATTTACGGTAACGTTGGAAGACGGCAAAATAGCTAAGGTCAGATTGGGGATCAAGGTTTTGCGTTTGGACTAAAAATAAAAATGTATTTAATTGATTATCATATACTTATATATATTTTCATCTACATATTTAAAAAGGTTATTTTACTATGATTTTTAATCCAGTATATTTGCGACTCCATTATTTGAACCACTAACATGAAAAAGAACTTACTTTTATTAACAATTTTCTTCTTTTCGCTTGCTGATGCTTTCACTCAAACATCCGATAGCACACAGATTTCGATTCCTTTAAGTAGGCCAGCGAGTACAATTTCAGATTCTACTCAAGATGAAACTGAATTCCAATCTACCGCCGAAAGAGACAAACTGCCATCGTGGTATTATAGTATTGGATTCGACGGAACCGCTAGTTCTGGAAATGTAAATCGCCAATTATTGAATTTTAAAACAACCTTAAATTTTGAAAATACTAAATCAATTTTCGGTTTTTTTACGGCTCCAAAATTTCAATATGGAACAAATTCAAATTTATTACAAGAGAGGGAATTATTCATTGATTTAAATTCAACACTATTTTATACCCAAAAAGACATTTACGCTTTAATATTTGGTGCTTACGAACAAAGTAATCTACGTAAAATTTCCAATCGCTATAACATTGGCTTAGGAATCGGTTGGAAAATATTAGGCGGTTTAAAAACTCCGAAGTCAAAGATAAAATTAAGTATTAGTAATGCCATTGTTCGTGAAGCGACCGACTTCGAAACCAAAGAAGATAGAAGTGTTTATCGAAATTCTACTCGCATCAAAATAAGATATGATCTTATTTCTGATAAATTATTTTTTCAAAGTGTTGTATTTTTACAACCATCCTTAAATGACAATTATTACCGGTGGAATTCCTCTTCACAATTTTCGTATAAAGTTGGGAAACGTGTTTCAATCTTAGCTTCATTTGAAAATACTTATGAGAATTTTAACGTGCTTGGCATTCAAAACGCTCAGACCAACACAACAATTGGGCTTGTTTTCAGTGGCTCAAATTAGGCTCTTATCCCATAATTATCTATCAAGTAGCTTTTTATGCAACGATATATTACGATCAAAACCATTAGCAATAACTCATACCAACCTTCCGCCTACTTTTAGTTTAGGATCAAAATTCGTCCCTTCAGTAAAATTTTAAATACATGTCAAGGCTTATTGTTATTTAAGAATAGTTTCTTCTTGGCACGAAAAATGATCAGCATTTATGGGGGTATTTGGCTCCTATGAAAAAATCCATTAAACTATGAAAAAACTATGTTTAGCCGTGGGATTGCTGGCATTTTTAGGAAGTGCCAAAGCCTTTTCCTTGACAAAATTAGCTTCTTTAATAACTACGGGCAAGTATATCAACATCCCAAAATTTACGCTACAAAATATTCCTAGTCAACTGGAGGCTATAATAAAAGCGAACCAAGTGCCAAAAATAGCTTTAAACGACCCTACAAAAAACGCTAATGCAGTAAGCTGTTTCAACAATAAACCGGGTTTTGAACTTACGCAAAGCAAGGATTTTGATGGGCGAGATATTTTAGCATTTCCTTTAGAAAAACTTCGTACAAACGTTCGCTATGGCTACATCGAAAATTACAAGCAAGGTTTTGCAAGAACTAAAAAAGATGGCGTTTGGGGTTTTTTAAACCTGTGCGGAGATGAGATTATCCCTTGTCAGTTTGAAAAAGCCGAAAATTTCAATGAAGGAAAAGCACTCGTAAAGCGTGTAGGATGGCTTTTTATTGATAATATTGGCGTGGAAAGCGAAGAACTACAAGATGTTGTTGATGCAAAAGCTTTAACGAAGGGCCTAAGCCTAGTCAAGTTCAAAAACAATCAAATGGGTTTAATCGATAATAATTTTGATAAAACCAACAAACCCGTTTCAAGGCTTTATGATGAAATTATTGTTTTGAATAGCAACACTTTGGCCGTAAAAATAAGTGCCAAATGGGGCGTTTTCAAAATTGGAGAAGGTGCTGTAACTGAAACAAATTTTGATTTGATTGAACCATCGGGCAGAGCCGATTTATTTAAAGTATATCTGAATAAAAAAGTAGGCTTAATCAACGCCCATGGTGAAATCCTTTGGAAACCCGAATTTAAGGTGATTACGGATGTTGATCGTTATGGATTTGTGAAAGGTATTGGTGAAACGAAACAACAATTGATTAACATGAATGACTTTAGTGTGAGTAAAGCATACAAACAACTCATGGATTTTGACTCGAAAGGTTTGGGAATTATTCAAGCTCAAAACAATCTGTTTGGATTATTGGATAAAGATTTAAAAACGATTCTGGAGCCACAATTTATGAGTATTGGACCCATTGGAGAATTTGACTTAGTTCCCGTCAGTAAAGAAGTTATCGGAAAAGGCATTAAGTACGGTTTTGTTAATCTAAAAGGTGTTGAAGTGATTCCGTTGGAGTTTGAATCGGTTGGCAAAATCAACCAGAAAGGCCTTTTGGTAGTCAAAGAAATGGTAAGTTGCAATCTTGATGAAAAGGGAAAAAGAATTGGAAAATGCAAAGCAGACAAGGTAATAGATGTAAACGGAAACACCGTAATTTTACCGGTAACGAAATATCCGGACGCAGGTAAAATCAATTATACCGTAACCGATTCGTTAGTTCAGCATTGCATTGTTGTCCGAGCCTTTAAGCACCAAGACAAAGATAAAAATGTAAAATTCATACTTGTTCGTGGAGAAGATTTCAAAGTTATAACA
>Ga0114959_10003635_pt1 | contig 12052 bp, 11 predicted proteins | sample C_130625_EF_Meta_FD_87317 | JGI IMG/M metagenome (GOLD analysis project Ga0114959, IMG submission 87317) | Freshwater microbial communities from Lake Croche, Canada to study carbon cycling - C_130625_EF_MetaG | ecosystem: Environmental > Aquatic > Freshwater > Lake | place: Lake Croche, Canada...
CCGAGAGCATCCAGGCCTCGGCGGGACGGATCCTCGTCATGCCAGGCACGGGGAGCAATTCCACCGCGGAGGCCGTCCGGCTCACGAAGCACGCTGCGAAGGAGGGCGCGAACGCCGCCCTCGTCGTCGGTCCCTATTACAACCGGCCCACCCAGCAGGGGATCTACGAGCACTTCAAGGCGCTCGCCGAGGCGGTCGACATTCCGATCTGCGTCTACAACATCCCCGGCCGCACCGGGCGTAACATCGACCCCGAGACGATCATCCGCCTCGCCGACCTCCCCGGCATCGCCATGGTGAAAGAGGCGACCGGCCTCATGGATCAGGCGTCGCAGATCATCGGTGCCACCGACCTCACCGTGCTCTCCGGTGACGACAGCATGACGCTCCCGCTGCTCTCGATCGGCGGCCGCGGCGTGATCAGCGTCGTCGGCAACCTCGTTCCCGCCGACATGAAGGCCCTCCTCGACGCCTTCGAAGTAGGGGATCTGGCCGGCGCCCGCGCATGGCATCACCGCCTCTTCGGCCTCTGCCGCGACCTCCTCGGCCTCTCGAGTAACCCGATCCCCATCAAGACGGCGCTGGCGATGCTCGGCCGCGACTCGGGCGAAGTGCGGCTGCCGCTGGTGGCGCTCGAGCCCGCGCAGGCCGACAAGCTCCGCGGCGTGCTCCGTACCTACGGCCTTCCGCTCAGCTGAGCGGCCCAGGAACGGAAGAACGGCAGATCGGCCATGGCTCTCTCCCTTGAAGCGTCCATCACCGGCAAGCACGGTGATAGAGTCGATCTCGTCGCCCGCGGACGGATCGACTCCGAGACCGCCACCGAACTCGAGGCGGCCGTCGACGAACAGCTCCGTCTCGGCCGGCACACGATCCGCCTCGACCTCGGTGAGGTCGGATTCCTGTCGTCGGCTGGGATCCGCTCTCTCTTCAATGTCCACCGCGCCGCCAAGGGGGCCGGTGGGAGTTGCCTCGTGTCGCGGTCGAGCGAACCGATCCATCGGGTGCTCACTCTCTCGCGCCTCGCTCCCCTCCTCATGGAGCCGGGCGCCATCGACCGCCCCGCCCCGCTACCCGTCCCCGCGGCCGGGCACGCAGCGAGCCCCGACACCGCGCCGCCGGCCGCCGCAACGCTCCGCACGGAGCAGATCGGGGAGGTCGTCCTCGTCGGCTTCGACGGCTCGGCCGCCGCGACGCTCGCTGGCGTCATCGTCGGCTCACCGGCCTGGACGTCCGGGGTGGGAACGATCGACGAGACCCCGCGAAACGTGCCGCGCGAAGCCTTCGGGATCGGCATCGGGGCCCTGGCCGATGACGGGCCGGCGGTGACCAGCGGCGGCGAACTCGTCGCCGCCTGCGGCAGTGTCTTCGTCCGCCCGCCGCGCCCCTTCGGCGTCCCCGATTCGCTCGTCGGCAGTGGCGATCTCGTCCCCTCGATCCGAGTGGCGACAGGGCTCTTCTGGGAAGGGACGCCCCGCGGCCATACCGGCTTCGAGGGCGCAGACGCTGCGGCCGTCGCACTCGACACGCTCCTCGGCATCCTCTTGGAGCGCGCGGGGGCCGAGGCCATCGCCGTGCTCATGGTCGCGGAGGTGCTGGGGCTTGTCGGCGCCGAACTCATCCGCCCCATCGCCGAGGCGACGGCCGACGATCACCCCGCCGCCGGCCGGGCCGAGGTCGCTGGCCGGTGGCTGTCGTTCTCGCGCGAGCCGTGCCACGCCGGACGGACGGCACTCGTCGTCGGCATCGCCACGGGGGGAGGCCGCGGGGCGCTGGCTGATTGTGTCCGCCCGTTCGGCACCGTATCCGCTCACCTCCACGCCGCCGTCTTCCCCCATCGCCCCCTCCGCCGCGGCGTCACCGACCCGGACACCATCGTCGCCGGCCTCGGTGGGATGTCGCCGCTGGCGGTCATGCATCTCCTTGCCGATCCGGCGCCGGTCCTCGGCAGCGGTCGCCCGGAGATGGTGCGGGGGGCGTGTTGGTTTGCACCGATCGACGTCCGGGGGCCGCGTTCATGATGACCCTCCTTGCCACCTGGACGTTCGGTGTCACGCTGGCGCTGGTGGCCCTCGGCGTGTTTGTGAGCTACCGGCTGTTCGCCTTCCCCGATATCACCACCGACGGCTCCTTCACCCTCGGCGCCGTGACGACGACTGTCCTCCTCGTCGCGGGGCACGACCCGGCTCTTGCCACCCTCGGTGGCGCCGCTGCCGGCGCCGCGGCCGGAGCCTGCACGGGCCTCCTCCACGCGATCTTGGGTATCGAGCCGCTCCTCTCCGGGATCCTCGTGACGACGGCGCTGTCGAGCGTGAATCTCGTCGTCCTTGGCCGCAGCAATGTCCCGCTGGCCGGCACCGCGACGCTCCTCGATCGGGCCGAGGCGCTCCTCCTCCCGGCGACCACGGCGGCCGGATTCGGCGGTGCCGCGGCCGAGGCGGCCCGGTTGATCGTGATGCTCGCCGCGGTGGGGATCGCCGTCCTCCTCCTCTGGGCCTTCTTCCGCACAAACCTCGGCACGGCGATGCGCGCCGGCGGCGACACCGCGACGATGGCCCGGGCGCTGGGACGGAACACCGGCCTCCTCACCGTCGCCGGCCTGGCGATTGCCAATGCGCTGACGGCGCTGTCCGGAGCGTTCGTCGCCCAGGTGCAGGGATTCGCCGACGTGCAGATGGGAATCGGGATGGTGGTGTGGGGGATGGCAAGCGTGTTCCTCGGGGCGGCGCTCGTCGGGCCAGTGCGGCTCGGTGGGGCGCTGGTGGCCACCGTCGCCGGCAGCATCACCTTCCGCCTCCTCGTCGCCTCGGCGCTCCGTGCCGGCCTCCATCCCGATTGGCTCAAGGCCGCCACAGCGCTGGTTGTCCTCGCGGCGCTCGTTGCCCCCCGACTCCTCTCCCGTCGCCCGCAGGCCTCGGCTGCCCGCTGAATCCCCCCATGCTCGACGTCCGCCACGCCACCGTCGCCTTCTCCGCCCCCGGCGGCCCGCTCGTGCGCGCCGTCGATGATGTCAGCTTCACGATTCCCGCCGGGACGTTCGTCGTCGTCATCGGCACCAACGGCTCGGGGAAGAGCACGCTCCTCGGCGCGATCGCCGGCACCGTCCGCCTCGATGCCGGCAGCATCCACGTCGCCGGCCACGATCTCACGGGGTGGCGCGAGAACCGGCGGGCCCGGTACGTGGGGCGGGTGTTCCAGGATCCCCGCGCCGGAACGGCCTCGAGCCTGTCGGTCCTCGAGAACATCGCCGTCGCCGCCTGCCGTGGACGGCCGGTGGGGCTCGGCTGGGCCACGCCACAAAGGCTCCGCGCCGAGGCGGCCCAAAGGCTCGCAGCGATCCAGCCCGGACTTGAAAAGCGGCTCGACCAGCCGATCGGCTCGATGTCGGGAGGACAGCGGCAGATCGTGTCGCTTGTCATGGCCACCTGGCACCGCCCCGAGCTCCTCCTCCTCGACGAGCACACCGCCGCCCTCGATCCGGCCTCCGCCGACCGGGTCGTGCAGGCCACCGCGAAGCTCGTCCGCGACCAAAAGCTCACGGCCCTGATGGTGACCCACTCCCTCGAGCAGGCCGCCAAGCTTGGCGACAGGCTGTTGCTCGTCCACCGCGGCAAGATCGCTGTCGATGTCGAAGGGGGGGCGAAGCGCCGGCTGTCGCCTGAAGACCTCGCCGGCCGCTTCGACCGGCTCCGCCGCACCGACCAGCTCGACGACCCCGCCGCCCGCACCCTCCGCGATCTCTACGCCTGATCGGTCCGGGGCTTCGGCCCGCTTGAAATCCCAATGCCCATGCTCGCCGCCATCCTCCGCCGCTGCCTCCCCACGCTCCTCCTCCTCGGCGGCGCATCGATCCTGCTGCTGGCCACCGATCGGACCCGCTCCGCCCGCACGCTCCCAGCGGTGGCGGTGCTCCAGCAGACGAGCTCGACGGTTCTCGATGACGCGGTCACCGGGATGCTCGCCGGCCTCGCCGAGCGTGGCTTCGAGGAGGGGAAGACCGTGACGGTGCGTCGGTTCAACGCCCAGGGGGACATGGCGCAGGGGAATGCCATCGCCCGCGAGATCGTCGGTGGCCCGTTCGATCTCGTGCTCACCTCGAGCACCCCCTCGCTCCAGCAGATCGCCAGCGCCAATGCCCGCGGCCGGCTCCGGCATGTGTTCGCTGCCGTGGCCGATCCCTTCTCCGCCGGCGTCGGGCTCGACCGGGCCGACCCGCTCATTCATCCGGCATGGCTCGTCGGCTACGGCAGCCTCGCCCCGGTCGACTTCACGTTCGGCGTCGCGAAGCGTCTTCATCCGGGGCTCAAAAAAGTTGGCGTCGCCCACAACAACGCCGAGAGCAATTCGCGCCGCTTCATGGATCTGGCGCGGGCGAGCTGCCGAAAGCGCGGCATCGAGCTCCTCGAGGTGCCGGTGGAAAACTCCTCCGGCGTGATCGAGGCGGTGCAATCGACGATCGCGCGCGGGGCCGAGGCGATCTTCTGCCCCGGCGACACCACCGTCATCTCGGCGATCGACTCGGTGATCGGCACGGCAGCGAAGGCGGGGATCCCGGTGTTCACCGTCAATCCCGGCAAGCCCGACCGGGGCACGCTCTTCGACGTCGGCTTCAACTTCCTCGAGGTCGGCCTCGTGGCGGGCCGGCTGGCGGGCGACGTCCTCAAAGGCTCCGATCCTGCTACCGTGCCGATCCGCGAAACGGCCGGCGAGATTCCCCCCTATCTCACGCTCAACAGGGTGGCGAAGGGGGTCGACCGGACGGTGTGGCGGATCCCCGATGATCTCGTCGGCCAGGCGAGGTTCGTGATCGACGCCGACGGCCCCCACGAGCAGCCCGCGGCGATCCTCGCCGGCCCATTCACCGAGCCGGAGGAGTGATCGGCCGCAGCCGCGCTCCCGACGCATTGAAGCCGACCACGGAGATGTCGTGCGTGGACCTGAGCCCGTCGGCCGCAAGCACCGCAGCCACCCCCTCGGCCTCCGCCTCTGAAGCCACGCACGCCAACACCGCCGGCCCCCACGAGCTCTGCGCCGCGCCGCGGACCCCAAGCGACGCGAGCCGCTCGATCAGCGCTTCGATCGAACGGTGGAACGGCAGCGCGCTCGAGGCACTGGCGAAGGGAACTCCGGCCAGCCGACCGTAGGCCCCGAAGGCCTCGGCAAAGGCCGCGAAACGCCCCTCGAGCGCCGCCGGTATGAGCTCCAGGAGGGCGATCCGGGCAAGCTCGGCGGTGACGCCACGATCGACCGGGGGAAGGGCGAGGAAGGCCTGTCGTTCGGCGTCGCCATGGAGCCCCTCCATCCCGCGCTCGACGAGGAGCACTCCACGCCACACCGGCGGCAGCTCGGCCCTCGCCACCAGCGGCGACGCTTCGAGGGGGGCAGCGAGCTTGTCGGCTCCGAGCCTCCCCGCCTCGACCAGGAGCCCACCGTCCGCGAATCCGTAAGCGCCGACGCTCGACCGTCGGCCGCGCCCGGCAGCCTGGGCGAGCATCAAAGCCTCACGCGGGGCGAAGCTCCGTTCCCCTTCGGCCGGCCGCACCGCGAGCCCTTCGATCGCCGCCGCCACAGCAAGAGCCAACTGGGTGCCGCTCCCCAGCCCGACATGCGACCGCGGCGCGGCGACGACCTCGACTTCGAAAGCCTGATCGCTTCGCAGCTTCCAGGCGGCGGCACAGTGACGGGCAAACTCCACCGCGCGTTCCCCGTGCGGCCCACGGCTGGCAAATGCCCCGGCTGAACGCACCCGGACGACGATCCCCGGCTCGTCGAGCATCAGACCCGTGCCACCGAAGCTCCGCGCGAGCGGATCACCGAACGAGAACATGCCAAGATGAAAACGTGCCGGGGTGCGAACTTCGACGGCGCTCGGAGGCGCGGTCAGCGCTGATGCCGCGACTCCCGCGGCGACGCGCTCGGCGAGGATCGAAAAGGCCTCGTGTTCCTCCGGGCCACCGGTCTTCTCGACGAGCGTGCGGAGCTCGGCGAATCGGGCCGCGATCTCCGCCGCAGGGATCATGTGGAGACGGGTAACGAGGATCGCCGCCTCGACGACGGCGTGTCGGGCGCGAACATGCCCGAGGAAGGGCCGCCCCTGATGGATCCGCTCGACCCGGGCGACGAGCCGCTGTCGCTCCCCACTGCGGTCGGCCGACACGATCCGGAACTCGAGCGCCATCGGCGCATCGGCCAGCCGCCAGCCCTCGATTCCCGCGGCGGGAAGCATCGCAGGGCGGGGCCCACCGCCGGCGACGGTGCGGGCCAGAAGGAGGACGTCGTCGGTGAGCTGCAAAACTCCGGCCGGCGTGGCGGCGAGGTTTCGGGCCGTCTGGCTCGTCGCAAACGGCTTGAGGACGAGCGTCTCGATTCGCCCCGCCTTGAGCTCGACAGGATCGACCTCCGGCCCCATCGCCGCCAGATGCGGCTGGCCGTCGGGGGAGCGGGTCGTGATCAGGCCTTCGAGGATCATGACGGGAGAGTGTAGCCCGACGGCCGGGCGGGGTCGCAGCCCCCGGCGCTCGCCGCCCCGACGATTGACAACTTCCCCCCTCGGCTGGCATCAATGCGTCAATCCAAACCGTTTCATTTCACCCCGCGAAACACTCTCCTCTGGGAATCCCCCATGCCCCGCTTCGCCCCGGCTTCGATCGTCTGCCGCCGTGCCTGCCTGATCCTTTCAATGATCATCCTCACGGGCGCCGCCCTCCACGGCCGGGCCGAAGAGCCCGCCGCCGACGCCGCAGCGGTCGATCCCGAGGCGGTCAAGAACCTCGAAGCGGCTTACCCGGCGGCGGCCGCCGGCAAGACCCGCCACGTCATCCTCCTCCCCCACAAGGAGCGCGGCGAAGAGGACGACTTCAAGGTGGAGATCGTGGCCGGCCGGACGATCGACACTGACGGGGTGAACACCTCCCGCTTCGGGGGCGAGTTTCGCGAGCGCGACATCCCCGGCTGGGGCTTTTCCTATTTCGAGGTCGACGCCCTCGCCGGTCCGCTCTCGACAAGGATCGCCCCGGCGCCAGGCACGCCGCCCCAGAAGCGATTCGTGCCCGGCCCGCGGATGCTCGTCGGCTACAACAGCCGCCTCCCGCTCGTGGTCTACGCCCCCGCGGGGACCGAGATCCGCTGGCGACTGTGGCGGGCTGAAGGGGAGCCGCAACCAGCAGCGGAGCCGCAACCAGCAGCGGAGCCGCAACCAGCAGCAGCACGCTGAGCCCGCCGCCGCGGCGAGAAACCAACATGGCCTACAAAGACCGCAGCCAGTCCTCGATGACGAGGCCTGCAATGCGCTCGTAGTGCCTCCGGTTCCCCGTCACGAGTGTTGCCCCGCGGCTCAGGGCAATCGCCGCAATGAACAGATCGGCGTCCGCCACGATCTGTCCTACGCTCGCCAACCGCGCCTTCCATTCCCCGAAGAGCCTGGCGCTTGCCAGATCGGTGGAGAGTACGGGAAGCGTGTCGAGAAACCTCACCACGAGGGCCAGGTTCACGTCGCGGCTTACCGACTTCTCGGCACCGTAAAACAACTCCGCAGCGGTGACCCAGGTGGTGGCAACCTCGTCGGTCTCCGCGAGTCGTCTGTGGAGCACCTCCCGGCGCCCACGCAGGATGCCGATGCAGGTATCGGAGTCGAGGAGCTTCAAAGGTCGAAATCCCTGCCCGATGTCCGAGCGGTGTACAACGCAGCAACTTCGGCCTCAAAGGGTACATCGCTCACCCAACCACCCACAAAGTCACTCCAAGCAGCCACCTGCCGCTCCGCGCGTTCGCCCGCGGTCTCCCGAGCCGCCAGTCCTCCCTCGATCAGAACAATCGCCTCCTGATCGAGGCTGCGACGCTCGCGCAGTGCAGCGGTCTGAAGCCTTGCCAACAAATCCTCCGGAATATCGTTCAACGTGATCGTTGCCATACGTTCCTCGCTGGATGACTCAAAAGCCGAAACAGCAGCACCGACATCGACCGGCGCCCATGATCACTTTTTGAGGCGTCTCCGCCGTCGACCAGCCACATGACGCAATCGCCGCACGTTCCATCCCCGCAGCTCACTTCCACGTCGAGTAGTCGGTGGGCACGAGGAACTCCGAGAGAACGCCGTCCTTCGCTTCGGTGAGCGAGCCCCCTGCCTTCTCCTCGGAAGCCTTCCGGGCCGTTACCCAATCGGGATCCTGACGGAAGCTGTCGAAGGATGCCTTCGCCGCGTCGACCGAGTCGTGGCCAAGGAGATAGACGAGCATCCGATCGGCCTGCGGGCTGTCGGTGGCGAGGTGCCAGTAGATGAGGTTCGTCATGCCGTGCTTGCCGAAGAGCTTGACGGTGTGATCGCGGAAGCGGGCGTCGAGGTGGGGGAGGTTGTTCGCGGTGGCGGTGTAGGTGCGGAGTTCGAACACCCGGCCGGCCTTGCCCGGCTTCGTGTCGAGCGCGGGGGAGTAGTCGGTTGTCGTCAGAAAGGTCTCGGTCGCCTTCTCGACGAGCTTGCCATCCTTCTCCGAGGCGGCATGGGCCGCCTTCCACTCCGGGTCGTTCACGAAGGCAGCCCAGGAGGCATCACGGGCCTTTTGGTCTGGATAGGCGAGAAAGTAAACGAGCTTCCGCTCGGGGTTGTCGCCGACCGGGACGAAATAGCCGACGTTTGTCATGCCATGCTTCGCGAAGAGTTTCGTCGTGTGGTCGCGGAACCGGGCGTGGAGGGCGTCGAGCTTCCCAGGTGCCGCCCAGTAGACGCGCATCTCGTAGAGCCGGGTGTCGCTCTCGGCGGCGGCGGCCGCGGCCATGCCGAGGAGGGAGACGAAGAAGCTGGCAAGCACGATGCGGATCATCGGAAAGGGCCCTTGGGGTCGGAAAAGTGGATGCCTAAAAATCTACCGTCCCGGCGGTCGGAAGGGGAATTGCCCCGCTCTCCTCCGGCGGGATCATGGCCGAGAGCCTCGCCCCCCGACAGTTCGCAGCCGCGATAGAATGGTGGCTCCTCTCCGCCCCTTCCCGACGCGCCCCCCCGTGACCGCCCCCGCCGAACGCCGCTCATCCCCGGAGAGTCTCCGTCTCCACTTCGTCACCGGCCGGCTCGCGGAGCCGTCGCTGCGCGAGGTGCTCGAGAGGCTCGCGCCACGGGTCGGGTTCATCCCGACCGTTCAGGCGATGAACATCACCGTCGCCGCCCTCATGACCACCCCCTGGATCGCCAAGCGCCTCCAGGTGCCGGAGGGGACCGACCGGGTGATCCTCCCCGGGGCCGTGAGCGGCCCGCTCGACGTGGTCCGGGCCGTCAGCCCCGCCCCGGTCGAACGGGGCCCGGAGGATCTCCGCCGGCTCGACGAATACTTCGGCCAGAAGCGGGCCGATCTAGCTGACTACGGCAGCCACACGATCGAGATCATTGCCGAGATCAACCATGCCCCGCGGATGACCGAGGCCGCGATCCTCGCCGAAGCCAGGCGGATGCGCGCCGACGGCGCCGATCGGATCGACCTCGGCTGCGATCCCGAGGGGGGCTGGAGCGGCGTGGCCGACGTCGTGAAGCAGCTCGTGGACGATGGCCACACCGTCTCGATCGACAGCTTTGACGCTCGGGAAGTTTCCGCGGCCGTGAAGGCCGGGGCGACGCTCGTCCTCTCCGTGAACTCCTCCAACGTCGAGCGTGCCGCCGACTGGGGCTGCGAGGTGGTGGCGATTCCCGACGTGCCGTCGACGCTCGAAGGCTTTGAGACCACGATCAGCCGGCTCGACCGCGACCGCGTCCGCCACCGCCTCGATCCGGTCCTCGAGCCGATCGGCTTCGGCTTCGCCGCGAGCCTCGGCCGCTACCTCGACATCCGCAAGCGCTACCCCCAAGCCGCGATGATGATGGGGATCGGCAATCTCACCGAGCTCACCGACGTCGACTCCGCCGGCATGAATGTCTGCCTCCTCGGCTTCTGCGCGGAAGTGGGAATCGGGTCGATCCTCACTACCGAGGTGATCCACTGGGCCAGGAGCAGCGTCAAGGAATGCGACCTGGGGCGACGGCTCGTCCATCATGCCGTCTCGAAGCGATCCCTCCCCAAGCATGTCGAGCCGCGGCTCGTGACCCTCCGCGCGGGGAGGCCCGAGGCGCATGGCGACGCCGCCCTCGAGCGCCTCGCCACCGCGATCCGCGATCCCAACTTTCGCCTCTTCGCCGAGCGCGGTGAGATCCACCTCGTCGGCCGCGATCTTCATCTCGCCTCGGCCGATCCGTTCGAGGTGTTTGCGGCGCTGGCGGCAGCCGGCCGCGATGACGTCGATCCCTCGCACGCCTTTTACCTTGGCTACGAGATGGCCAAGGCCGTCACGGCGCTGTCGCTCAACAAGGACTACCGGCAGGATCAGGCCCTCGACTGGGGGCATTTGACACGCCCCGAGATCGCCCACGGCCCGTCGCGGGCGGCAGCGCGCGTCGTCGGCGCCACCGATCCGGCGGTAGCGGGCGAGCTCCCGCGGCGCGATCCGCTGCCGGGAGAGGAGACACCATGAGCCTTTCTCTGCCGCTGCCACTCACCGGCTGCCGGTCGACCCCCTCCGGGGCGATCGTCGCCGAGCTTCCGGCCGAGGCGACCGCAGCCGAGATCTTCGCGGCGCTCGCTGCCGCGCCCCATCGACTCTTCCTCGACAGCGCGATCCTCGACGGCGCCATCCTCGACAGCGAAGCGAGCGATGGAGCAATCCCTTCGGCCCCGCGGCTGGGGCGTTTTTCGTTTGTGGCCTGCGACCCGGTCCACTCGCTTGTCGTCACGGCCCCGAAGCCGTGGAGCGCCGAGGCCGCAGCGGCCGCGATGGGCGAAGCCTTCGACGGCCTCCGTGGCCTGCTCGCCGACTTTGCCACGCCGACGATCCCCGGGCTGCCGCCCTTCCAGGGGGGCCTCGCGGGGCTTGTCAGTTACGAAGCGGGGCTCGCCCTCATCGGCGTCGCACCGCCGCCGGAGTCCGCCATCCCGGTGCCGCTCCTCTCGCTCCATCTGTACGACGTCGTCTTCGCGTTTGATCACGATGCCCGCCGGGGCTGGGTGATCTCGCAGGGGATTCCGGCGAAGGGACCGGTGGCCCGCAGAGGCAGAGCCGCCGACCGCATCGATGCGGTCTTGGCGCGGCTCCACGATTTCCACCCCTCGACACAGACTCCTCCCCCCCCCGGCAGGCTCCCCACCGGCAGCGGGCACCCCCTCGCAGGGCATGCCGGCGTCGAGTCGACCCATGCGCCCGTGGGCTACCGGGAGATGGTGGAGCGGGGTATCGAGTTTGTCCGGGCCGGCGACATTTTTCAGGTCAACCTCGCCCAGCGTCTCGCCGTCGCCGGCGAGATCGACCCGACGCTCCTTCACCTCCGGGCCCGGGAAGTGAATCCGGCACCGTTCGCGGCGAGCTTCGACGCCGGACCTGTGCGGATCACGAGCATGTCGCCGGAGCGGTTGCTGGCAGTGTCGCGCGCGGTGGCCCGGATGCATCCGATCAAGGGAACGCGCCGAGTGATCGCGAGCCCCGAGGCCGATCTGTTTGCCGGCGACGATCTCGAGGAGAGCGCCAAGGACCGGGCCGAGAACGTGATGATCGTTGATCTCGTGCGCAACGACCTCTCGCGCGTTTGCACCCCCGAGAGCGTCCGCGTCGAGGCGCTCTGCCGGCGCGAGCGCTATGCCACCGTCCAGCACCTCGTCTCGATCGTCACCGGGAGGCTCCGCCCCCGCTTCGGCCCCCTCGACGCACTCTTGGCCGCCCTCCCCGGCGGCAGCGTCACCGGCGCCCCGAAACACCGGGCCTGCGAGATCATTTCCGCCCTCGAGCCGGTGGCCCGCGGGGCCTACTGCGGATCGATCGGCTATCTCGGCCTCGACTCGAGCGCCGACTGGAACCTCCTCATCCGCACGTTCGTGGCCGGCAACGGCGCCACGACCTTCTCCGCCGGCGGCGGCATCACGGCGGCAAGCGTCCCCGACGCCGAGCATGCCGAGAGCCTCCACAAGGCTGAGGGGATGCTGCGCGTGCTTGGCTCGCTCGGCCGCGACGCGGAGCCCGGATCCGCCGGAGGCAAACGATGATCGTC
>Ga0114959_10003640_pt1 | contig 12045 bp, 13 predicted proteins | sample C_130625_EF_Meta_FD_87317 | JGI IMG/M metagenome (GOLD analysis project Ga0114959, IMG submission 87317) | Freshwater microbial communities from Lake Croche, Canada to study carbon cycling - C_130625_EF_MetaG | ecosystem: Environmental > Aquatic > Freshwater > Lake | place: Lake Croche, Canada...
ATTTGATGCCGCCCTATACCTTGGATGACGCGCTCTGTATCTGGTTGGGGGAAACACTCTGTGAAAGTGTGCAGGCGGCCAGCCTATGAGCCAATCTTCATTCAAGGGCTACCCCCCTTTTTTAGAGGCTCTGCGTCAGCAAGCGGAGGACTGGGACAACAAAGGTTTGCGAAGGCAGCGTAAAACGGTTCACTCTGCCACGTCACCTCATATTCAGCTGACCAAGGACTGCAACCCATCGGTATCGTTTCTGAGTAATGACTACCTGGGGTTGGCCGCACATCCCGAGTTGCGACAAGCCGTATCGGAATCAGCCGCTCAGTGGGGGGTGGGGGCGGGCGCTTCCGCATTGATCAGTGGTCATATGGAATGCCATCAAGAAGCGGAATCTGCCCTGGCACAGTTCACGGGTTTTGAAGCCGCCTTACTTTTTATAACGGGTTACATGGCGAATTTGGCCGTGATCACCAGTTTGCTGTCGGGATCAGATGATGTGGTTTTTTCCGACAGCTTGAATCACGCCTCATTAATTGACGCTTGTCGATTAAGCCGAGCTCGCATTGAACGCTATCCGCACTGTGATACCGAGACCTTGGCGCAGATGCTGGATGCAACCCCCGCACGCCGACGTTTGATTGTTACCGATGCGGTATTCAGTATGGATGGGGATTGTGCGGATTTGAAACGGTTATTGTCCCTTGCCGAAGACTATGATGCCCTTCTTTTTGTCGATGATGCACATGGTTTTGGGGTGCGGGGCCCCCAGGGACGAGGAAGTCTAGCTTTAGAGGGATTGGAATCGGACCGTCTCATCATGATGGGAACGCTTGGAAAAGCAGCGGGATTGAGTGGTGCTTTTGTGGCGGCATCGGCTTTTTTGATAGAGCATTTTGTTCAACATGCCAGAACGTATGTTTTCAGTACGGCGCCTTCGCCCGCTTTGGTGGGGGCCATTCCTAAAGCCATCGAACTGATTCAGACCGGGGATAGCCGACGCGCCCACCTGATGCAGTTATACGATCGTTTCGTTTTAGGTTCTCGTGCATGGCGTTATCCCATTGGCCTGCATGGGACACCCATTATCCCGGTCATGGTGGGCGGTGCCAACGAGGCCATGAATTGGGTCAAGGCATTGGTTGAACAGTCGGTGTATGTGGCCGGAATTCGTCCACCTACGGTTCCCGAGGGAGGGTCAAGGCTTCGTCTTACATTGAGCGCCGCCCATTGTTTTGATGATTTAGAGGTGTTGCTCAACGCGGCTGAAAGGGTGGGGTTGAGCCAAGGTGGGCAGGCGCATGGGTAAGGGGTTTTTGGTGCTAGGCACCGATACGGGGGTGGGTAAAACCCTGGTCACGGCGGGCTTAGTGCGGGCCTTGTTGCATCAGGGTATTCGGGCTGCCGCGATGAAGCCGGTTGTGAGCGGCGGGGTCATGCCCGGTTATTACGAAGGCCAAACCGAAGCGTGTTGGGAGGATTCTGAAATCCTCGCGATGGCAGATCGTGATGCGCTGACGCTGGAAGAGCGTTCGCCTTATCGTTTTATGATGCCCGCCTCTCCCCATTTTGCGGCTGAGGCTGAGGGCCGAACCCTTTGTACAGAGCATCTGGTTCAAGCCATTCAACAACAGATATCTCGCCACGAGCGGGTTCTTGTTGAAGGGGTAGGGGGGCTTCGCGTCCCGCTCAAATCGGATGGATATGATCTAAGAGACTTGGCTGCGGAGCTCAAGCTCCCGGTGATATTGGTGGTCGGTCTTCGGTTGGGGTGCATCAATCACGGGCTCCTTACCATGGAGAGCCTGCAATCTCAGGGATTGGAGGTGGTGGCGTGGGTGGCAAATAAGGGCGTGGACGCCCATTACCAGAATGCGAATGAAACCATCCGTTTTTTAGAAGGGCGGTTCGGCTTAGAGTGCGCGTTGACGCTACCTATGTTGACGCCCCCGTTGGTTGCTGCGAACCCCCGCCTTTCCTTTGATCGCTTTAAGGCTGGGTTGGAGGAGGTAGTCTCGGCTTCTTCTGTGGCAACACAAGCCTTGGCCGAGAGATTGGTCGAGTTTTAGTTTTTGATAAACCCTGTTTCACGTGGAACATTCTCAGTCTTGAGGGTGGCTTTGGGGCAACATGTTTCACGTGAAACGTTGAAGTGAAGTTGTAAACAAAGTGTTTTGCGTCTTGGGCTTAGGGCTCAGACTCAAGTAGAATAGCGTTCTCTCAAAAGGTCTTCTGTTTGGGCATCAAGCTCATCCCCTATAAATATGATCTATCCAGAATCGTTTGATGTGATCGTGATTGGCGGTGGTCACGCTGGAACCGAGGCTGCATTGGCTGCGGCTCGGATGGGCGCGAGCTGTCTTTTGGTGACTCAAAACCTAGAGTCTTTGGGCCAGATGTCCTGCAACCCTTCTATTGGTGGGATTGGCAAAGGGCATCTTGTTAAAGAAGTGGATGCGCTTGGTGGGGCGATGGCGCTGGCCGCTGATAGCGCGGGTATTCAGTTTAGAATTTTGAACAGCCGTAAAGGGCCCGCCGTGCGCGCGACTCGGGCTCAGGCGGATCGGGTTTTGTATCGAAAAGCGATTCGGGGAATGTTGGAGTCCCAGGAAAACCTCGTTCTTTTACAGGATAGCGTTGAAGATTTGGTGGTTGAGGACCATGTGGTTAAGGGTATTCGTACCCAACAAGGTATAGAGATTTATTCGCGCACAGTTGTGCTGACAACCGGCACTTTTTTGGGCGGTGTGATACATGTTGGTTTGAGTCAAAGCCAGGGGGGTAGAGCGGGTGATGCTCCTTCTAATGCTTTGGCGCAGCGACTCCGAGCGCTTGATCTTCCTGTGGGGCGATTAAAAACGGGTACCCCCCCAAGAATAGATGGCCGTAGTATTGATTTTTCATGCTTACAGCCTCAGCCAGGTGATGTTCCTGAGCCGGTTTTTTCTTTTATAGGCAATAGGGCGGATCATCCCAGGCAAATCCCGTGTTGGATGACACACACTACTGCGCAAACCCATGAGATTATTCGCGGCGGTTTAGACCGGTCTCCCATGTATACGGGGGTGATTGAGGGGGTGGGGCCGCGCTATTGTCCCTCTATAGAAGACAAAATTCATCGTTTTGCGGATCGACACAGTCATCAGATTTTCCTGGAACCCGAGGGGTTGGATACACATGAAATTTACCCTAATGGAATTTCTACCAGCTTGCCGGTAGATATTCAATGGGCGCTTGTACGTTCAATACCGGGATTAGAAAATGCGCGCATATTGCGCCCGGGGTATGCAATTGAATATGACTACTTTGACCCGCGAGCTTTGCACCCATGGCTAGAGACCCAGGTTATTTCCTCCTTGTTTTTCGCCGGGCAGATCAATGGAACCACGGGCTATGAAGAAGCCGCAGCGCAGGGCTTGCTTGCTGGATTAAATGCTGCTTTGCGAGCTAAAGACGCGGAGCCTTGGTGGCCAAAACGTCACGAGGCCTATCTGGGCGTGATGGTCGATGATCTGACTACGCGAGGGGTGACAGAGCCCTATCGCATGTTTACCAGTCGGGCCGAATATCGCTTGCAATTACGTGAAGACAATGCGGATATACGACTGACACCCCTGGGTCGAGATCTAGGTTTGGTCAATGAGATGCGCTGGACCTGTTTTAATCATAAACAATCAGAGGTAGCGCAAGAGCGTCAGCGCTTGAGTAGATGGGTTTTTCGCCCACGTTCAGCTGAGGCTTTAGCGCTGGAAGAGATGCTGGGAAAACCCTTGGAGCGGGAAGTGTCTGCATTGGATTTGCTTAAACGTCCTGAAGCCTCGTATCAGGCAATGATTAAGGCTTGCGAATCCGTCGGATCAGAGGTGCTCAAAGAGTTCGAGGGGGTTTCTGTTGATGCGGCTGAGCAGGTTGAGATCTCTGTTAAGTATGAAGGCTATATTGCGAGACAAGAGGAGGAGGTGGTGCGAGAACGTCGCTTTGAGGATGCTCGCATTCCAGAACTTTTTGATTACAGTCGTGTAAAAGGCCTATCAAGAGAGGTTGAACAAAAACTATCCAAGCTTCGTCCTGCCACCCTGGGACAGGCGGGACGAATATCAGGGATTACTCCAGCAGCAATCGCGCTACTGCTGGTTCATTTGCGTCGAGGGGGTGCATCCGATGCCTCTGTGGGTCCAGGAAGGCAAGGGGAGCATGCAGCATGACGGAGAGAGAGACATTAGAAACTGGCTTAGCTGGATTAGGCTTAACAACGACATCAGAGATTTCAGGTCTGCTACTCGATTATTTATCTTTACTCGAAAAGTGGAATCAAGCCATCAATCTGACGGCAATAAGAGAGCGGGATCGTATGGTTACGCATCATCTACTGGATAGTTTGAGTGTCTTGCCCTCTCTACCGAGCCACGTACATAAGCTTGCGGATATTGGTTCTGGAGCGGGTCTCCCAGGGATACCCTTAGCAATTGCCCGTCCAGATATAAGGGTCACTCTGGTAGAGCCCAATCAAAAAAAGGTTGCTTTTTTGCGACAAGCCAAAGGATCTTTGGGGCTCGCTAATCTTGAGGTGATAGGAAAGAGAGTAGAAGATATTCCTGGAGCTTCATACGACTGCGTCGTGTCACGGGCCTTTGCAGATTTGCCAGACTTTGTTCGTGTTAGTGAGCGCATACTTACCCCTAAAGGTATATTGATCGCAATGAAAGGGATTGTGCCTTATGAGGAAATAGGGCGTCTTCCTTCTCATGCCAAAGCCCAAGTAGAGGCCATTCACGTCCCAGATTTAGCGGCAAGTCGGCATTTAATTATTGTGCGCTTTGATTCAATTGAAGAGGCGACGCTTCCATCATGAAAATCATTGCCATCGCAAATCAAAAAGGCGGAGTTGGGAAGACCACCACCTCCGTCAATTTAGCGGCCAGTTTAGCAGCCTTGGGACAGAAAATTCTGTTAGTGGATTTAGATCCGCAAGGCAATGCAACAACAGGAAGTGGAATAGAGAAAACAGACCTAAGTAAATCGGTCTATCACGTCTTATTGGGGCAGGCGATGTTGAACGAAGTGGCCATGCGCTCCCCCGCGGGTGATTACGTGGTGTTACCCGCCAACCGTGAGCTTGCCGGGGCTGAGGTGGAATTGGTTGATTTTCCGAATCGAGAGTTTCAATTGCGATGGGCTTTGAGCAGTTCATCCGATGCGTACGATTTTGTCCTCATTGATTGTCCGCCAGCGCTCAACATGCTTACTGTGAATGGTTTAGCTGCAGCTGAACGCGTCATGATTCCAATGCAATGTGAATATTATGCACTGGAAGGATTGTCAGACCTGGTTCAAACGATTAAGCGCGTTCGTCATCACCTCAATCCCCAGCTTGAAATTGAGGGATTATTGCGAACCATGTTTGATCCCCGAAGCCAGCTTGCGCAACAGGTTTCAGCGCAACTTGAGCAGCATTTTGGCGACAAGGTATATGAAACGGTGATTCCAAGAAATATCCGCTTAGCAGAAGCGCCGAGCCACGGAAAAGCGGCAATGCACTATGAGCCAAATTCCAAAGGGGCCCTAGCCTATCAACAGTTGGCAGCAGAAATGCTTCGCCGACAAGAAGCACAGCCCGCAACTGTAAATTCAGAAACCTCAGAAAAAGAGTAACGCGACATGGTCAAATTAAAAGGCTTGGGGCGTGGCCTCGATGCATTGCTGTCAGGCAGTGAACCCCTCTCAGCCAAAGACGTCCCCAACACCCTGGCTCTTGATGCGATGCAACCAGGTAAATATCAACCGCGAACGCACATGGATCAAGTTGCCTTAGAGTCTCTGGCTGAATCAATTCGAGGGCAAGGATTGTTGCAGCCCATCCTGGTGCGTCCAATCGGGGAACAACGTTACGAAATCATTGCGGGTGAACGACGCTGGAGAGCCGCACGATTAGCCGGACTGGATCAGGTTCCTGTTCTAGTTCGCGCAATCCCCGATGAAGCCACCTTAGCGGTTGCTCTGATCGAAAATATACAACGCGAAAATTTAAATGCGATTGAGGAAGCCTTAGGTTTGCAGCGCCTGGTAGATGAATTTGGTCTAACACACGAGCAGGCAGCAAAAGCAGTTGGGAGATCCCGGGCTGCAGTCAGTAACCTACTACGTTTATTGGATCTTGAGCATTCAGTCAGAACCCTACTCTCAGAAGGGGCTTTGGATATGGGGCATGCAAGAGCGCTACTCAGCCTGCCGATTGAAGAACAACCCGCCGCCGCCTTAGAGGTGATAGATCGCGTTCTGAATGTGCGCGCAACTGAACAAATGGTTCAAAAGAGACTCAGTGATTCTTTGTCAGAAACATCGGGTGATCACCCAAAAGTATTGAAATCATCGGATACCCATTCAAGACACGCAGACGCAGATATTCAACATCTTGAGCAGGAATTGTCGGACCATTTGGGTGCAACAGTGAGTATTAAAACCAAAACTAGGGGCGGAGGGGATCTGGTTTTACGTTTTCATGACCTGGATCAATTAGATGGTTTAATTGCGATATTGAAAAAATAATTATATTGCGCGCCGCAGCAAAATAATTGGCATACAGAATTGACGTGCTAATTCTGGGCAGACTATAATCGAATGGTTTAATCGGCTTGAAACTATGTTCCTGCAAGCTTTAAGGGTAGTCTGGTTTCAGGTGGGTTTAACAGGATTCATTTCCTTAGTTGTTTGGGCATTAAATGGTTTTGACCAAGCGGCCTCGAGTTTTTGGGGTGGGGCGTGTGCCTTTGTGCCTGCCTTCTCTTATCAAATGCGGGCGCATCTCGGTAGTTCTCAGTCTGCGCGAGAAGCGCTGAGAGCACAATATGCTGGGGAAAGCTTTAAGTTTGTAGTGAGTATTGTGATGTTCTATCTCGTGTTTACAAATCTAAAAACACTTGATGCACCCATATTCTTTGCAACGTATGTAGCAGCTCTTATGTGCTACTTCGTGGCTTTGTTGACCGATAAAGTGAATAGTCAGGACAGGAAAGATTCATGAGCGAAAGTGCAGCGCCAACGGCTACAGAATATATTCAGCATCACCTGACCAACTTCACGGTAGGTCATGGATTCTGGTCATTAAATTTAGACACCTTGCTCACTTCAGCCTTCCTCGGCTTAGTCATTTTTGGAACTATGTTCCTGGTTGCGCGTCGAGTGACCTCTGGTGTGCCAAGTAAGCTCCAATCGATAGTTGAGGTTGTGATAGAAATGGTGCAAGAGCAAGTGCACGATACCTTTCATGGTGACAGCAAGCTGGTCGCTCCGCTCGCACTTACGATTTTTGTATGGGTGTTTGCCATCAACGCGATGGACTTGTTGCCCGTAGATTTTGCTCCGATGGTAGCTAGCGTGTTTGGGGTAGAACACTGGAAAGTTGTTCCTACTACAGATCCCAATCATACTTTTGCGATGTCCCTAACAGTTTTCTTCCTCTGCATATTCGGAAACTTTGCTGCTAAAGGCCCAGGCGGGTATGCAAAGGAAGCGCTTACCGTTCCTTTTGGTCCAGCGATGGCGCCTGCGAACTTGATATTCAGAGTAATTGAAGATATTGCAAAACCTATTTCCTTGTCCTTGCGACTGTTCGGAAACATGTACGCGGGTGAGATGGTATTTATCTTGATTGGCTTAATGCCCGTTTATGTTCAATGGATTTTGGGTGCGCCCTGGGCCATCTTTCACATTCTTGTGATTACCTTGCAGGCTTTCATCTTTATGATCCTAACGGTGATCTACATGAGCATGGCTTACGAAAGCCACTGATTTTTTGTTTTATCCGTAAGACCCTTTAACTAGTAATACTAACAACTGACCTCCAAGGAGAAATCATGGAACACGTTCTGGGAATGACCGCCATCGCCGTAGCAATCCTCATCGGATTCGGTGCATTGGGTACAGCTTTAGGCTTTGGCTTGTTGGGTGGCCGCTTTTTGGAAGGCGCTGCACGCCAACCCGAACTCATCCCCCAATTGCAGGTGAAGATGTTCATCGTTGCAGGTTTGCTGGATGCGGTCTCAATGATCGGTGTGGGTATCGCGATGTTGCTCTTGTTCAGCAACCCGCTTGTTACCGTACTGAAGGGTTGATGCATCCCCCATCTCTGTTCAACTTGATGAGGGCTAAAGCGTGAATATCAACGCGACTATCATCGGTCAGGCAATCACTTTTGCGATCCTGATCTGGTTTACCCTGAAGTTTGTATGGCCTCCTGTTACAGCGGCCTTGGAAGAGCGTGCCCAAAAAATCGCCGACGGCTTAGCTGCCGCTGAGCGTGCAAAGGCTGACCTTTCATTGGCAGAGCGTAAATCAGCGGATGCTATGGTAGAAGCTCGCCAAAAGGCAGCGGAAATCATTGCAATGTCTGAAAAGCGCCGAGCTGAAATAGTTGAAGAAGCGAAACAAGAAGCAATTGCAGAAGCTGACCGTATTAAAGCGGCAGCAAAAGCAGAAGTCGAACAAGAGTCATTCCGTGCGCGTGAAGCCCTGCGTGCTCAGGTTGCAAGCTTGGCAGTAGCCGGCGCAGAAAGAATCCTGCGACGTGAAATTAACGCCGAGGTGCATGCTGACCTCCTAACCGCGCTCAGCGCGGAACTTTGAGGTCTATTGAATGGCTGAACTCTCTACTGTCGCAAGGCCTTATGCCGAGGCGGTTTTTAAGCTAAGTCAAGAAGCGGGTAACAGTGCATCATGGTCTGATGTACTCAGCCTGCTCGAGATGGTGGTCACGGATCCTCAAATGGAAGGTCTCATTGGAAATCCGCGCATCCAGCGTCATCAGCTGATTGCTTTGATTGAAGGGGTGGCGAGCAGCCATCTCGATCAGCAAGCTAAGCAATTCGTTGAAGTCCTAGTTGAAAACAATCGGCTGGTATTGCTGCCTCAGATTCGTAGCCAGTTCGAAGTGCTGCGTCAGGAAAGAGAAGGTGTAATTGACGCAAAAATTACTTCGGCATTCCGTTTGGAAGACGGCCAAATCAGCCGTTTGGTGAAGGATCTCGAAGCCCGCTTCAAACGGGGTATCCGTCCAGATGTTTGGATAGATCCAACGTTATTGGGTGGGGTCAAAGTGGCCGTTGGTGACATCGTCATTGATGGTTCTGTTCGTGGCCGCCTTGATCGTATGGAAGCCGCGCTAAAAACTTAAGTTCGTGGTGTCTGAAAACAGGCACCCATGGAGAAAATGATGCAGTTGAACCCGTCCGAAATCAGCGAACTGATCAAGGCGAAGATCCAGAATCTTCCCGTTGCTGCTGAAGCACGAACCGAAGGTACGGTCGTTTCCGTAACTGACGGTATTGTCCGTGTCCATGGTCTGGCAGATGTGATGCAGGGTGAAATGTTGGAATTCCCCGGCAATACATACGGCTTAGCACTTAACCTCGAGCGCGACTCGGTGGGTGCGGTGATCTTGGGTGAATATGAGCATATCAGTGAAGGCAACACCGTAAAGTGTACCGGCCGTATTCTAGAAGTGCCAGTTGGTGAAGCACTGATAGGCCGTGTTGTAGATGCATTGGGTAAGCCGATTGACGGCAAAGGCCCGATCAACTCCCCACATTCCTCGCCTATAGAGAAAATTGCTCCAGGCGTCATCTGGCGTAAATCTGTCGACCAACCTGTTCAGACGGGTTTGAAGGCGATTGACTCCATGGTGCCTGTGGGTCGCGGACAACGTGAGTTGATCATTGGCGACCGCCAAACAGGTAAGACCGCGGTTGCAATCGATACGATTATCAATCAAAAAGGTCAAAACATGACCTGTATCTACGTAGCAATCGGCCAAAAGGCCTCATCGATTGTGAACGTAGTACGTAAATTAGAAGAGCACGGTGCAATGGAGTACACCATTGTAGTTGCCGCTACCGCTTCAGATTCAGCTGCGATGCAATTCATCGCTCCCTATTCAGGTTGTTCGATGGGAGAATATTTCCGGGACAGCGGTCGCGATGCATTGATCGTATATGACGATTTGACCAAGCAAGCATGGGCTTATCGTCAAATCTCCTTGCTGTTACGCCGTCCTCCTGGACGTGAGGCGTATCCTGGTGATGTGTTTTATTTGCACTCACGCCTGCTTGAGAGAGCCGCGCGTGTCAACGAAGACTATGTTTCAAACCATACAAATGGTGCTGTCACAGGCAAAACAGGTTCATTGACCGCATTGCCAATTATTGAAACGCAGGCCGGTGACGTTACCGCGTTCGTTCCGACCAACGTCATTTCAATTACAGACGGTCAGATCTTTCTTGAAACGGATCTTTTCAACGCTGGTATTCGTCCCGCAATCAACGCTGGTATTTCCGTTTCTCGTGTGGGTGGTGCAGCGCAAACCAAGGTCATCAAGAAATTAGGTGGTGGTGTGCGTCTAGCATTAGCACAATATCGTGAACTAGCTGCATTTGCGCAGTTTGCTTCCGACCTAGATGAAGCAACTCGTAAGCAACTTGAGCGCGGTCGAATGGTGACCGAGTTGATGAAGCAAGCACAGTACGCGACCCTATCGGTCGAAGAAATGGCTGTGACCTTGTTCGCTGTCGATAAAGGTTTCTACGACGACATCGACGTGAAACGTGCATTGGCATTTGAATCTGCCTTGCGAGTTTCGCTCAAGAGCGAACATAAAGCCCTGATGGATAAGATTGCCGCAACCAAGGAATTAGATAAAGAATCTGAAAAGACTTTGTCTGATGCGATTGCAGCATTCAAGAAAGCAGGCGTTTACTAAGCAGTGTCCGGGTTTAACCCGGACGCTCCCTAATCTGTTAGTTGCATATTGGAATTAACAGTGAGCGTGCCAAGGTATCAATGGAGCAAGCATGGCCGGTTCAAAGGAAATACGTACAAAGATCAAAAGCGTAAAAAATACGCAAAAGATCACCAAGGCGATGGAAATGGTCGCCGCGAGCAAAATGCGTAAGGCGCAAGACCGCATGAAAGCGGCTCGCCCTTATGGCGAAAAAATTCGTAATGTCGCTGCGCACATGTCTCAGGCTCATCCGGAGTTCAGTCACCCCTTTCTCGAGCGACGCGAAAACGTCAAACGGGTGGGTGTAGTGGTTGTGACCTCAGATAAGGGCTTGTGTGGTGGATTAAACACAAACTTGCTCAGACAGGTCACGCAGTTCTTCAAAGCTGCAGAAGCCAGAGGAGCAAAAGTCTGTGCAACAGCGCTGGGCAATAAGGGCTTTGGTTTTATGAACCGAGCAAATGTCCCTGTTGTGTCAAGCTTGATCGGTTTAGGGGATACACCTCACCTCGATCGACTAATTGGACCCATTAAGGTTCTATTGGATCAATTTGCTGCTGGTGAAGTGGATGAAGTGCATTTAGCCTACACCCGCTTTATTAACACGATGAAGCAAGAACCCGTCGTAGAACAATTGTTACCTCTTCCAAAGAACAAACTAGAGGTTGGAGGCGGAAAGCAGGGCGCTTCGTGGGATTACATCTACGAACCGGCAGGACCTGAAGTTATCGCTCAGTTATTGGTGAGATACGTTGAAGCATTGGTATATCAAGCAGTAGCTGAAAATATAGCTTCAGAACAAAGTGCACGGATGGTGGCCATGAAGGCAGCCTCCGATAATGCAGGTAGTGTGATTGGTGAGTTGCAATTGATCTATAACAAATCCCGTCAGGCTGCTATTACCAAAGAACTCTCAGAAATCGTCGGCGGCGCTGCTGCGGTTTAATGCTTTTGAAATTTACTGTTTAGGACGACACCCATGACCGAAGGAAAGATTGTTCAGTGTATCGGCGCCGTGATCGACGTCGAATTCCCCCGCGATTCCATGCCACAAGTGTATGACGCGCTCGTGCTGCCAGGTACAGAGTTAACGCTGGAAGTCCAGCAACAGCTCGGTGATGGCGTAGTGCGTACGATTGCGCTGGGTTCTTCTGACGGCTTGCGTCGCGGACTTAATGTACAAAACACAGGTAAGCCTATCTCTGTTCCCGTGGGCCCCAAAACATTGGGCCGTATCATGGACGTATTAGGTCGCCCCATTGATGAAGCCGGTCCCATCG
>Ga0114959_10003641_pt1 | contig 12044 bp, 10 predicted proteins | sample C_130625_EF_Meta_FD_87317 | JGI IMG/M metagenome (GOLD analysis project Ga0114959, IMG submission 87317) | Freshwater microbial communities from Lake Croche, Canada to study carbon cycling - C_130625_EF_MetaG | ecosystem: Environmental > Aquatic > Freshwater > Lake | place: Lake Croche, Canada...
CCGAGCGCCAGAATCGCCATGGCCTTGGCGGTATCGATTGGCGAGCCGCCACCAAAGCCGATCAGGCAGTCGTAGTCTCCGGCCTTCATTGCCGCCACGCCGGCCACCACCACCGTGTCGGTCGGCTCGGGAATGGTGTCACTGAACACGCCAAAGGCGATGCCGGCGGCACTGAGCGGTGTGGTGATGCGGTCGAGCAGACCAAGTTTCACCATCAATGGATCAGTGACGATCAGCGGCCTGGTGAAGCCGAACTTGCCTAGCACCTCGGCGATCTGGGCGGCACTGCCGCCGCCGACCAGCATGAAACGCGGCGCCACGAGTTGGTAGGACATGGGGTTTCCTTGTTGCGGCTCAATCGGCCGGAAGATGGGTGGCGTCTGGCCAGGGATTGTCATGATCCTTCAGCCAACGGCAAGTCGCTGGCCAGAAATCATCGCGATGCCGGTCGTGGAACAGGCTGAAATGCCCAAGCCGCTCCCGCCCCAAAGCGGCGGGAGGGATGCGATGCACCAGCCGGTCGGCATGTCGGTAATAGCGTAGGGTGCGCAGCAGGGCGGCGTCGGTGGCGAACTCATCATCGGTCGCGGCCACAGCAAGGATCGGCGCGCGCACATTTGCCAGCCTTGCGGCAAGGGCGGGCCGGAGATCGGCACCGCGAAAGCTCCATTGATGCGCCACGCCTTTGGGAAGGTCCTCGAGCCATCCAAGCCTGCCACCGGGGAACATGCCGCAGATTGTTGTCAGCACGGGCATCGCCACATGCCAGCGCAGCACCAGCGCCGCCCGGCGATGTGCTGCATAATCCCGCCACCAGGCATATTGCGCGCCAACTGTCAGGATGCGGTCCACCCGACCTGCCTGCGGTGCCAGCCCGATGAGAAAGCCGCCAATGCTGTGGCCGACCACGCCGAGAAACCCATCCGGATCGCGCTCCCGCGCCCAGGTGACCGCGGCGTCGAAATCCAGCGTGCCCCAATCGTCCCAAATGATGCCCGATCCGCGCAGCCGCGCCGGGCGCGAGGCGCCGATGCCGCGATAATCATAGCTTAGCGCGTCAAAACCCTGCTCGGCGAGAAATCTTGCGTAGCGATGATAATACCGCGCCTTCACTCCGGTGGCCGGATTGACGATCACCGTGCCGCAGCGTGGTGCCAGAACGGGGAAGATTGTGCCGCACAGCACGAAACCGTCCGCACATCTGAGGCGGACCTCCTCCATCACCTCAGCCGGCCGTCTCCGCCACACGCGCGCGGCGCTCGGCATATAGCGCCAGACGCTGTGTCGCTGCCGCACTGGCCGGGCGTGCATCGGCCGCTTCCGCCTGCGCCGGCAGGCTCGCCACGTGATGGCACGCCACCAGATGCCCCGCCTCCAGTTCAACCGGCGCAGGATCGTCCGTCCGGCAAATCTCCGTCGCAAACGCGCAGCGCGTGTGGAAGCGGCAGCCGCTGGGCGGGTTCAGCGGGCTTGGCATGTCACCGGTCTGCACGATCCGCCCGACCCGGCGATGCGGATCCGGCCGCGGGATCGCCGCCAACAGGGTGCGGGTGTATGGATGGCGCGGATTGGCGAATAATTCGTCCTTGCCGGCGATCTCAACGATTCGCCCGAGATACATCACCGCCACGCGGTCGGCCATGTGCTTCACCACCGCCAGGTCATGGGCGATGAACAGATAAGACAGGCCGAGCCGCGCCTGGAGGTCCTTCAGCAGGTTCACCACCTGCGCCTGGATCGACACATCCAGCGCCGAAACCGGCTCGTCGCACACCACCAACGACGGCTCCACCGCCAGCGCCCGGGCGATGCCGACGCGCTGGCGCTGACCGCCCGAGAATTCATGCGGAAACCGCGTGGCGTGGTAATCCGACAGCCCGACCAGCCGCAGCAACTGCGCCACCCTTGCGCGGCGGGAGGCGGCATCGCCCAGCTCATGGACGATCAGCGGCTCCTCCAGAATATCGCCCACCGTCATGCGCGGGTTGAGCGAGGCGAACGGGTCCTGAAACACGATCTGCATTTTGCGGCGCAGCTTGCGCAGCGGCGCGCCGGCGAGGTCGGTGATGTCCATGCCCTCAAACCGCACGGTACCGGCACTCGGCTCGATCAGCCGCAGCACCAGCCGCGCAGTGGTGGATTTGCCGCAGCCGCTCTCCCCCACCAGCGCCAGGGTCTCGCCACGCGCCAGCCGGAATGAGATGCCGTCCACCGCCCGCACCGTGCCGACGGTCTTGGGCAGCACGAGGCCACGCTTCACCGGATAGAGCTTGGCAAGGCCCTCAACCTCCAGAATGGCGCTCATGCCACCATCTCCTCAACCGGCGCATGACGGCAGGACACGAGATGCGCCTCCCCGATGGCCCGCAGTGCCGGCTCCTCCTGGCCGCAGACCGCATCCGCGAATACGCAGCGCGGATGAAAGCGGCACCCCGAGGGCAGGGCGAAGGGCGGCGGCACCGCGCCCTCAATGGCCAGCAGCCGCGCGCTGTTCTCTTCCAACTTCGGAATGCTGCCCAACAAACCCAGCGTGTAGGGATGCTGCGGATCATCAAAGATATCGGTGCCGGAGGCGCGCTCCACCACGCGGCCGGCATACATCACCGCCACCTCATCGGCCATCTCCGCCACCACGCCGAGATCATGGGTGATGAGAATGATCGCCATGCCCGACTGTGCCTGAAGATCGCGCAGCAGGTCGAGGATCTGCGCCTGCACCGTCACGTCCAGCGCCGTGGTCGGTTCATCGGCGATCAGCAGATCAGGGTCACAGGCCAGCGCCATGGCAATCATCACCCGCTGGCGCATGCCGCCGGACATCTGATGCGGATATTCATCAAGCCGGCGCGCCGCCGAGGGAATGCGCACCCGGTCCAGCGCCGCGATCGCCCGTGCCCGCAGCGCGGCACCCGTGGCGGTCCGGTCATGGGCACGCATCGCCTCGATGATCTGGTCGCCCACCGAGAACACCGGATTAAGGCTGGTCATCGGCTCCTGAAAGATCATGCCGATGCGCCGGCCGCGAATATCGCGCATCGCCTCGGGTGCCAGCCCCGCGAGGTCGACACCATCAAACATCACCCGCCCCGCCGCGATCACGCCAGGCGGTGGCACCAGGCGCATCACCGAGAGCGACAGCATCGACTTGCCGCAGCCACTCTCACCGACAATGCCCAGGGTGCGGCCCTTGGCGACGTCCAGGGTGACGCCATCCACGGCCGCGATCGGCCCGTTGGCGGTGCGGAACGTGGTGCGAAGCCCTTCGATGGACAGGAGCGGTGCGGGCAAGAGGAGGGTCCGTTCGGCAGTGGTCATTCGAGTGTTGATTGCAGACCCGTCCGGGTCAAGCGGCCGGCCTGCTGCGGTGCAAAAATCGCCAGGTCAGCAGACACGCCGCCACGGACAATCCGCTCAGCAGGCCGATCCACATGCCCGGCGCGCCAAGTCCCGCGGCGAAGGTCAGCGCCAGACCCACCGGGAAGCCGACCGCCCAATAGGCCAGCAGCGTTACCAGCATTGGCATCCGCGTGTCCTTCATGCCGCGCAACGCACCGCCGGCGGCAACCTGGATGCCGTCTGACACCTGGAACAGCCCAGCCAGCCCCAGCAGGGTGACCACCTTGGCGGTCATCGCCGGATCGTCCGTGTAGATCGAGGCGATGGTGTGAGGCGCCAGCAACATGGCCGCGGCGCAGAGCGACTGGGTGGAGAACGCCACGCCGATGCCGACCAGCCCCGCCAGCCGCGCGCCCGCCAGGTCGCGCCGGCCGATCGCATGACCGACACGCACGGTGATGGCACCCGCCAGCCCAAGCGGCACCATGAAGGTAAGGCTGCCGACATTCAGCGCCACCTGATGGGCGGACACCACCGCAGGCCCAAGCTGCCCCAGCGCCATCGAGGCGGCGCTGAACATGCCCACCTCCAGCACCACGCTGACCGCCATCGGCACACCCAGCCGCAACAGCCGCCAAAGGGTCGATGGCTCCGGCCGGCGCCACCACGGACCAATGCCGCGATAGGCCCGCGCCGTCAGCACATGGAGGAAGAAGCCAAGCGCGCCGATCCATTGCACCAACGATAGCGCGATGCCGCTGCCCGTGGCGCCCATGCCCGGAAATCCGGCGAACCCATACATCAGGCCATAGCCCAGCGGCAGCAAGGCCGCGACCGAGAGGGCGGCGAACCACATCGTCGGTCTGGTGCGGGACATGCCGTCCGACAATCCCCGGCACGCCATGAACAGCCCCAAAGCCGGCAGTCCCCAGGCGAAGCCATGCAGGAAGCCGGTCACACCACCGGACAATTCGCCCGCCGCCAGGAACGTCACGATCGGCCCGGTGAGCAAATACAGCAGCCCGCCCAGCAAGCTGCCCAACGTCACGGCCAACCACAACGCCTGACCGAACACCACCCCGATCTCGTGCATGCGGCCGGCCCCGTGCAACTGCGAGACCGTGGGCGGAACCGCGAACATCACGCCCTGCAACGCCATCAGCGGCAGCATGGTCACCGAATTGCCAAGCGCCACCGCCCCCAGCACCAGCGGCCCGAGATGGCCGGCCAGCAGCACCTCAACAAAGCCGGTGCCGAACAACATCACCTGACCCGTCACCAGCGGCAGAGCCAGCCGAACGAGGGCGCGCAGCTCATCAACGGCGCGGGTCTGTGAAAGCGTAAGGGTCACTGTGGTCCTTCCGACGGGTCTCTCTGCGCGCACCCATCCAACGCGGCGCTGGATGGGTAGGCGCAGAGAGGCCCCTCGATCAATGACCGTTCAGTGAATCTCCTGGGTCAGTGACTCTCGTAGGTCAGTGAATCTCGCCCGACTTCTTCAGCGCCGCCCGCAGCACCTCGGCATTGAAGCCCGGCTCGCGCGCCTGGCCGAGGATCACCGCCTCGCGCCGCGACACCAGGTCAATCGCAGCCGGCAGCTTCGTCACATACTCGGCCGGGATCACCACCGCGCCATGATGGTCGGCATGGATCACGTCGTCATGCACACACACCATGCCGAACACATTCACCTCGCAGCCGAATGCCTGCAGATGCACATGCGCATGGCTCGGCACAATGCCACAGCCGATGATCTGAAACCCGGGTGCCAGCATGTCCGTGTCACGAAAGCTGCCATTGGTGACGCAGCCGGCCACACCGAGTGCCAGATGCACGGTGCTCTGCACCTCGCCCCAATAGGCGCCGTAGCCGGGCTGGTCGTCGATGTCCTGCAGCACGGCGATGGTCGGGAGACCCTTTGCCTCCATATAGGCGTAGGTGTCACCGCGATCGGGGATCGGGCCGCGCGCCGGCTCCTTGGACTTGATGAGGCCGGTGCGCGCGAGACCCACGATCGGCTTCAGCTTGGCATCGGCCGCAACCATCGGTGTGGTGGTGAAGCCGATGGCGCGGCGGCTCGGCACCAGCACCTCGAGGCCGTTGCAGATGGTGGGCGTGTCCCACTGGCGCAGGACTTCGAGATCGGCGGCGGTGAAGGGATGGGTCATGACTCAGCTCACTGTTTCAACAAGGGGTTTGTCTTTCGCCACAACCCACACCGCAATCACCCTGGCAGGCCCGGTGATGTCGGCGGTGAGGTTGTGGATCTTGCGCGCCGGCATCAGAAAACTGTCGCCGGGCTTCAGCATGCGCGGCGCCTCGCCATCGATGGCCAGGGTCGCCGCACCCTCGATCAAATGACTGATCTCGGTGCCATGGTGAAAATGTCGACCGGTCGCCCCACCGGCCGGGATGTCGAACTCGCCCATCACCTGCTGCAGGCTTGGCGCCCCCGGCACGTCACCGTGCTCGAAAATGGTGCGGCGCACCCGAAGCGGCACCGTCTCTGCCTGCGCTGCGGCACGACCGGGCAGCACCTGCAGCAGCAGGGCGATCAAACCGGCCAGTCCCGCGCGCCGCGTCATCGGCGTTCTCCATCGCATCATTCGCCGCACAATGCGCGGATTGGCGGGGCGGGGCAATCGGGTGACGGACATGCGGCGCTCATCGCAGGACGCGCAGCTTTCTTCCTGCCCTGATTAAGCGCATACTGCTACAGGCATTTTCCCCACCCACCCAAGGACTCCGTGTGTCTGACAGTTTGACCGATCGCCTCGACAAGCAGAAATCCGCCAACGCCGCCAAGCTGGCCTATGTCGAGAAGATGAAGGAGCGCGCAGCGCGCATCGATGCTGAGCAGTTCGCCCAGCGCATTCCCCGCGCCACCGAGTTCCTCAACGGCGTGCGCGACGAGCTCGTCCGCCGCATCACCAGCATGGCTGCTGCCGCCTCGGCGAAGAAGAAATCCAAGGCACCGGTGGTGGACATTCTCGCTCCGTTCCCCGTGCCCAAGGAGTTTGACGGCTTCAAGGGCCCGGAGCGCGACATCCGCAACGAGCAGGATATCGCCCACGAAGTCTGGGCCGGCTTCGTCAAATGGGGCACCGATAACGGCCTCAAGCTGGTGATGGTCACCGAGACCGCTGGCACATTCATCCGGCTCGATATCGGCTGAGGCTCAGCCGCCGAACAGGCGTCCCCAGAAACCCCTCGCCTCCGTCTGCTTTTGGCTGACATGAGGCCGGTGCGACGGAGGGCGCAAGGCGCTGCTCATCAAATGGCGTGCCGTGTCGCCAGCGGCGATGCGGGCCCGCTGATAGGCAAGAATCGCCTGGCTGCGCTCGTCAGGGGCCTGCTCGGCGATCATCGCCGCGACCTCCTCGGCCGTGGCGAGCATGCCGGCGCGGCGCAGCACGTCCACCAGACGCAACGCCGAATCCACGCCGTCCGGCTCGCCCCAATGCGCAGCAGCCTCTCGACGATAATGCCGGGCCGCGTCGTCATCGCCCGCGTCATCCGCCGTCCAGGCGGCCTGAAGGTAGACGCCCGCCCGGTCGCCCGGCGTGCACAGCATGGCGTAGCGCAGGAACGGCGTGGCCTCTGGCGGGCGCGCCGACAGCGACAGATAGGCCTCGCTTTCCAGGATCTCCACCCGATCAGGCGGCAACATCGACAGGTCAGGCGCCACCGCGCCGCAGCCGTCGCACGCCATCAGCCATTGCGCCAGGGTCGCGCGCGCCGGCTCCCCCGGTCTGCGGTCCAGATCGGGGGACAACTCCGGCGGCGGCGGCCGGAACGGAGGAGGACAGGGGGTGCCGCAGGTGGCGCAGAGCCGATTCGTCATGCGTCAACCTATCATTTCTGCGGCAGGAACGGGTAGGGGCTGGCGCCGGTGGTCAGCGGATCCAGCGCCAGGCGATGCTCCAACGGCGGGAAGGCCCTGCTGCGGCAATCCGGCCGGTCGCAGAGCCGGCAGGACAGCCCGATGCCGATCGCCGCACGCTCCAGATCAATGCCGTCGCCATAGACGATTTCCTGTGCCCGGCCGATGTCGCAGCCCATCGCCAGCACATGCACCGGCGCCGGCTCGCCCCAACTCTGCGGCGCCGGCATGGCGCGGGCGAAGCAGAGAAACCGCGCCCCGTCCGGCAATTGCGCCACCTGCACCTGGGTCGCGCCGGGGGTGGCGAAGGCGGCATGCACCACCCAGCGCGGGCAGGTACCGCCAAAGCGTGCAAACGGAAACCCCGCCGCCGAGAAGCGCTTGGAAACATTGGCCGCCGGGTCCACCCGCAGCAGAAAAAACGGCACGCCCCGCGCGCCTTGGCGTTGCAGCGAGGCCAGCCGGTTGCAGGCCTGCTCGAAGCTCACGCCGAATCGGGCTGACAGCACCTCCACGTCATAGCGCAGCCCCGTGGCGGCCACGAGGAACGGCTCGTAGGGCATCAGCAGGGCACCGGCGAAATAATTCAGCAAGGCAACGCGGATCAGAGCCTCCGCGTCATGCGAACTGGGCTGGGCGCGCCTGACCTCCTCATCGATGGTTTCGCGCGCTTCCAGCAGGCCAAGCTGGAACGCCAAATGAAACCCGCGGCTCTCGCGCGGCAGCATCTCGGACAGCGTGAGCCGTCGCACATCCGGCTCGAAGCGCCGCAGCGCACCCTCCAGAGGCCCCACCACGATGGACACGCCATGGGTTCGACGCAGCCGCTCGGCGATTGCATGGTTTGTCTCACTCGGCCGCACCCCAAGATCGGTGGTGAGCCGTTCGGCCGCCTCCTCCAGGCTCGGGAAATGATTGGCCTGGTCGTTGAAGAAGTCGCGCACCTCCTCGGTCGGTAGCAGGATACGCCGGCCTGACGGCAGGGCGATGCCGCCACTGTCCTCCCGCGCCACCCGCCAGGCGCGATACAGCGCCAGCACCGCCCGCGCCGCCGAGGGTGAGCCGCGCGCGAGCTGCTCCAGCTCCACCTCGCCCACCGGGTCATGTGCCAGCAGCGGATCGGCGAACACCTCGCGCAGCAGCACCTCCATCTGCCGCTCGGCGGTGCCCGACAGCGAGGCAAGGTCCACTGCCAGGATCTCGGAGAGCTTGATCAGCAGGCTCGCCGTCACCCCACGCTGGTCATGCTCGATCAGATTGAGATAGCTCGCCGAGATTCCGAGCCTAGCCGCCAGCGCCTGCTGCGTGAGACCCCGCTCGCTGCGCAGCCGCCGGACGGTGCGACCGATCTGCGGACGTGACATTTTGTGAAGCCTTTACAATTTTTGGCACCGCAACCCGATGATCCTTACGTCTTTGCCGGCCATTGCGCAACTTCACGCTTAGTTCAGTGGTGTCGGTGTGAAATATTCACGCTGTTGCCCGCCTGATCGCGCGAGTGCAGATGCTGCGAAATCGTTGCAGATGGGGGTACCGCTGATGGGAGGGATGCGCCAGTTGGCGGCCAAATCTGACTTGAGCCCGCCCATACCCACTACGGGCAGACTGCTTTTTGCCCTTAAACCCTACCTCATAAAGCCTGGCTGATCGCGCAGGTCGCGATGGAACGCACGCAAAGCCGCCTCGGCCTCCCGCGGATCGGCGATGCCCTCCACAAAAAGCGCTTCGAAATTCGGCTGCCTGATCAGGTCGAGACTGGTTTTTCTGGCCCGGCGCAACGCTTTGCCTTCCGGCAGAAGGCCGGACCCGCAGAAGCGGACGAGCAGGCGCGCGCGCTCACGCAGATGCAGGCCCGGCCGGTCAATCTTTTCAACGATCCGCTCGGCAATGACATATTCCTCCAGCAGATCGTCAATCCTCGCGAGCGCTTTGTCCCGCACGGCGGTCGGGAAGTGCGAGGCGGACAGCGCATTGAAAGCGCGCGTCGCGCTCTGCATCTGTTTGGCGGCCGGATTCTGCGACTGGCCCAATTCGACGATTGACCTGACAGAGAGTAGTTGCTTCAGCAAGTCGCACATCCGCGACATCAACGGGGCCGCGTCATCGCATTGCGACAAGGCGCTCAGATAAACGATCCCAATGCCGGTCTCCGGCATTGCCTCAACAGCGGCCGTTACGGCATTCAACCGTCCAGGAAGGCCGCCAAGCGCGCCGGTTCGGGCAAAGCGCGTGGTGATGGCCTCCGCCGTTACCGGGCCTTCCAGCAGTCCGTCTGGCGTTATCAGCCGCAGCAAGACGCGACGAAACTCGGAGATTTCCTGTGCCGGATCGCGCGGATGCAGCGGGTTGCCCGAGCGAAGCTGGCGATGCGCCCGTTGCACGATGCAGCGCCGGCTGAACGGCAGCCGCTTTGCGGCAAACAGGGCGTTCAACTGTGCAACAAATTCCTGGGCGCCAGGCGTTGCATCCCGCAGCGAGCCGCTCGCCAAATCGAGCATGGCGGAGATGGCTGCGCCCAAGGTCGATTGATAGCCCAACAATTCCTGTATGATGTCGGTGCCCAGGACATCGGCCAACGCGTCATCAAGCAACTCGGTGGCGCGCGGGTCTGGCTCCTTCTCAATCAGGTTGCACAGCAACTCCAGCTTGCCCGCCCAGCTGCGGAGATCAAGCAGATGGCGCGCCAGCACGGTGTTTGCCAGATATTCCGGATCTTCTTGCACCGGCATATTGGCAAGGCCTGCCAGCAGCTCGCTGAATGTGCCGGTGATGGAAGGCAGCCTTGCCCCGGCCACCGCGCTGGCCCGTCCGGTGATGTTATCGATGCAGCGGAACAACTCGCTTCGGCGTTCGCCGTGATCGACGCCTATTTTGGCCGATTGCAGGTCGGCGACCCGGTCAACACCCGACCGCACCAATTGGCCCTTGTCCTGAATTCGTATCAGTTCGCGATAGTTGTGGATGACCTCGATGGGCGTGACCGAGGTCGCTGAGAGATAGTTGCGAAACAGCCGGCCCATTGTGTGGCGGCTCTCATAGGCGGTGAGGTCCTTCTCCGTCTCACAGATCGGGCTGGCTTCATCAATGTCATTGATCCGGCTCGGCTTGCTGTCCTTGACGTCACGAATCTCCTTAAATATTTCGATTTCGTGCTGAAGATCATTGGCCTTGTGATAATTGCGAACAATGCGAATGCCAGCACATTGCGAGTCCATCAGGAACCTGGTTCCGATCTCCCGCGCTTCCCGCTCAGTTTCGCACATGGCCTCCGTGACCCAACGATCACGGACGCGCGTCTGAACGTCAAAGCTATATTTTGCCATGGCGGCGCCTGATCGAAGCGAGTTGCATTGCGATGGAATGACTCCGTTTCGAGGAGTCTTAACGCTGGAATATGAAGGAAGAGTTGATGCAGCCGGGGAGAGCGGCGAGGCCGCTCCCCCGGCACGGATCAGACGTCCAGATTGGCGACCTTCAGCGCGTTCTCCACAATAAAGTCACGGCGCGGCTCCACCACATCGCCCATCAGGGTGGAAAACACGAGGCCGGCATCGTCCACATCGCCGACCTTCACCTGCAGCAAGGTGCGGATCGCCGGGTCGAGCGTGGTGCTCCAGAGTTGGTCTGCGTTCATCTCGCCAAGACCCTTGAATCGCTGGATGGCCAGGCCACGCCGGCCTTGCAGCAGGATACGGTCAAACGCAGTCGCCGGACCCGCGACCTTTGATTCGGTGTTGCCGAGCTTCAGCAGCGCCGGCGCCCCGAAACGGGCCTGCAACGGCTCACACCGTTCGGCGAGCCAGCGCGCCTCAGCACTGCGCAGCACCGAGGCATCGATCACATGGCGTTCCGCAACGCCGCGCACCATGCGGAAAATGGTCAGATGCGCTGCATCGGCCAGCGCCTTCCAGCCGCGCTCGGCCGGCTGGGAGATCGCGTCCAGACGTTGCACAAGCGTCGGCAGCGCCTCGGAGACACGTTGCGCATCCGCCTGCAAGGCACCAGCGATCGCCACCTGTTCGAGCAACGACACCGGAATGGAAGAGGACAAACGCCGCAACTTTAATGCCGCCTCGCGCAGCCACACCGCCTCTTCGGCCAACTCCGGCCCCATCAGCACGCGACCATCGGCATAGGTGACGCGCGCCTCGCCCAGCGCCTTGTCGAGCAGATAGCGCTCCAGCCCGGCATCGTCCTTGATGTAGCGCTCCTCGCCGCCGCGGGTGGCGCGGTAGAGCGGCGGCTGGGCGATGTAGAGATGGCCGCGCTCGATCAGCTGCGGCATCTGGCGGAAGAAGAAGGTGAGCAACAAGGTTCGGATATGCGAACCATCCACGTCGGCATCCGTCATGATGACGATGCGATGGTAGCGTAGCTTGTTGATGTCAAACCCGCCATCGGCCGGCTCGCCCCGGCCGATGCCGGTGCCAAGCGCGGTGATCAAGGTGCCGATTTCAGCGCTGCCCAGCATGCGGTCAAACCGGGCGCGCTCGACATTGAGGATCTTGCCCTTCAGCGGCAGGATCGCCTGGTATTTCCGGTCACGCCCCATCTTCGCAGAGCCGCCGGCGCTGTCACCCTCGACGAGGAAGATCTCGCTCTTGGCCGGATCGCGCTCCTGGCAGTCGGCGAGCTTGCCGGGCAGCGTGGAGACGTCGAGCACGCCTTTGCGGCGGGTGAGTTCGCGCGCCTTGCGGGCTGCCTCGCGGGCGGCGGCGGCGTCCATCACCTTGCTGATCAAGGCCTTGGCCTCGCGCGGATGCGTCTCCAGCCAATGGCTGATGATATCGGCGGCCACCGCCTGCACCACCGGCTGCACTTCGGA
>Ga0114959_10003643_pt1 | contig 12042 bp, 10 predicted proteins | sample C_130625_EF_Meta_FD_87317 | JGI IMG/M metagenome (GOLD analysis project Ga0114959, IMG submission 87317) | Freshwater microbial communities from Lake Croche, Canada to study carbon cycling - C_130625_EF_MetaG | ecosystem: Environmental > Aquatic > Freshwater > Lake | place: Lake Croche, Canada...
GCTGTCGCCCAGCTTCGCCGTCGGTTCGGCGAAATTGGGCCCCACCTTGCAGCCGGTGGCCGCAAGGCACAGCGCAAGTGCCGCCATCCGGAGGGGAAGCGTGGTTGCCTGCGTCATACCCTTCCCTGCATCACGTCCGCTTTATCCTCCCGACCGCCGTACCAGGGTCGGCACCCTGCCCCCGCCATCCCGAAGCCTGGATGCAGCCGGCGACTAGTCCGTCGGACGACCGAGGCGCCGGATACCGCGAATACGCGGCCACTGAAAGGCCCGCCGCACTGGCCACCGGGCGGGTCAGGCAGCCCGGCCCGCCGACCGCGCGGCGACGATCAGGCTATCCTGCATGTCGAGGAAGCGCTCGATCAGCCGGCGACGAGTGGCGGAGGCGTGGATCGCCAAGTCCCGCAGCAATAATGTCGACCATCACCCGCCGGTAATGATACGCCGGTAGCATTGCAATATCGATCACCGCGCAATCGGCCTCAATCAAGCGAAGCCGCCGCGGGTGCGAGCCAGCAGGCCCGCTCCGCCGCGGCTTCCCCGAACGCCAATCTTACCAGAACCTCTCCGTCCCCGCGAGAGCGTCCTGAGCCAGCGCGCCTTAATCCACCACGGCGCCCGAGGCCCGGATCACCGGGGCGAAGGCCTTCTCATCGGCCGCGCGGAAAGCGGCCAGTTCCGCCGGCCCCACCGGCCAGGGCGTCGCGCCATTTTCCTGGAACCGCCCGATCAGCCCCGGATCCGCAAGCGCGCGATGCGACAGCGCGGCGATCTGCGCCACCAGCGGGACCGGCAGGCCGGCCGGGGCCATCACCCCGCCCCAGGAGGTGATGGCGAAGCCCGGCAGGAATTCCGCCATCGTCGGCAATTCCGGCGCGATGTCACTGCGCTTGGCCGAGGTCACCGCGAGCCCGCGCAGCCGCCCCGCCCGCACATGCTGGATGGCAGAGGGAAAATTATCGAACATCAGATGCACCCGCCCGGCGATCAGGTCCATCTGCACGCCGGTGCCGCCGCGATAGGGGACATGGGCGATATCCAACCCGGCCATGCTGGCGAACATCGCGCCCGCGATGTGCAGCGAGGTCCCCGGCCCGGCCGAGGCATAGGCGTATTCGCCGGGCTTGGCGCGCAGCAGCGCGATCAGCTCCGGCACACTGCGCACCGGCAGATCCATCGGGACCACCAGCAAATTCGGCAGCTGGTACATGCCGGAGATATAAGAAAAATCCTTGGTCACATCGAAGGGCAGGCTGCGGTAGAGCGTCGGGCTGATGGAGAGCGGCGCCACCGAGGCGAGACCGATGCTGCGCCCATCCGGCACGGCGCGGGCGATGGCTTCCGTGCCGATATTGCCACCGCTGCCGGAGCGATTCTCGATCGCGAAGGGCTGGCCGGTGATCTCCGACATCCGTTGGCACCAGAGCCGGCTGATGATGTCGGTGCCACCGCCAGGCGGAAAGACGCCGATGAAGCGCACCGGATGACCCGGCCAATCAGCCATACCCTGGCCCTGGCCTTGGGCGAGAGCCGGCAGGGCGAACATGGCGCCAAGCGCGGCACGACGCGGCAATCGGCTGACCGGCATGGGGGCGTCTCCACTGCGCCCGGTCATCGCCGCCGGGTTCCACGGCGCAGGCTGCCCGAAGCGCCGCGGGGCGTAAACAGCTACCAGCCCGGATCGGACGGCCGCAGCCCCAGCAGCACCTTGCCCGCGCCTTCGTAGTATTGCGGCAAGGCGGCGCCGTGCTGGACCGCCACATGGATGTCGCGGAAGGCCTTCTCCAGCGGCAGGTTCTGGTAGATTGCGTTGGTGCCGGCGGCGTGGAAGACGCGGTCCACCGCGTGCATCGCTTCCTGCATGCCGTGCACGATGGCCAGCCGCGCCTGCGCCAGCGTGGCATCGGCCGGCTCATGGCCCGCCGTCAACTCCGCCCACAACGCGCCGACCGCGCTCAATACATAGGCGCGCGCCGCCTGCACCGCGGCCTCGGCAAGGCCCAGTTCGCGCTGCACCGCCGGCCGGTCGCGCAGCAGCGCGGTGTTCAGGGTGGAGGCCTCGGTTCCCGCCAGCCCGACCAGCGCATCGATCGCTCCCCGGGCAATGCCGAGGGAGTTCGCGACCGTCAGCGTCCATTGCAGGGTGATGAGGCTGCGGGGGTGATAGAGCGGGTCGTGCAGCAGCGCGGTCTGCGTCGCGGGGATCGAGAAGTGGGCGGGGACGAAGGCGTCGTCCACCGCGAAATCCTGGCTGCCGGTGCCGCGCATGCCCATGACGTGCCAGCTATCGATCAGCCGCGCTTCGGCCTTGGGGATCCAGACCACGCGCAGCGCCGGCTTGCCGCCGGGCCCGGGCTTCGGCGCGTCGCCCTCCATCTCCAGGCAGGTGCAGTAGAGCCAGCGGGCATTGTCGAAGCTGGAGGCGAAGTTCCAATGGCCGCTGACCCGCCAGCCGCCCGCAACCGGCCAGCAGCGCCCGGCCGCCGGCCCACCCGGCCGGCCAGAGCCGGAGGCGCGGAAATCCGCCGGCGTGCCGGCCAACTCCCGCCCCACCGCGGGCGGGACACGGGCCAGCTGGCTGGCCATGATGGAGGCGATCATCGCGCACCAGCCTACCGTGCCATCGGCGCGGGAGATCGCCTCGATGGCGTGGAAGCCCTCGATGGGGGAGACCTGCGGCCCGCCCACCGTGCGCGGCAGATAGAGCTGGTAAAGCCCGGCGGCGGCGACCTGTTCGGCCAGCCAGGCCGGCGTGCGACGGCCGGCTTCGGTTTCGCCGCGCGCCGCGCGCACCGTCTCGGCCAGGGCTTGCGCCGCCGTGACCACCGGATGCGCGAAAACGGCTGCGCTATCGGGCATTCTCTCCTCCCCTGTGCCGCCAGTGCGGGATCGCGCCGACCGTCGAGCTGCGCGGCAGTCTGCGACCGGCGCGGCGTGCTTGTCGAGCCACCCGCCTTGTTGTCCAAAACGCTGATGGCACGCAAACCACGGCTCGCCCTGCTGGCCGCAGGGGCGCTCTGGCTGGGCAGAGCAATGCCGGGCATGGCGCAGATCGGCAGCGCGCCGCCACCCATCGCCGGGCAAAGCAAGACGGAAATCGCCCATAAGGTGCAGAACCCGCTGGCTGCTGCGCACGCGCGTGAGCTTCCTGTTCTGCGACGGCGCGGTTAACAACAGCATAGACTGCCAGACATCACCGCCCGGCTGCACGCCTTGAGGCGACAGGTTCGGCCGAGCCGGCAACAGGAGCCAATATGACCAGGAAAGCCGTCGTTATCGCCTGCTGCCTATTCGCGTCAGGCGCAGGGGCCGAACCCTTCAAGCGGGAGCTTAGCCTGCAAGGCCTAACCTTTCATGTCAGCAGCCCCAATGACAGTTCCGCCAGCCCGCTGCGGATTGCCGTGGATGGCCTGAGGCCGCCCGGAGCGCCGATCGCGCGAGAGATCGACGGCACGGTTGTGGGCGCCGAGGTCGCTGATCTCGATGCCAATGGCTCTCCCGAGGTCTATGTCTTCACCCAATCGGCCGGCAGCGGGTCTTATGGCACTGTGGTGGCCTACGCCGCCAACCGCCAGAAATCCGTGACGGAGATTGTCCTGCCGAAGCTCAGCCGGACGGCCGCGCGCGGCTATCAGGGACATGATGAGTTCGCGGTTGTCGAACAATATCTGGTGCGCCGTTTCCCGATCTACCGGCCCGGGGATAGCAATGCGAAACCGACCGGCGGGCAGCGGCAGATGCAATATCGCCTGCGCGCCGGCGAGGCGGGCTGGGTGCTGCGGCCCGTGAAAACGCTCACCTTCGCCGGCAATCGCTAAGGGGCGCAGCCCACGCGGCGTTGTGCGCGGGGCGGTTGCAGCGCACCGCGAAACAGATAACGCAAGGCGGAGATGGCATGACGACCGTTCATATCGCTTTGGCCGGTTCCGCCGCCGGCAATATCCGTGAACTCATCAAGGCAAGGCCGGCTGCGCGCCTTGCGGTGGTCGATGAGTGTTTTTCCATTGGCCCGCTGTTCAACATCACGGCGCCCGCAGGCCTGCAGGAGCGTAAAAACTATATCAAGAATTTATTTGAGAAGACGCTTCAAGCCGCAGTTTTCGAGGACATCCAACCCCATCTCGGGATCTGTGACATACAGCGAATTCCCAAGCAGGCGGACCGCTTCGTGGTGTGGTGCGGGGCCAATGCGGACGAACAAATCCTGCTGATAGCGGTAGCGGCGATTTTCCCGGCAATTCGCCTCAATATTCCCGATGTTCATGGCGTGAGTGTCAAACAAAAACGCCGTTCTGCGGTGGGCGGCTGCACCCTGGATGAGCTGCTTTTGGCCGAGCAGAGAATGTTTTTGCCGTCCCCCGCGGATCGAAAAAATTTACTCGAAAAATGGGCGGCCCTTGTGAATGACAAAGCCGTTCTACGGGTTTTCTCCGACGGACATGTCATCGGTGTCGAGGAAACAGTCTTCGATCAAATGTTGAACAATTTTTGTCCCGAAGAATTCGGCTCCGCCGCCCGCCTGGTTGGCACCGTTATGGGCCATAGTCAGATCCAAATCACCGATACATTCCTCGACTATCGTCTGCGCCATCTGATCGCCACGGGCGACATCGAGGCGGGCGACCCGCACCAGTCCCTCCGTTTCCTGCAGGTCAGGCGCGCCCGATCCGCCGGCAGGGCGTCCAGCCAAGGGGGGCCAGGTCACGGGTGAAGGGCCCGCCCAAGCCTGCGGTCGGCCGGGAACCGCGCCGCATTTCCTACCAGCGGTCGAAAGATCCGATCATTCGAGCGCGATACGTTGAGGCGGAATCGCCGAAGGCGCTGAATCGCGCGATCCAACACATGCTAGAGCGGGCTGCGTGAACGTATGTGAACGCAGCATGCTCTAGCGACGACCGCCTCCTGCCCGTATTCGCCGGGCGGAGACGTTCGGTTTCCTTGGCTGTGACCCAGTGGGCGCGTGCTGTCGGTATCAGTTGCTCGCCTGCGCCTCGACGCAGGCGGCGGCGTAGTTGCCAAGCCAGTGGGCCATGGTGCCTGTATTGCCGTTGGCAGTGCCGCAGCCCTGCAACCGATTGCCGTCGATCTGGAACAGATAGGCTTGCTGCGGCGACTTGAAGACCAGCATCTTGCCATCGGCCGACAAGGTTCCCACCCCCGGCTGCGAGGCCCAGCTGGTGGTGTAGCGCATCTCCAGGTGCCGCCCGACCTGACGCACGATTTCCAGACGAAATGCCGTGTCAACCCAGGTGTTGAAATCCTTTGCCGTTTTCTTGGCGCCGACATTCGCACCATGCCTGGGGTGCACCTTGGCCGGCGCACCGACGGACGTCACCGTAAGGACCCCGGTCCAGAGCTTCGGCAAGGCCGGCGCGGCGGTCTGCGCGGCGGTCTGCGCGCCAGCTGGCGAAGCGGCATTCAGCACGCCCAACGTGAACAGGGCGGGCAGCAGGCGGCAGCGAAGCTGTTTCATAGGGAGCGTCTCCTCTGGTGTTTTCTAAAAGCCGTCAGGCCCTGCGCGCGACGCCTACCGAAGGCCGCTGCGCAAAGATCCAGGATCGGGCCAAGCGCCGAACCGCGCAGCGCGCCGATACCGAACCGCATGAAAAATCGCCGGTAATTCAGTTAACATGGTCGCACAGGTTGGTCGAGCGCGAGCGGGTACAGAAGGCGAAGGTCAGCGGTTCGGCCGGCACCCTCCCACCGGCGTCGAGCACGGACGTGATATAGGCCGCGGCGGTCTCGACTTGCCGCGCAAGCACCCCCAGCACGGCGCGGCAGGCTGGCATTCCACCGCCATGGCGGAAGGGAAAACATCCCCGACCCACCTTCCGACGCAAACGAATTGTTCAAGACTTTGTCTCGGCAACGCGGGCGATTCAGCCCGCCCGCAACGCCGTCTGCAGCGCCTCGACCACCGCATCCCACGCCCCCGGCACCGGTTGGCGGAACAGCCGCATGCTGGGATACCAGGGGGTGTCTTCCCGCTCCCGCAGCCAGCGCCAGTCGAGGACGAAGGCCAGCAGCAGCCAGACCGGCTTGCCCATGCTCGCGGCCAGATGCGCGACCGATGTATCCACCGTGATCACCAGATCGAGCGTCGCGATCAGTGCCGCAGTCTCGGCGAAATCGGTCAGCTCCGCCCCGAACCAGCGACAGGCATCGAGCAAGACGCGATCGGCGTCACTCACCTCCTTCTGCACGGCGATCCAATCAGCCGGCTCGGTCAGCAGCGGTGCCAGCACCGCGGGCGGCATGGAGCGGTTGTGGTTGTTCCGGTGCAGCGGCGCCCCGGCCCAGACCAGACCGATGCGCCGCCCACGGGGCGAACCCAGCCTGGCCTCCCAGGCCGCGACGCGGGCGGGATCGGCGGCGAAGGGCACGACCGGCGGAATGCTGTCGAGCGTCGTGCCCAGGACATGCGGCAGGCTCAGCAGCGAGACCTGTTCATCGAAGGCTGGCACCGGCGCAGTGCCGCCGATCGCCTCGATCCCGGGCAACCAGTCGCGAAACAGGGGCAGCAGCGGGTCCTGCACCGAAATTACCACTTGCGCGCGCCGCACCTGCAGCAGCGGGACGTAGCGCGCCATCTGCAGCGTATCGCCGAACCCCTGCTCCCAATGCAGGAACACGGTCTTGCCGGCGACCGGCCTCTGGCCGTCCCACATCGGCTGTTCGAACTGGCGCGGCAGACGGGTTTCGACCACCAGCTTGCGCGTCTCGAGCGCGGCGAAGCCTTCCACCAGCCGTCCTTCCATCAGCAGCGCATAGGCAAGGTTCACCGAAATCCGATGCTCCTGCGGCGCCATCGTCGCCGCGTGACGCAGCGCAACAACGGCCTCCGCGCTGCGTTGCAGCGCGTGCAAGGCGACGCCGCGGTTACAGAGGGCGATGAAGAAATCCGGGCGCAGCCGCAGTGACGCCTCGGCATCGGCCAGCCCCTCCGCGTCGCGGCCCAGCCGATGCAAAATGGCGCTGCGGTCGGCCAGCATGTCGGGATTCTCCGGCGTCAGCGCCAGCGCCTGATCCAGTACCGCCACCGCTTCCACATCGCGGCGCAGCGTGTGCAGGACGATCGCCTTCTGGTGCATGGTCTGGAGGTCGGCGGGCCGTTCGCGCAGCACCTGTTCGGTCAGCGCCAGCGCCTCCGCCTGCCGGCCCAGCGTCTCCAGCGTGCGGGCCTTGGCCTGCAGGAAAGGCACATCCCCCGGGCGCAGCAGCAGCGCGCGATCATGGCTGGCCATCCCCTCCGCCCCCCGCCCGAGCGCGGCCAGCGCCACGCCGCGGGAACTCCAGAGCTCCGGCATCGCTGGCCGCAGGGCGATGGCGCGATCGAAGGTCAGCAGCGCGGCATCGGGCTGCGCAAGATGCAACAACGCGATGCCACGATTGAGCATGGCTTCGGGAAAATCGGGACGCAGGGCGAGCGCCCGCTCACAACTCGCAAGCGCCTCCGCCGCGCGGCGGAGCTGGTTCAACGCATTGCCCCGGTTCGACCAGGCATCGGCATCCTGCGGCGTGAGGGCGACGGCGCTATCGAAGCCGGACAACGCTTCCTGAGACAGGCCAAGGCCGAGCAGCGCAACGCTGCGATTGGCCAGCGCCGCGGCATGCCTGGGGTCCAGGCGCAACACGATGTCGTAAGTCTCGATCGCCGCTGAAGCCAGACCGAGCCGGTGCTGCGCCAGACCCCGGCCATATTGCGCGGCGACATGGGCGGGCCTCGCTTCGCAGCCCTGGCCGAAACTGCCCAATGCGTCCTGTAGCCGGCCGAGATCGAGCAGCGCGAAACCCCGATTGGCCAAGGCATCGATATGTTGCGGCTGCAGGCGCAGCGCCTGGTCGTAGCTCGCCACCGCCTCGCCCTGCCGACCGAGCAGTTGCAGGGCGACGCCGCGATTGCTCAACGCATCCACATGCGCTGGATCGGCCGCCAGGACCTGCCCGTAGCGCTCCAGCGCAGCCGCCACCTGGCCCTGCGACAACAGCGCATTGGCTTCCTCGAACACCGCCTGGCTCATGTCGCCTCCAAAGCCGCGCGAATGGCCGCGACAACGCCCGGCCAATCGCCGCGCCGCGGCTGTCGGAACAGGCGCATGCTGGGATACCAGGGGCTGTCCTCCCGCTCCAGCAGCCATCGCCAGTCGGGGATATAGGCCAGCATCAACCAGACCGGGATGCCGAGGCTGGCCGCCAGATGCGCAACCGCGGTATCGACCGTGATGAGCAGATCGAGTTGCCCCAGCAACGCCGCCGTCTCGGCGAAATCGACCAGCTCCGGCCCAAACCAGCGGACCGTTCCCAGCGCGGCGCGCTCGGCCTGCGGTACCTCCTTCTGCACGGCGATCCAATCGGCCGGCAGGTCCAAAAGGGGCGCCAGCGCCGCAAAGGGCATGGAGCGATTGCGGTCATTCGCATGGCCAGGATCACCCGCCCAAACCAGGCCAATACGTCGCCCCCGCCGCGGGCCCAGACGCGCCTCCCAGGCCGCGCGCCGCCTGGGATCGGGCACCAGCGGCAGCACCGGTGGGATATTAGCCAGCGTCGTGCCGCAGAGATGCGGCAGGCTGAGCAGCGGCGCGTGCTCGTCGAAGCCGGGCGCCGCCGCCTGGCCGCCAATGGTCTCGATCCCCGGCAGCCAATCGCGATAAACCGGGAACAGGGCATCGGGGACGGAGACTGTGACCCGCGCCCCCTGGGCGGCCAGCAGCGGCACGTAACGCATGAGCTGGATGGTATCGCCGAAGCCCTGTTCCCAATGCAGAAACAGCCGCTTGCCGGAAAGCGGGCGCTGGCCGTCCCAGGCCGGTTGCGGAAACACGCGGGAGATGCGGCGATTATCGCTGCGCAGCCGTGCCTCGTAATGTGCGAAGCCGCGCCCGAGGTCGCCGCGCAGCAGGAGAGCAAGGCCATAGGCGAATTCCAGCTCCGCCGCCGCGGGGCGGAAAACATGGGCCTGGCGGAAAGAGTCGAGCGCCGTCGCGTGCTGGCCAAGCGCCTCCAGCGCAAGGCCATGATTGGCCGCCGCCTGCCCATCGCTCGGGTCGAGGGTGAGCGCCCGCTCCGCCGCGGCCAGTGCCTCGGCATCGCGGTGCAGGGCCAGCAACGCGACGGTGCGGTTGTAATACACGCCCGGAAAATCCGGCCGCAGCGCGACCGCCCGATCGGTGGCCTCCAGGGCCGCCTGCTCCTGGCGGAGGCTCAGCAAGGTGGCGGCGCGGTTGCACCAGGCCTCGACATTGCCTGGGGCGAGGGCGAGGGCGCGATCAAGGCTCACCAGCGCCTCCGCTGAGCGGTGCAGCCGTTCCAGCGCGGCGCCCTCGCTCGCCCAGGCCTCAGCGAAATGCGGCCGCAACGCTGTGGCGCGGCCGAGGCCATCGAGGGCTTCCGCTGGCGCGCCCAGATCCATCAACGCCTGCGCCCGGTGCAGCCAGGCTTCCGGCAGGTCGGGCCGCAGCGTCAGCGCCCGATCGCAGCTCGCCACCGCATCCCGGGGACGGCCCAGCACGCGCAGGGTATCGGCGCGGTTCGACCAGCATTCGGCATCCTGCGGCGCGAGCGCGAGCGCCGCGTCGTAGCTCACCAGCGCCTCCGCTCGGCGGCCAAGCGCCGCCAACGCAACGGCCCGGTTGGCCAAGGCTGTGGCATGGGCGGGCACGTCCGCCAGCACCACGTCATAGGCCGCGACCGCCGCCGCCGCCTGCCCCAGCACTTGCAGCGCCAGCGCCTTGCCATAGCGCGCCTGGAGATGCCCGGGCTGCACCACGAGCGCCCGTTCCTGGCTGGCGAGCGCAGCGTCCGGCTGGCCAAGCTGAAACAGGGCAGTGCCGCGATTGGACCACACATCGGCGTAATCGGGTCGCAGCGCGATGGCCGCGCCATAAGCAGTTAGCGCAGCCTCCAAGCGCCCGAGCTGATGCAGGGCGACCCCGCGATGCGCCTCGGCATCGGCCAGACCCGGCCAACGGACAAGCATGGCTTCGTAAGCCGCCAAGGCGCCGGCCGCGTCGCCACCCATGAGCAGGCGCATGGCCTCGGTGAAGGCGGTGGCGGGATCGTTCGCGTCCATACCGCCAATATATCGCCGCCGCTGCCGCTTGGCGCCCCACGCTAACCCTTGCTTGAGGAGTTATGGGTATCCCTGAGCCCATCGGCCGGCCGGGACAGGACGTCTCGGGCCTTCCGGAGGGACAAGATGTCGATAACCGATCCCGGAGAACGCGACGGCCTGACCGGCGTCGCGACCATGGAAGCCCTGCTCGCCATCCTCGGTGCGGCGCTGGAACGGCGGAGGCCGGAAGGGCCGCGCGTCGGGCTGATCTGCATCGATGTCGGCGGCATGGCGGCGGTGAACCGGGTGCTTGGCCTCGGGGTGGGCGATGCGGTGCTGCTGGGCGTCGCCGACCGGCTGCGGGAGGGGTTGCGCGGGAAGGACCCGGTCGGGCGCTGGGGAGGCGGCTTCGCGGTCTGCCTCGGCCAGGTCCTGCCCGCCAGCGCCATCGCCACGGCAGAGCGGCTGCGCCGGGAGATCGCGGCCAACCCGGTGCCCACACCGGCCGGGGCAGTGCCGATCATCGCCAGCCTCGGCCTCGCGATCGCGACGGCTGAAGAAGGTGTAGCCCAGTTGTTCCAGCGGGCCCGGCTGGCAGTAACGGCGGCCAAGGCAGCGGGTGGCGATCGGGTCATCCTCGCCGATTAGCGCATGCTGCGTTCACCTGCGTTCTCGCACCCTGCCCTAACTTTTGTTTGGTCGCGCGATGCAGCGCGTTCGGCGACTCCGCCTCAACACATCCCGCTCTAGTACCATCGGCAGGCGGCCATGCCGCGTGCCGCCCCCCCCGGGGAAACCGAAGGTTTTCGACCGGCGATTGAGGGCCGGAAAAGCCAATATCAGCGACCAATGGATTTGACCGCCGATAGCAGACTGCCGTCGCTGCGGTCTTTTCCGAGCGGGCCGGGGCCCTGTAGGATGCAAGGGTGAATATCCTCGCCCCGCCGCGCGCCCGGCTGCCGATCGAAGTCGTCTTCGATCTGGTTTGCCCGTGGTGCTATCTGGGTATCCGCCGGCTGCGGCGGATGCTGGCCGCGCGGCCCGATATCGTCGCTGATCTGGTCTGGCGGCCCTTCCTGCTGAACCCCGACCTCGCGCCGCAAGGCGTCCCACGGCAGGACTACCTGGTGCGCAAATTCGGCGGCGAGGAACGGGCGCGCCGCCTGCACAGCACGATCAGCGACCTCGGACAGGCAGAGGGGTTGAACTTCCGCTTCGATCGCATCCGCCGGGTGCCGCATTCGCTGGATGCGCATCGGCTGGTGCGCTGGGCGGACCGGTTCGGCGCCGGCGATCCCATGGTCCAGGCATTGTTCGAAGGGTATTTCCTGGAAGGCGCGGATATCGGCGACCTTGCGGTGCTCGCCCAGCTCGCTGGGCGGGTCGGGCTGGAAGTCGGGGCGGCGCGGCGCTTCCTCGATTCTACCGGGGAGGCCGATGCCGTCTATGCCGAGAACCTGCGGGCGCATCGCTTGGGCATCAATGGCGTGCCCTGCTTCGTCTTCGGCGGGCGGCACGCGATCGGCGGCGCACAGGAGCCGGAGGTGCTGGAGCGGTTGATCGAGGTGGCGCTGGTGGCCGATTAGAGCGGGATGCGTTGAGGCGGAGTCGCCGACATCGCCGACCCCCACGATCACAAAATCTAGAGCAGGATGCGTTCGCATTCGCTCACGCATTCTGCACTAAGGCCGGCGGCACACGACTTTGACGCGGGCCGCATGCTCGTAGTGGCGCCGCGTCCCGAACCACGAAGCCTGCTCTAGAGCATGCTGCGTTCACATGCGTTCACGCAGCCCGCTCTAGCATGTGTTGGATCGCGCGATTCAGCGCCTTCGGCGATGCCGCCTCAACGCATCGCGCTCTAGCACATATGTTTTCTTGAGCAAGAAATCCGTTCGGGCGATCCCGCTTGAACGGGTTTCTTGCTCTACCCCACCACTCCACCGCCGATGCGCGTGATCGCGATCACCGAAGGACGCGGCGGCTTGCCC
>Ga0114959_10003645_pt1 | contig 12038 bp, 9 predicted proteins | sample C_130625_EF_Meta_FD_87317 | JGI IMG/M metagenome (GOLD analysis project Ga0114959, IMG submission 87317) | Freshwater microbial communities from Lake Croche, Canada to study carbon cycling - C_130625_EF_MetaG | ecosystem: Environmental > Aquatic > Freshwater > Lake | place: Lake Croche, Canada...
CGGGCTGCTACGAGGCCCCGCTGGGCATCACGGCCCGCCAGCTCATCGACCGCTTCGGTGGCGGCGTCTGGAAGGGACGTAAGGCGAAGGCGGTGATTCCGGGTGGCATCTCGATGGGCCTGATGACGGAAAGCGAACTCGACACGCCCCTCGATTTCGCCGGACCTGGCAAGGTCGGCTGCCTCGGCCTCGGTACGGCAGCCGTCGTGGTGATCGACGACCAAACGAGCATCGTGGATTTCCTCCACAACTCGGCACGGTTCTTCGCCCACGAGTCATGCGGCCAGTGCACTCCCTGCCGCGAGGGCACGAGTTGGTCGCTGCGGATCCTCGAAAGGATCAAGGCAGGCAAGGGCCGGCTCAAGGATCTCGACATTCTCCTTGAAATCGGAAACACGATGGGCATGATGCCGGGCAGCACGATCTGCGGCCTGGCCGACGGCGCCGCCTGGCCGATGAAGAACGCCATCAAGAAGTTCCGCGGCGAGTTCGAGGATTACATCAAGCGGACCAACCCCTCGGGCTGGATGGTGACCGACCCCGTCCCTGCCCTGCAGATCGTGGGAGCGCACTGATGCCGGTCGTGATCGTCGACGGACAAGAGATCGAAATCGGAGCCGACGAGCGGCTCAACTGCATCGAAGTGGCGCGGCGGGCCGGTAAGGAAATCCCGCATTACTGCTGGCATCCGGGCCTCTCGGTCGTGGCCAGTTGCCGGATGTGCCTCATCGAGACCGGACAACGGGACGCCGCCACCGGCAAGATCACGATGGTGCCGAAGCTCGTGCCTGGCTGCCAGACGCCGGTCAAGGACGGCACCGTGATCGTCACCGAGAGCGAGACGGTGAAGGAAAGCCGGGCTCGAGTCGAGGAGGCGCTGCTCATCGATCACCCGATCGACTGCCCGATCTGTGACAAGGCCGGCGAGTGCCTGCTGCAGGACTACCACTTCCAGCACGGCCAGCCGGAGCGGCGCGCGGACTTGCAGCCTTTTCACAGCCGCAAGCGGGATGTCGGCCCGACGGTCACGCTGTTCGTTGATCGCTGCATCATGTGCACGCGGTGCGTGCGATTCACTCGTGAGATTTCCGGCACCGCTGAGTTGATGGTCACGAGCCGCGGCGCCAAGGAAGAGATCGACGTCTTCCCCGGCCACCCGCTCGCCAACAAACTCTCGGGCAACGTGGTCGACCTCTGCCCGGTCGGCGCCCTCGGCGACAAGGACTTCCTCTACCAGCAGCGGGTCTGGTTCCTGAAGCGTGAGGCCAATGTCTGCGGCGGCTGCTCAGCAGGCTGCTCGATCCACACCGAGCACAACCAGGATGCTGTCTACCGGCTCAAGCCCCGCGAGAATCCCCACGTCAACACGTGGTGGATCTGCGACGAAGGCCGCTACGGCTGGCATCACCTCCACGATCAGTCGCGGATTCTCGACGCCGCCCGCAAGGCAACGTCTCCAAGTCACCGCGGCAGCGGTGCCACGCCTGCCACCGAAACGGTCGAGTGGGCCGACGTCGTGGTGAAGCTTCGCGACGACCTCAAGACCGCGGGCCGGCTCGCGGTGGCTGTCTCGCCCATGCTCACGATTGAGGAGGCGTGGATGCTCTGCGCCGTCGCCCGATCGATCGACCCCGAGGCCTTCCTCGCGCTCGGCTTCGTGCCGACGAAGGGCGAAGACGAGACCTTTCCCGGCGGGTTCACGATCCGCGCGGAAAAGTGCCCCAACCGCAAGGGTGTTGAGGAGGTCCTCGCCCTCTACGGCGCGGCGGGCCGTTCCTGGAACGAGCTCGTCTCTCACGTCGCCGCCGGCAAGGCCGACGCTGCATGGATCACCGCCGGCTATCCCGGGCCCTGGATCGACACGGCCGCCGCAGAAGCCTTCGCCAATCTCAAGCAACTCGTCGTGCAGGATCTCTTTGACTCGCCGCTGATGCGGCTGGCCTCGTGGCGACTGCCCGCGACCGGTTTTGCGGAGCGCGCGGGTACGTGGGTCAATGTCGCCCACCACGCGCAGAGTTTCCGGCAGGCGATCCGGCCGCCGGCTGGTGTCTGGCCCGAGGGCAGGCTGTTTTGGAACATGCTCGGCCGCCGCGGCCTGTACGACGCGACTGCCGTCCGCCAGCAGATCGCCGCATCGTCGCCCGCCTTCACGGCGCTGGCCGGCGAGATGCCCGCCACGGGCGTCGACCTCCGCATCCACCAGCTCGCCTAAAAGGGCGGCCGCCACCATTTTCACTCCACAGACCATGCTCCCCTCACTCCCCACGATCGTCGCACTGGTGAAGATCGGCCTGCTTGTCGGCGGCCTGATGACGGCCGCCGCCTACCTCGTGCTTGTCGAGCGGTGGATGGCCGCCTGGGTCCAGGACCGCAAGGGTCCCAACCGCGTTGGCATCCCGCTCACGAAGATCCGGCTCTTCGGCCTCGGCCAGCCGCTCGCCGACGGCCTGAAGATCATCCTCAAGGAGGACTTCACGCCCAAGCACGTCGACAAGGTGCTCTACGTCGCTGCGCCGCTCGTGCTCCTCGCCGCGTCGCTCGCCATCTTCGCTGCGATTCCCTTCGGTAGTTCGCTGCCACCGATCCCCGCCCTGGGCCTCACGGGCGAAGAGCCGCTGCTCGTGGCCCCGGGCCTCGATGTCGGCGTGCTCTGGGTGTTTGCGCTGTCGAGCATCGCCGTCTACGGCGTGCTCCTCGGCGGCTGGGCGAGCAACAACAAGTACGGCTTCCTTGGCGGCCTGCGGTCGAGCGCCCAACTCGTCGCCTATGAGATCCCGCTCGGCCTCGGCCTGCTCGGCGTGGTGCTCGCCGCCGGCTCACTCAAACTCGACACCATCATGAATGCCCAGGCATCGAGCGGCGTGTGGTACGCCTTCGCCCAGCCGCTCGGGTTCGTCGTCTTCCTGATCGCGAGCTTCGCCGAGGCGGCGCGACTGCCGTTCGACCTTCCCGAGGCCGAACAGGAACTCGTCGGCGGCTATCACACCGAGTATTCGGGCATCAAGCTACTGCTGTTCCTCGTGTCCGAGTTTCTCCACATGGTCACGGCGGCGTTCCTGATCGTGATCATGTTCCTCGGCGGCTGGCACCTCTGGGGCGTCACCGGCTCTGGTCCTGTCGAGACATGGTTGGTCGCCCTGATCCGCTTTGCGGTTCTCTCGGCCAAGATCTTCGGGGTGATCCTCTTCTTCATGCTCGTCCGCTGGAGCTGGCCCCGGTTCCGCTTCGACCAGCTGATGAACCTGGCCTGGAAGGTGATGCTGCCGCTTGGCCTCGCGAATCTCGTCACCGTGGCCGCGGTCGAGGAGTTCCGGCCGCAGCTCGTGGCGGCGCTTGGCGAAGGCTGGGCCAAGGCTGCGGCGATCGCCGTGCCGTGGGCGATATTCTTCCTCGGCTGGATCGCTGCCGGCATGCTCACGCCCTCCGGTACCGACAACACGCCGATTCGCACGCCCGGTCCGCTCGACGCGGAGCACGTGCTTGGGTCGCGACCGCACGATCTGGTGGAGGCCTGATTCCATGAAGCCGTCCGACCCGTCGATCACCTGGCTCGAAGAGAAGCCCCTCGGCCTCGCCGAGCGGCTCTACCTGCCGCTGTTCGTCAGCGGCCTCGCGACCACCGCCAGGCACCTGGTGAGCCCCAAGGTCACGGTCAGCTACCCGGAACAGCGGCCAAAGGTGGGCAACCCGCTGATCTACCGCGGCGTCCATCGGCTCAACCGCGATGCGGAAGGCCGCGTGAAGTGCGTGGCCTGCTTCCTCTGCGCCACCGCCTGCCCGGCCCACTGCATCGACATCGTCGCCGCGGAGAGCCCCTGGCCCGACCGCGAGAAGTATCCCGAGAGCTTCCATATCGACGAGCTTCGCTGCATCTTCTGCGGAATGTGCGAGGAGGCCTGCCCAGTGGATGCGATCGAGCTCACGAGCCTGCTCGACCTGACGGGCAAGAGCCGCGAGGAGATGATCTTCGACAAGGAGAAGCTGCTGAGCGTCTACGACATGACGAAGGACGCCGAGCCGATGAAGTCCGCCTCCATGGGGTGCACGCCGTGATCGCCTCGATCCTGCCGTCGATCTCCCCCGGCACGCTGCTCGCCGGCGGCGTGACCGCCACCGCGGCGAGCCTCTGGCTGCTCCTGCCCGGTGGCCGGAGTGGCGCCGCAGACCGGACTGCCCGCTGGCTGGGCTGGCTGATCGGGATCGTCGCGCTCGCCAGTTTCATCGCCACTGGTCACCGCCTCGGCAACGTCGGCGAGGAGGCCGTGTTCCTCACCGTGGCCCTCGTGGCCGTGATCTCGGGAGCGGCAACGGTCGTCTCCCGGTCGCCGGTCTATGCGGCGATCTGGTTCGCGATGGCGCTCGCGGGTGTCTCCGGCGTGCTGCTCGTCCTCGGCGGTCAGTTTCTTGGCGTGGCCACGATCGTGGTCTATGCCGGCGCGATCCTGGTGATGTTCCTGTTCGTGCTGATGCTCGCCCAGCCCGCCGGCCTCGCTCCCTACGACCGGGTTTCGAACGAACCGCTGCTCGCCGCGGTGGCAGGCGCCGTGCTCCTCGGCATTCTCTCACTGTCGATCGGCCGCCTCACTGCCGAGCCCCCTGCCTGCTGCCTGATGGGCGGCACGAAGGCGGCGCTGCTCGCTGATTCGCCGGCTGCCGAGTCGGCAGCCGCAGCTGGCATCGACATGCTGGCCGACAACCACGTCGCCCGGCTGGGCGGCGAACTCTTTGGCCGCCATCTCCTCGCGGTCGAGGTCGCGGGCGTGCTCCTGCTCGTCGCCCTCATCGGCTCGATCGCGATCGTCTCCCGGGGCGCGGCCGATGCCGAATCCGCTGCCGCCCGGAGGGCCATGCCATGAATCCGCTTGCGGACGTCGTCACACCATCGCCGCTGGTCCTCGACGGGCTCGTCGTGGGCGCGATTCTGTTCGCGCTCGGCGTGGTCGGTATCCTTGCCCGTCGCAACCTGATCGTGATGTTCCTCTGCGCGGAACTGATGCTCCAGGGCATTTCGGTGAGCCTCGTCTCCTGGAGCCGTCACCACGGCGACTGGGGGGGCCACGTCCTCGTGATCTTTGTGCTGACGGTGGCCGCCTGTGAGGCTGCCGTGGCGCTCGTCTTCGTGCTCCAGGCCTTCGCCCGAACTGGCCGGCTCGACTCGGCGGCCTGGCAGTCGCTCCGTGAGTCGAACCTATCCCGAACAATCGACCACGAGTTGCCCGCGATCGACACCGTGCCGCTGAAGTTCCCGAAGCTCTCCCCTGCCGGCGTCGAGCCGGCCGCCGACGATGATGCTGCCCTCGAGCGCGAGCACGTCTGACCCACCGCCCCCTCCCGGCTCCGTCATGAACGACCTTTCTCCCTCGACGCTCCTCGTGCTCGTGCCGCTGCTGCCCCTCGTGGGAGCGATCCTCACGGTGGCCCTCGGCCGCGTGCTTGGCCCGCGCGCTCATCTGCCGGCGATCGCCGGCATCGCAGCGGCGTTTGTGGTCGCGGTGATGCTGCTCACGGGCATGGCCCGAGAGGTCGGCGTCGGCACGACCGGCCACGACCACGCAGCAAAGCCCGTGGAGATGGTCACGACGCTCTGGGAGTGGGCGACGGTTGGTGACGCCGCTGCGACCGGCGACGCGGGCTCTGCGGCACGGTCGTTCTCGATCCCGGTGGCCCTACGGCTCGACCCGCTCACCGCCACGCTGCTGGTGATCATTACCGGCGTCGGCCTGCTCGTGGCGATCTATTCGATCGGTTACATGCACGACGACCCAGGCTACCCGCGTTTCTTCGCGCTGGTGTCGGTGTTCGTGTTCTCGATGTCGATGCTCGTGATGGCGAGCAATTTCCTGCTCGTCTACGTCTTCTGGGAGGCAGTGGGCGCCTGCAGCTACCTGCTGATCGGCTTCTGGTTCACGAAGCCCGAGGCGGCAAAAGCTGCGAAGAAGGCGTTTCTCGTCAACCGCATCGGCGACTTTGGCCTGGCCGTGGCCACGTTCCTGCTCTGGATGACCTACGGCACGCTCAACTTCCACGACACCACCCTCGCCGACGGCACTCTGGTGCCCGGCATCCTCGGCGCGACGAGGCTCGCTGACGCCTCCGCCTACGTGGGCGGCGTCGTGGGCACGGCCATCTGCCTCTTGTTCCTCTTGGCAGCCTGCGGCAAGAGCGCCCAGTTGCCCCTGCACGTCTGGCTCCCGGATGCGATGGAAGGTCCCACGCCGGCCAGTTCGCTCATCCACGCCGCCACGATGGTGACCGCTGGCATCTACCTCGTGGCCCGCACCGCCCCGCTCTTCGAGGCCTGCCCCGGAGCCCTCACGCTCGTGTCGATCGTGGGCGCAACCACGGCGCTCGTCGCGGCGCTGATCGGCACCGTGCAGAACGACCTCAAGCGGGTGCTCGCCTACTCGACGATCAGTCAGCTCGGCTACATGTTCGCGAGCCTCGGCACCGGCACGCTGCTCGGCTTCACCGCGGCGATCTTCCACCTGGTCACCCACGCCTTCTTCAAGGCGCTGCTCTTCATGGGCGCCGGGTCGGTGATGCACTCCATGGGGGGCGTAATCGACATGCGGCGGTTCGGCGGGCTCCGGCGGATCATGCCAATCACCGCGACCACGTTCCTGATCGGGTCGCTGGCGCTGGCGGGCGTGGCCCCCTTCGCCGGCTTCTTCAGCAAGGACGAGATCCTCGCGTCGCTCCACTCCCGTGGCTGGCCCGACGCCCACGGCGAGCACCACGAGGCTGCTCCCGCGGGCGGCCACGCGGCGACCGCAACGCCCTTCCACCTAGCCTTCCACGTGGCGAGTGTCACGCCCGACGCCGCCCAACTCGCCGGCGGCACGCGAGGCTCGGCTCTCGACGCCCTCAACGCGCCCGCCACCTGGCGGCTGCTCTTCTGGATGTCGCTGGTCACGGCAGCACTCACCGCCTTCTACACCTTCCGCGCCGTGTTCATGACGTTCACCGGGCCAACGCGTGTGCCGGAAGAAGCGGGCCACCACGCCCACGAATCGCCGCCGTCGATGACAATCCCGCTGGTGATCCTCGCGGCCCTCGCCGCCGTGAGCGGTTGGTGGCTGTTCAGCACGCACTCGCTGGCCTCCTTCCTCGCTTCGACGCCCTCGTTCACCGCTCCCAGCGTCGCCTCGACCGCCACGCCGCCCGCCTTCCACTGGGACCTGGCCATCCAGGGCACGCTCGCCGCGGCCATCGGCATCGTGGTTGCGGCCCTGGGACACCTCGGCCGGCGAAGCGACGGGCCGCAGATGGAGCGTTTCCTTGGGCCGCTCGAGACGCTGTTCGCCAACCGGTTCTTCTTCGACCAGATCTACTCCGCCCTGATCGTCAAGCCGCTGGAACTGATCGCCACGCTCGCCGCGCTGGTCGATCGCCACGTGATCGACGGGCTCGTCGATGCCATCGCCCGTGTTCCGGCCGGTCTCGGCGCCGTCGTTCGCCATCTCCAGTCGGGGCTCGTGCAGCGATATGCCCTGGCCGGCGTGATCGGCACGCTCCTGATCGTGCTCGCCCTCGTCGCTCGGGCCATGGGCTAGAAGGAACTCCGCACACACGCATGAACGGCTTCAGCCCCTCGTCGCACCTGCTCCTCACGATCGCAGCCCCGCTCGTCGGTGCCGTCATCGCCTGGCTCATCGGCTCCCGCGGCGTATCCGCCGTGCGGCAGAGCGCGGCGATCACGACGCTCGTCACGCTCGCACTGGCCGCCTGGCTCATCGTCCGTTACCTGGCTGATCCCGCCACGGCGTCGGGTCTGCCCTACGGGCTCGTCGAGTTTCCCTGGATCACGGAGGGGATCTTCGACGTCCGGTTCTCGCTCGGCCTCGACGGTCTCTCGCTCTGGATGTTCGGCCTCGCCGCGCTGCTCTCGGTCACGGCGGTGTTCGTCAGCTGGGACGCCATCAAGGATCGGCCGGTCGGGTTCTACGTACTGCTGCTCGTGCTCGAGGCGGCGATGCTCGGAGTGTTTGCGGCCCGCGACGTGATCCTGTTCTACGTGTTCTTCGAATTCACGCTTGTGCCGCTCTTTTTCCTAATCGGCATCTGGGGCCACGACGAGCGGCGGAAGGCGGCCGTGAAGTTCTTTATCTACACGCTCACCGGCAGTGTGCTCACCTTCCTCGGCCTGCTCACGATCGTGCTCTGGCACGCGGCCCACGCGAACGTAGTCACCTTCGACATCGAGTCGCTCGTCGATGGCACGAAGATCCATCCGCTGCCCATGACGGCCGCCGGCGGCTGGCTCCAGATGGTCGTGTTCCTCGCCCTGCTCGCCGGCTTTGCGGTGAAGGTGCCGATCGTGCCGCTCCACACCTGGCTGCCGCTGGCGCACGTCGAGGCGCCCACGGGCGGCTCGGTCGATCTCGCCGGCGTGCTCCTCAAGCTTGGCATCTACGGCTTCCTGCGGTTCTCGATGCCGATGCTCCCGGAGGCGACGGCCGTCGCGGCCCCGTGGCTTTTCGGCCTGGGCGTGGCGGGCATCGTCTATGGGGCGCTCGTCGCGCTCGTGCAGACCGACCTCAAGCGGCTGATCGCCTATTCGTCGGTGAGCCACATGGGCTACATCGTGATGGGCCTGTTCGCCCTCACGCCGGTGGCCACCGAGGGCGCCAACCTCCAACTCGTGAACCATGGTCTCTCGTCGGCGGGCCTGTTCGCGCTGGTCGGCATGATCTACGAGCGGTTCCACACGCGAAACATCGCGAACCTTGGCGGCATCGCCTCGAAGGCGCCGTGGCTCGCCGTGTTCTTCATGCTCTTCACCTTCTCGAGCATCGGCTTACCGGGCCTCAACGGCTTCGTGGGCGAGTTCATGATTCTCCTGGGATCCTTCCAGCGGGCCTGGTCGGGCGTGTCGCCGGCCTGGCAGTTTGCCTACCTCGTGATGGCGCTCTTGGCCGTGGCGGGCGTGGTGCTCGGCGCCTGGTACATGCTCTGGGCGGTGGAGCGAGCAATCTTTGGCGGCTCGCGCGAGCCGCCTCGTGCATCCGGCCACGGCCACGACGCCGGCCATGCCGCCCACGGCCATGGTGGCCATGGTGCCGCCGGCACTGACCACGACCGCTGCGATCTCCGCTGGTACGAACTCTGTGCCGTGCTGCCGCTCGCGGTGTTCGTGTTCTGGATAGGCCTCGCCCCGGCCACGTTCCTCGCCCCGGCCGCCCCGGCAGTCCGGAAGGCCACCGCCGCCCCCGCGGCCGCCTTCGCCGCCCGGATGCAGGCTGAGACCACCGCCACCGTTGCTCGGATCACCATCCCATGAACGTCACCTCTCTCGAAACCTTCTCGCTCGTGGCCCCCGAGATCGTGCTCGTGCTCGCGGCGCTTGTGGCCTACCTCGGCGGCGCCTTCGCCGGCCTGCGGTTCGGCTGGCTCGTGGCCGCCGCGGGAATCGTCGCGGCAATGAGCGTCACCCGTGGACAAGCGGCCGACGCCGCCTTCTCGGCGGGTATCTCGGTCGACCCCTTCTCCACCTACATCCGCTGGACGGTCCTCGGGCTCGGCCTGCTCCTCTGCCTCGTGCAGTCGGGTGACCTTTTCGCCGCGGCAGTAAGCCGCGGTCCGGGGCTGCATCGTGGCAGCACATGCGAGGAAGCCGGGACTTTTCTGCTCCTGCTCGCGGGGCTTTCGCTCGTGGGCGTGGCCGGCGACCTCGTGCTTCTCTTCGCCGGGCTGGAACTGGTCTCGATCCCCACCTACATCCTCCTTGGCCTCAAGCGGACCGACGCCCGCGGCCAGGAGGCGAGCCTGAAGTATTTCTTTCTCTCGCTTGTCGCCTCGGCGATCTTCCTCTACGCCCTTGTCTGCCTCTATGGAATCGGCGGCTCCACCGATCTTGGCGCGATCGCCGCCCGCCTCAACGCCGAAGCGACGGGCCGCACGGCGCAGGCGCTGTTGCCACTGGCGATCGGCTTGGGTGTCGTCGGCGCCGCCTTCCGCCTGGCCGCCGTGCCGATGCACTTCTACGCCCCGGACGTCTACGAGGGCACGAGTCCCGGGAACGCTGCCCTCCTCTCGACGCTCCCCAAGGTAGCCGGCATCGTCGTGCTGGCACGGCTGCTCGCCCTCGTCGGCCCCGCCGCCTCGCCTGATCTCCTCTGGCGGATCATCGTCGTCATCGCTGCCGTGACGATGACCGTGGGCAACGTCATGGCCCTCTGGCAGTCGAACCTCCGGCGGCTGCTGGCCTGCTCATCGATCGCCCATGCCGGCTACCTGCTCGTCGGCATCGCCGCCGCCGCCGCGCCGTCGATCTCACCCCGACTGCTCACGACCGGCGGCCTATCGGCCACGCTCTTCTATCTCGCCACGTACGCCATCGCGACAATCGGGGTGTTTGGGGCGATCACCTATCTCGGCCATCGCTGGCCCGAGTGGACCAGCGGCAGCGGCCCGCGGCCACCGCGTGAGGAGATCGCCACGGTCGACGACCTCGACGGCCTGTCCGGCACCAACCCCGTGGCGGCCTTCGCGATCACGGTGTTTCTGCTCTCGCTCGCCGGCATCCCACCACTGCCTGGCTTCTGGGGCAAGCTTGCCTTGGCGATCTCTGCCCTGGAGGTCGACGGCACCGCCGCCATCGAGCTTGGCAGCCGCCGGGCCTGGTTCGTCGGTCTCGCCGTGCTGCTCGTGCTCAACGCCGCGATCGCGGCCGCCTACTACCTCCGCATCATCGCGGCCATGTACTTCAAGACGACGAAGCGGGGCGTTCAGGCCGACGGAGGCCTCTCGGCCGGCGTTGCAATGCTCATGTGCCTCGTGCTCGTGGGCCTGGTGACGATCCGGCCCCGAAGCCTGCTCTCGGCTGCCTCGCGAGCTGGAGAGAGCCTCGTGCCGCATGTGGCCACCCCCTCCGCAGGCGTGCCAGAGACCACCCACACAATCATGGCGGCATCACGCTGATGGTCGCCACACCCACCACCGCCGCCGTTGAGGCGATCCTCGCCGACATCGCCGACCCTGAGACGGGACGGCCGCTGACGGCGATGGGCCAGGTCGTGTCGGTCGTCGCCGACGCGTCGACGATCGCCGTGACGGTCGGGCTCACCACGCATTCCGCCCTCCTCTGGAACGCCACACGAGCGCGGATCGAGGAGCGGCTCCGCACCGCGTTTCCGCAGATTGCGAAGGTCTCGGTCACGATCGCCCCGCACGCCCGGCCGCCGCTCAAACTCGGCCAACTCGGCGTCGAGGCCAAGAGCGTGATCGCCGTGGGTTCCGGCAAGGGGGGCGTCGGCAAGAGCACGATCGCCACCAGCATCGCCATCGGCCTGGCGCGAGCCGGCAGCCGCACAGGCCTGCTCGATGCCGACGTCTACGGGCCGAGCGTGCCGCACCTCGTGGGCCTCTCGGGCCGCCCGCAGATCGAGAACGGCAAGATCGTGCCGCAGATGCTCGACGTGGGCCGGTCGCAGATCCCGGTGATGTCGATGGGGTTCATGGTGCCGCCGGGCGAGGCGGTCGTCTGGCGAGGCCCGATGCTTCACGGCGCCATCACGCAGATGCTCCGCGACACGCTCTGGGGTCCGCTCGACTACCTCGTGATCGACATGCCGCCGGGCACGGGTGACGTGGCCCTCACGCTCTCGCAGGCCCTGCCGCTCTCGGGCGCGGTCGTTGTCTGCACGCCGCAGGATGTGGCCCTGCTCGACGCCACCAAGGCGATCGCCATGTTCCGGAAGGTCAACATCCCGCTCCTGGGCATGGTGGAAAACATGAGCTTCTTCGTCTGCCCAGACACGCAGAAGCGATACGACATCTTTGGCACGGGTGGCGCCCGGCGAACGGCCCAGGAGCTCGACATTCCGTTCTTGGGCGAAGTGCCAATCCAGATTCCAATTCGCGAACACGGCGACGCGGGCCGCACGGCCGCCAACTTCGACGACCCCGCCTCGCGGCCTTACTTCGAGGCGATCTGCGAGCGGCTCGTGGGTAATCTGGCCGCCACCGCCGCGGCCACGAAGCCGATGCCCTCGCTACCGGTGCTCTGAATACACGCCTGCGGTGCCATCCATGGCCAC
>Ga0114959_10003646_pt1 | contig 12034 bp, 11 predicted proteins | sample C_130625_EF_Meta_FD_87317 | JGI IMG/M metagenome (GOLD analysis project Ga0114959, IMG submission 87317) | Freshwater microbial communities from Lake Croche, Canada to study carbon cycling - C_130625_EF_MetaG | ecosystem: Environmental > Aquatic > Freshwater > Lake | place: Lake Croche, Canada...
ATAACTCTTTGTTTCATGGAAATTCTGAAATTGTATATTTGGTCAATAAAATAATAGTAGTATGAAAGAAGTTACAGTACAAGAATTAAAATTAATGAAAGATGGAAATGAAGATTTCCAATTGATTGATGTGCGCGAAGAACATGAAAATGAAATTGCAAATCTGGCTGGAGAACTAATTCCGATGGGAGAAGTAATTGACAATGTGGATAAAATATCTAAAGACAAAAAAGTTATTATTCATTGCAAAAGCGGAGCACGTTCGGCATCAATTATTAATGTACTCGAAAATCAATTCGGGTTTACTAATCTTTATAATCTGAAGGGTGGAATACTTGCATATGCAAGAGAAATAGATAATTCGCTAAGTACTTATTAAGTATTTCTCCAATGAAATTTGTGAGAAAATAATTAATGCTTTGAATAGAAAATGAAGAGAGCTATTGATGCTGAAGGAGAGGGTTTAAACCCACAAGAAAAGGAAGTTGAGAGGGTGTTGCGTCCGCTTAGTTTTGATGATTTTGCTGGTCAAGATAAAATTGTAGAAAACCTAAAAATATTTGTTGGTGCAGCTAAAATGCGAACCGAAGCTTTAGACCATACACTATTGCACGGTCCTCCGGGTTTAGGCAAAACAACATTGGCTTCAATAGTTGCCAATGAACTTGGTGTAAATATTAAAATTACAAGCGGTCCTGTACTCGATAAACCTGGTGATTTGGCGGGCTTACTCACCAACTTAGAACCTAACGATGTTTTGTTTATTGATGAGATACACAGGTTAAGTCCAATTGTTGAAGAGTATTTGTATAGTGCCATGGAAGACTATCGCATAGATATTATGATTGATAGTGGACCAAATGCGCGTTCGGTTCAAATTACTTTGAATCCGTTTACATTGATTGGCGCTACCACACGCTCTGGATTGCTAACTTCGCCGCTAAGGGCAAGGTTTGGTATCAACTCGCGACTAGAATATTACAACTCAAAACTTCTTACATCTATTGTAATTCGTAGTGCAGATATTTTAAAAGTACCAATTGTAGAAGAAGCGGCCTTTGAAATTGCACGCCGTAGCCGGGGAACGCCTCGTATAGCAAATGCATTATTACGCAGAACACGTGACTTTGCACAAATAAAAGGCAATGGAACAATTACTGTTGATATTGCACAAATGGCATTAAATGCATTGAATGTAGATAAAAATGGCTTGGATGAAATGGACATTAGAATTCTTACAACCATGATTGATAAGTTTAAAGGCGGACCTGTAGGGCTTACTACTATTGCAACTGCAGTAAGTGAAGAAGCCGATACGATAGAAGAAGTGTATGAGCCATTTTTGATACAAGAGGGTTATTTGATGCGCACCCCAAGAGGTAGAGAAGCCACAGAACTTGCATACAAACATTTAGGAAAGGCAAACTACATCAATAAAAATGGTGGTTTATTTTAAGTTCTCAAAAGTAATAAGTTAATTTATACCATTGTTTTACAGCAACTTACATAAAAATTTTCAATTTAATTAATAGGCTATTAAACCCGATACATAAATTTGTGTCATAGATGCAAACCGGTTAACAATTAAGAAAATTATAAATCATTAAATAAACAAATTCATGAACACAAAAAAATTAGTATTTAAAAGCGCAATTGGCGCAATGTTCACAGCATCATTATTATTTAGCTCATGTGGTAAAAAAGCACAAATTGAAACTGCAGCAAACAATGAAGAAGCAACAGCACAAAACAAAGAGGAAGGAGATGCAATTGGTAATGAGACGCAAAACATTACCGATGCAGCGGCAAAAAATGGTTCTTCAATAGTTGGAAGAATTGGTTCTTCATCATTTATGGAAATTGCAGAAGCAAGTCAATGTGCAACCATTACCCGTGATACAACAGCAACAATTCGTACTATTTCTATTGAATTCGGACTTCAATCAAATGGAAGTTATTCTAATTGCTTATGTAATGACGGTAGATATAGGAGAGGAAAAATAATAGTAACACATACAGGAAACTATTTTGATGATGGTTCTGTAAAGACAATTACATTCCTAGACTTTTATCGTAACGATAACAGATTACAAGGAACAAGAGTTGTAACAAACAAAGGTTTAAATTCATCAGGCAACAGACATTGGGAAGTTGTAGAAACAGATATGATAATCACAAAAGCTGACGGAAAAATACACACATGGAATTCTACTCGTGACCGTGAAATGTTAAGTGGCTCAGCAACACCTTATGTATGGTTAGATGATGAATATCAAATTACAGGAGCTGCAAGTGGTGTAAACCAAAATGGTATAAACTATACTTCTACAATTACTACTCCATTGCACCGCAATATGAATTGCAAATGGATTGATAAAGGAATTATAGAATTCGAAAACGATAAAGGTGCAAAACGCACTATTGATTATGGAAATGGATTATGTGATGCAATTGCTACTGTTACAGTAACATCAGCAAGAGGTAAAACTAAAACCAAAGAAATTACTTTAAAATAGTTATGAAATAGGGTTAATAATGAAAGCGCACTGAAAGTATTTTCGGTGCGCTTTTGCTTTAAACAATTCCCAAACACATTAATAATCCAATAATGAGTAGCATCGCCATTACAATTTTATTTACGATAAATAATGTTGTTTTCTGTAATAATTTGTTACCAATCAATGCCCCAACAAAAGCAAATAGTGTAACAGTTAACACCAATTTAAATTGAATTTGATTACTGCTTTGACCTAAGTTTTTAATATAAATACTCATGCGTGAAATGTCTGTTAAGCAAGCTATTGCAATACCTGTAGCAATAAAAGATTCTTTACTCATGCCAACTGTATTCAAAAACATGCTACGCAAAGCACCCTGATTTCCGCTAAGTCCGCCACAAAAGCCACTTAACAATCCCCCAACAAACATATTTTTCTGAACAGTATTTTTATTTTTTGGTTTATAGTTTTCAAAAAGTGTAAAGAAAATAATCATCAATCCAATACCTAACTTCAATGCTGTTATATCAAAGTTTCGGTTTAAAAAATGATAAGTGAAAAACACTTCGTAGCCAACAAAAAAATTGAGTACCAAAGCTCCAATCATAGCAGCAATAAATGCAGCAATTCCAAACGATATAAGAACTTGAGAATTGATATTTCTATAAGTTAATGTAAGCTTGAAAAGATTATTTAAAAAGTGAACTATCGAAGTAATTGTAATAGCAATTTCAATAGGGAAAAACAAAGCAAAAACAGGAGTAAGTAAGGTTCCTAAACCAAAGCCAGAAAAAAAAGTAAGTCCTGAGGCAAGCAGTGCTACTAAGCTGCAAACAATATAAACTACCATTGTTTCAACTGTTCAACAAAAAAACTGAAAATACCTTTATCAAGTGCTAGTGTAAAAATAATTCCGAACAAGGCTCCAAATAAATGAGCATCATGAGCAATATTATCGTTTGATTTTTGTGCCATGTAATAAGAGTAAATCAAATATGCTACTCCGAAAATAATTGCAGGAATTTCAATAGGAATAAACATCAAATAAAATCCCGACAGGGGAGCAAAAATTATGTATGAAAAAACAATTGCCGATGTCCCACCTGAAGCGCCAACAGCTGAGTACATTGGATTATTTTTATGTTTTTCATAGGATGGAATTGACGAACAAATAATAGCAAGAATATAAAAAACAAGAAATATAATGTGCCCCATTTCACCTTTTACTAAAGCAAAAAAAGTTTCTACTCCATTACCAAAAACGTATAGTACATACATGTTTACAATCAAATGCATCCAGTCGGCATGCAACAAACCATTGGTCAAAAATCGATGATACTCTCTTGTATGACTTATAATATATGGATTGAAATCAAGCTGACGAAAAATAGTATTGTTGGGTTGAAAAGCCCATATAGAAACTGCACTTGTTATAATTAAGATTATTAAGGTAACTGTCATAAAGATAATTTTTGTAAATGAAATACTATTTTTTCGAAAATATGAAAGTCTTTACAACACAAAACCAACCTATTTAAAAACCATATTTCTTCTACATTTGTAAAAACAATTTGTTTATGATTTTTGAGATAGAAGACAAGTTAGTAACAAGCGAAATTTTCGAGAATAATTTTGTGTGCGATTTAAATGCATGCAAAGGAGAATGTTGCGTTGCTGGCGATTCTGGTGCGCCAGTTGAAAAAGAAGAGATTCCTATTATGGAACATGTTTTACCTATTGTAAAAAAATACATGATGCAAAAAGGCATCGCACAAATTGAAAAAGATGGCGTTGCTGTTATAGATTATGATAATGAATACGTAACCCCGCTCATTGGTAAAAGTGGTGCTTGCGCATTTGTATATTTCGACAAGGATGATATTGCAAAATGCGCGATAGAGGCTGCCTACAATGCAGGTGAAATAACTTTTCAAAAACCAATTTCCTGCCATTTGTATCCTATAAGATTATCAAAACTCACAAATTATACAGCAATAAACTACAATCGTTGGCATATTTGTAAACCAGCTTGTGCATGCGGTAATAAATTGGAAGTTCCTATTTATAAATTTTTGCGAACACCTATAGAGCGTAAGTTCGGAAAAGATTTTTTTAATCAACTTGAAATAGCTGCTGCTGAGTTAGAAAAGTAACCATCATAAATATTCATACATTAGTTTAAGATTTTGAAGAAAATAATTTCGGTAGTAGGTGCAAGGCCTCAATTTATTAAGTGTGCAGCACTTTCAAAACAAATAAGGAAACACTTCACCGAAATTATTATACATACTGGTCAGCACTATGATTACGAAATGTCTAAATCTTTTTTTGATGAGTTAGGCATTCCAGAGCCAAACTATAATTTAGAAATTGGGAGCGGCAAACCTGCTTGGCAAATTGCCAGCATGATGATAAAGTTGGAAGAGATTTTTGAGAAAGAAAAGCCAGATTGTGTTATTGTTTTTGGTGATACAAACTCAACCGCGGCAGCAACTATTGCAGCCGTAAAAAACAATATTAAAGTAGCACATATAGAGGCAGGTTTGCGCGAGTTTGATAAATCAATACCAGAAGAAACCAACAAGCTAATTACTGATGCTTTATGCGATTATTATTTCTGCCCTACTCCAACTGCTGTATCCATTTTAAAGAATATGGGAATTACTGAGCATGTTTACAATGTAGGCGATGTGATGATTGATATTATTGAAGATAATTTCGAAAAAATTAAATCCAACAATTCCATTTTACTTAAAAATAATGTACAAGAAAAAAACTATGTATTTGTAACTTGTCATAGAGCAGCCAATACTGATAATATTGAAAATTTAAAACAGATTTTGATTGCTTTAAATGAGATTAAATATTCTTTAATATTCGCCTTACATCCTCGAACTAAAAAAATAATAGAACAAAATAATTTAGAATATCTTCTTGAATCGCCTTACATAAAAGTAGTAAATCCACTAGGCTATTTTGACACACAAACCCTTATACATTGCGCCAAATACGTAATTACGGATTCAGGTGGAGTAACTAAAGAAGCATATTACCACAAGGTTCAAGGAATATTAATTGATAAACAAACTGAATGGGTTGAGACATTAAATGAAGGGTGGAATTTTCAGGCTGGACCCAACACTAAAAAAATATTAGAAAATATTGCTATGTTAGGCTCGCCAAAAGCGCAAAAAAATTGTTTAGGTAATGGCGATGCGTCAATAAAAATTGCAACTATTTTAAATGAGGTTTTAAAGAAATAATGAGTAAGAAAAAGGTTTTAATTTTAAGTTATTTCTTTCCTCCATGCAATCTTCCTGCTTCACAACGCTCGTATGGTTGGGCAACGCAGCTCCATGAATATGGTTACCATCCAATTATAATTACTAGAAATTGGGACTTAGAAGTAAAGCTCCCTATGGACTTACACACTTCATCGGGTATAGAAATTTTACATCGCAAGCATGCAAATTTTGAAGAATATATTTTACCTTATAAATCAAATTTAAGGGATAGATTATATGTAAGAGGTAAATTAAAAATATTCAGAAAATTACTTTCTTCGATAGAAATATTTTTTCAGAAATATTTTTCTTCATTATTACCTTATTCATCAATGTATGATTTTGCAAAAAAATATTTGCAAAAAAATAAAGATGTTACAATTGTAATAGCAACTGCAAATCCCTTTTCTATGTTTAAGTTTGCATACGACTTAAAAAAGGAATTCCCTCACATCAATTGGATTGCCGATTACAGAGATTATTGGAATGAGCAACAATGGGTGCAATGGTACAATAAGATTCCATTCATAGGAAATTGGTTAAAAGAAATTGAATCGAAATACGAATTAAAATGCGTTTCAAATGCCGCTGCAGTAATTACAATATCTGATTATTACGCACAAAATATTTCTAGTTTTTTAAAAAAAGAATCGCATTCAATTATGAATGGATTTAATGAAGGTGATTTTCAAAATAGCGCAAACAATAAACTTTTTCCAGAGTTTACTATAACTTATGCAGGAACAATTTTTCCGCATCACAATATCAATATTTTTCTTGACGGTTTTAAAAAGGTTATTGATGAGCGTAAGTCTAAAATGAAAATTAGAGTTGCATTTTTGGGTACATTGTTTGAAGAAACTGAAGCCAGAAGAATTCAAAAATGTATGGTTGGATATGAAGAAAATCTATTGATAACAGGAAGGATGAATAGGGTAGAGGTGATAGAATTTCAATCCAAATCACACCTCCTTCTGTTAATTGCATTTGCTGATGTTAAAGGCTCTCCTGGCACAAAAATATTTGACTATTTAGGATTGAAGAAGCCAGTTATGTTATGTCCGTCAGACAATGATATTATGGAAAGTATTTTGGTACAAACAAATCAAGCACTAGTAGCAAATACAAGTATTGATGTGACTGAAAAATTAAATGAAATGATTGACAATTACATTGCGAATGAAAACTTTGAATTGGATATAAATAATGATGCACGAAAAAGTTATACGCGCCAAATTCAAACTAAAAAATTAGCACAAATATTAGATACTTTTAACTAGATAAATCAACTTGATGAAATGCTCTATGTTTGTTTCGTAACAGCAGTTGTTTATGCTCGTTAATTTGAACATAGCTTTCTAAATTATCTACATGATGTCTAATCCCAAAAACTCCAGTTCTGTCATTTATTCTTTTATCGAAAAAATATCTGTTACAGAGTAAATTTTCATGAAATACTTTTATTTAGTGTTAATACTGAAAAAAAATTGAGTTATAAAAGTTTCACCAATAGCTATTGAATTTATCCAATTACAATAGCCACGTTATCGATTAATAAAATAGAGTGGATAAGTTTGAAAGATGTTTTATGATTCCTAATCGAAATATTATTTACTTAGTGTAGTTTTTTAATCAATTAACATGATAAAAATATATACTTCCCTTTTTGTTCTTTTCATTATTATAGTTTCAGCAAAAGCTCAAGAAACAATTGATACCGTTAAGATAGATGGTGTTTCGGGCAGCCAAGATGCCGAAAGGTTTTACAATTTAGGTGTTGAAAGTTTTGGAACAAAAAAATACAAAGATGCCATGGAGTTTTTTAACAAAGCATTAGTTATTAAACCTGATTTTGATAAGGCACTTAGTAACCGAGGTGCAATAAAATTCGAAAATAATGATTATGCTGGAGCAATGCTAGATTTTGATAAAGCATTGACTTTAGTTCCTAATAACGAAAACGCACTTTTTGGCAAGGCTCAGTGTTTTATTAGCATACGGAAAGTAGAAGAATCATTACCGATACTTGAAAGTTGCATTAAAATAAACAATATGCGCCCTGAATATTATTATTATTTAGGTGTTGCAAAATATTTTGGTAAAGATTATGATGGAGCAATGCAAGCTTATAACAAAGCCATTGAACTTAAACCTGATTATGCTTATGCTTATCATGACCGTGCTGCGGTAAAAATTCATAATTCAGACGAAAAAGCTGCTATTGAAGATTATGCACAGGCAATAACATTCAACAGCGATTTGGCATTTGCACATAATAATTTGGGCAGTGCCAAAAGAAAAAGTGGCGACAAGCGAGGAGCTATTGAAGCATACAGCCAAGCGATAAGAATTAAACCCGACTACTACATTGCGTTCAATAATAGAGGAAGTGTAAAGTTTGATATGAGTGATTATGAAGGCGCAATTTTAGATTTTAAAGAAGCTTTAAAAATTAAAAATGATTACACCTATGCACTTATTAATTTGGCTGCTGCCCAATTTAAGTTAGGTAACTTTAATGAGTGTGTTGATGCTGCATCGCAGGCGATTAAAATCGATAAAACTATAGCTAATGCTTACCTTAACAGAGGCAATGCAAAAGAAATGTTGCGTGATAATTATGGTTCTTGTGATGATTGGCATAAAGCAGCGGAGCTAGGCAGTTCCTTAGCCAAAATATACATCGCCGAATGTAAAACTCAAAAATAATTCATCTTAATTTTAAATAGAATGAAAGTTTTAACAATCATAATAATTCTCTTTTGTCTTGTCCATTTCTCACCTGTTTTTGGACAATCGAAATTGTTTAAAGATAAGATGAATCAAGGCAATGCTTTTCTATCTACACTCGACTTTAAGCGCGCTTTAAAAAATTATTTATCGGCTGATAGTATGGATGCTACCCATGCCGAAACAAAATATGATATTGGAGTATGTTATTTAAAATCGGATGTTAAAGAAAAGGCTTTGGGTTATTTTGAAAAAGTGTTGGAGCTAGCGCCTACTCAATTTTCCGACATTCACTATTTGATAGGAAATTGCTTACAATTCAACAGCGAATGGGATAAAGCATCTACTGAATACATAAAATACCAGAGCTATTTACTACTTCAAAAAGATACCAAAGAAAAGAGATTTGCCTATTCAGAAGTGATGAAACGCATTGAAGAGTGTAACAACGGTAAGGATGTTTGCAAAGCACCAATTAGGGTTTTTATTGATAATTTAGGTTCGATAGTAAATACTGCTTATGTAGATTATACACCTGTTATATCAGCCGATGAAGATATGTTGATGTTTACTAGTCGTAGGCCTACCACAACTGGTGGTGCAATAGATCCAAATTGTGACGAGTACTTTGAAGACATTTATCGTACTTATAATTTTGATGGACAATGGGACACTCCCACCAACCTTGGTCCACCCATAAATACAATCGGACACGACGCAACTGTAAACCTTAGTCCAGATGGTCAAAAGCTTCTGGTATACATCGATAATAAGGGTGAAGGCAATATTTGGGAGTCACAACTTAGTGGCGAAAATTGGACAGCACCCATCAAATTACCAAGTTCTATCAATAGCAAATACCACGAATCATCAGCCTCTTATTCTTATGATGGCAACACTCTATACTTTGTAAGTTATCGTCCGGGTGGTATTGGTGGTGGTGATATTTATTATGTGATTAAAGATAAAAAAGGAAATTGGGGAAGTGAAGCTTATAATATTGGAGCTCCAATAAATACTATATATGACGAAGAGTCTGTGTTTATGATGCCTGATGGAAAAACTATGTACTTTAGTAGTAAAGGACACAAAACAATGGGCGGTTTTGATATATTCAAAACTACTTTAGATTCATTGGGGCGTTGGAGTGAGCCAGAAAATATTGGAAGTCCTATAAATGGTGCCGATGATGATTTAACTTTTGTAATTGCCGCAAGTGGTAAACACGCCTATTACTCTTCAGTAAAAAAACAAGGGTACGGAAGTAGAGATATTTACATGATTTCCTTTTTAGGACAAGAAAAAAATCCAAGTTTATCAGTTGAAGATAATTTAATTGCTTGCCTTACTGCACCTATTAGCGAAACCTCTTCGCTTGTGTCCGCTAATGTAGAAATTAAAACATCAGCATTAACTGTTTTAAAGGGTATTATATTGGATGCTGTTACCAAAACACCACTAGCAGCAACCATTACGCTTACCGATAATGCAACCGGTAAAGAGTTAGCAAATTTCAAATCAAATAGTAAAACAGGAAAATATTTAGTGACCCTACCTGCTGGTAAAAACTATGGTATTGCTGTAAAAAATGATGGTTATCTTTTCCACTCCGAAAACTTTGAAATACCTGCTTCGTCATCATACCAAGAAATTGTGATTGATATTCCTTTAAAAAATGTTTCCGTGGGTAGTCGCATTGTACTAAAAAATGTGTTCTACGATTTTAACAAAGCAACATTGCGAAATGAATCACAAACGGAGTTAAACTTGCTTATCAAATTATTGAACGATGTTCCAACAATGCGTATTGAACTTTCATCGCATACAGATAATAAAGGAACTGAAAAATATAATTTAGATTTAAGTGAGCGACGAAGTACTGCAGTTGTTGAATATTTGGTAACACATGGTATTGATGCCAAAAGGCTTGAGAGCAAAGGATATGGATTTAGCGACCCTTTAGCACCTAATGATACCGAAGCTGGCAGACAAATGAATCGAAGAACTGAGTTTAAAATTCTAAGTAGATAGTTTTATTAAGCAGTCGTTTATTTATCATTTCAATAAAAAACTACAATAGCTAAAGCCGATGAAAAAAAAATCGAAAATTAAAAATCAATACTATCTGCCACCAGGATCAATTGTAAGCAATGCAATTAGTAATGCCGAAACTAAAATTGAAATAATAAGTTTTAACGAAGATTTTTTCGAAGAAAAAGTTTGTAAAAACATTGATGAATTATTTTTCGAGGACAGAATTGGTTTTAATACTTGGATAAATGTTGATGGCATACATAACAATGAAATAATTGAAAAAATTGGTAAAAAATTCAACATACATTACCTAACACTCGAAGATGTTGTAAACGTTGACCAGCGGCCCAAGTACGAAAATTACGACGCATATAATGTGGCATTTTTGAAATTGCTTTTTTATGAAAATGACATTCTGAAAACAGAGCAATTAAGCATAATACTTACCGAAAAATACATCATTACTTTTCAGGAAATTATTGGCGGAGACCCATTTAATGCAATCCGCGAACGTTTGCGACAAGCCAAAGGAAGGGTAAGAAAATGTGGTGCAGATTATTTAGCTTACGCACTTATTGACGCCGTTGTAGATTCGTATTTTATTATACTTGATGAGGTTGAAAGAAAGGTAGATGAGTTTGACCTAAAATTGCAAGAAGCGCCAACGCCCGAAATTTTAAAGCAATTGCATCATGCAAGGCGTGAACTTTTGTTCATGCGTAAATCTGTTGCTCCCATGCGCGAACTTATTTTAAATATGAGCAGAGACGACGATAAACTTTTTACGCAAACTACTCAAATTTACATGCGCGATTTGCTGGACCATCAAATAAGAATTACCGAAAGTATTGATAACTACCGCGAAATAATTTCGGAAATGGTTGAATCCTATATGAGTGGCACCAGTTTCAAAATGAACGAAATAATGAAAGTGCTAACTGTTATATCTACCTTTTTTATTCCACTCACCTTTATCGTTGGTGTTTATGGAATGAATTTCGATAACATGCCCGAACTACATACAAAGTATGGATACTATTTTATTTGGTTAGCAATGATTATTACAGTGCTTTCGCTGCTTTACTATTTCCGAAAAAAGGAATGGTTGTAGGTTTAGAAGTATTTTTAATTTCAATTAATTAAGTTTTTGAAAAATACTACAGCTCAGCAATACATTCTAAACAGAATGCTACAAGGTTGTAAAGTACAATTAGAATTGCTGATGCTGATACTGACGTTGGCAGTTTACATTTACACATTTATTAACCAAACAGTTTAGTTTTTTCGATTGAAACTTTCAACTTTGCACTCCACTTTTTAAATGCATATGTACACAAACGACGTTGAGGCTGTTGAAGCTTTCGGAAAAAAATACAAACAATTAAATGCCGAAATTGGTAAAGTAATTATTGGTCAAGAACACATTGTTAGAGATGTAGTTACAGGTATTTTTAGTCGCGGACATTGCCTATTGGTAGGGGTTCCGGG
>Ga0114959_10003649_pt1 | contig 12029 bp, 12 predicted proteins | sample C_130625_EF_Meta_FD_87317 | JGI IMG/M metagenome (GOLD analysis project Ga0114959, IMG submission 87317) | Freshwater microbial communities from Lake Croche, Canada to study carbon cycling - C_130625_EF_MetaG | ecosystem: Environmental > Aquatic > Freshwater > Lake | place: Lake Croche, Canada...
ACTTGAAAAATGCCGCCATTCTGCGCCAGAATCCAGAGTAGCTGATTTTGCAACACTGCATCCATGACAAACTAGGTAACCTTCTTCGACATGACACGATTCCAATCCACACGTTTCACACCAAATATCATTCCCTAAAACAGTTTCTCCTCTTTTCTCTTCACATTTTTTGGACTTGCTTTTTACCCACGACTTCAAAATTTCGTCGCTCAAGCTTTCCATCTTTTATTCATAAGTGTGGCATTTCTTTATATTAGAATTCACATTCAACCTTTCATTTTTTTTCTACTATCGAATGTTTCGAAGCATATTCACAAGGATTTCTTCTGATGGTTGCACAGGTGCAATCATATCTTTCGAAATGATGACTTCAATGACATTCACAGGTTCGACGGTGACACGATTATAAATACATATGGCCAAATAAAGGATGCATACCACTAAAAGCAAAGCCAATGCGTATTTTGCAATTTGAGAATACAGATTCCGCCTTGACGGCATTTCTAGAATCTCCGAGGTTTCGGCAAGTCGTTGTAAGTCGTCCATCTATGAAGTATACGTTTGAAAAAAATGAACGTTTTCATCCTCCATCACCTCTACTTTTTCCCGCGCAATGAAATCAAAATGGAAATCACCGTGACAGTACAAAAAAAACCTGCTCGTGCAGGAAAAAAGTGGGACGTGGAGGAGGAGTCGATGGTCATGCGAAAATACCAAGATGAAAGGTTGCCACTTCCACAGATTGCAGACGCCGTACAAAGAACCGAAACTTCAGTGCTATCTCGTATTTATGACATTGCTTTGAAAGAATTGGCTTCCAACAAATTTGATTCCATAGAAGCAGTAGCAAGTCATTACCGTCTGGATACCACCGAACTTCAAGAGAAACAAAGACGTCTTCTCGCCCCCATTGCATTGAAAACAGAGAAAAAGGCTATGAAACAAACAAATATATTTGCATCGTTTTGTTCCGACGTGGAAAAAGCAGTTTCTGAAAGCGTTTCTGATTTTGCGACGATAGCGACATCTTCCATTTTAAACGAAACTCAGGCAAAAGCAGTCCATGCCGTTCTTCATCATGGAAGGAACATATTGTTGACAGGGGAACCAGGAACCGGGAAAACGTTCACAGTCAAAGAAATCGTCGACCAAATGACGAAAGCTGAAAAGGTCGTGGCTGTCACTGCTATGACAGGAACGGCTGCGCTCCTCCTCGGTGGTAAAACACTGCATTCGTTTCTTGGCATAGGACTTGGCGATAAATCTGTCGAAGAACTTGTCCGAGATATGAAAAAGCCAGAAAAGTTTCAAGTTGCAAAACGAATTTACGAATTGCATTGCCTCATCGTGGACGAAGTGTCCATGCTTGACAAAGATTTGTTCACCAAAATATCAGAATTCCTTTCTGCCATGCGGCCCCGATCGAAACGAGCATTTGGAGGTATCCAACTCGTTCTAGTAGGTGATTTCTGTCAATTGCCACCCGTCAAAGGTGAATACTGCTTCAAAAGTCCAGAATGGAGCAAGGGAAGTTTTGAAATCGTAACACTCACTTCAAATGTCCGGCAAGCGACAGATCCTGAATTCGCAGATCTTTTGAAAAGACTTCGTTGGGGTTCTATTGAAATGAGTCCTACTGATCTCGCCATGATTGATTCAATGCGCAATACAGTTTTTCCTCCAGGAATCGAACCAACAAGACTTTTCCCGAAAAATTATCAAGTAGACCAACTCAATTTGCCTTCCTACGAAGCGCCACCAGAAAAGATCAAAGGAAATGTCAAGCTTTGTCCACCGCGAATTGACAAGAAATTCGAAACGGTCTTCCGAAAATACGCGGCGTCGTCTGGAATAATGATGGATTTAGAGTTGTGTGTAGGCACTCAAATCATGATCACGCGAAACCTGGATGTTGAACGAAAACTTGTGAATGGGACTCGAGGTGTAGTAACTGCCATGCATCGCTTTGATCGTTCGATCGATATCAAGTTAATGGACAATGAAATGGTTCGACTCGAATATTTGGAAACGTCGTTTTTCCTCGACAAGCGACGCGAAATTAACTTTTCTTACCTTCCCGTCAAGTATGCATGGGCGATTTCGCAGCATAAATGTCAAGGAATGACATTGGACGCGATTGAAATTGATTTAGGCGAAGATATTTTCGAAGATGGTCAAGCATATGTCGCCATTTCGAGGGCAAAAAGACGTGAAAATGTCCGAATCGTCAATTTTAAAGAGACTTCTTTCAAGACACACTCCGATGTGCAAAACTTTTACTCCTCAATATAAAAAAGTGGACATGGCTTATCAACAACAACGAGTAGATTATGGATACAGCTCTTCGCCCACAAGTATTCTCTTGTCCATTTTGTTCAAAAACTCATTCGAGAAAATTCAATTTGGATAGACACATTGCTTCAAAGCACTCGTTACCGTTATGTGAAAATGAAGACAAAGAAGATCCGTGGTTGTTCATGTTTTTGCATTCTGTCCCATCGGATGCAAGGGCAATCAACCATTTCTGTTATGTAGCCATGTATTTAATAAGAAAACAGAAAACTTATTCTTTTGATATTTTATGGCATCTTTTCAAAATCCTTGACAAATGTCAGAAAAGCCACCTTTTATTTGATTTATTTAACGATGAATATAATTACAACTGCTTCTTACTCTTTCCTTCCTTTGATACAGAAAGCAATCCATGTCTGGAATATGTAACGGCTCTGAAACAAGTGGTGCGACATGTAGCTGCACTAGACAATCAACATTATCATTCATTTTTAGATTTTGCAGCTATCCAAGGATACCGATCAATTGAGTGTGTGTTCTAAACAACAGCGTCATAATTTAGAGGAAAAATGAATGTCTATAATTTACATCTATTTTTACGTCTTGTAAAGGCACCAAAGAGTCCTTCAAAGGAGACATCACTGTCGTCGAAACAAACTCGACGTCTGAAAGTACCGATAATGTTGAACACGATTTTGGCTGGTAAAGTTGGCAGATATGGAGCAGCATTTGTAAGTTGTCGTAAACGTATATCTGCTTTTTTATCGGATCGAATTCGAACTGACGTGGAGTTAAGAGAACTTTGCATCTGGTTGGAAGACATGAACGTTCTTGAAAAAATGCTCCGAGTTGTCATTGGTTCAGCTTTTCATGCGGATAGATCACTTGTTTACTGGTCTCATAACTTCCAAAGCATATGTCTTTCCATGGGACAATTCTGGAAAAGAAGACTAGTTGAGATGGTGAAAGAATTGTTCTTGAAATTGGATTACAGATTTGACAGAGATAGAGAAAAGTATTCCTCTTTGGCTCCCGTCTTCATACCTTTGTTTATCGAAGAAGAGACGGTTTGCAAAGTCACACCATTCGTCATTTTGAATACTACTTTGATATTGTGTATTCGCTTCGACGACCCATGTTCTATCGATCTGTTTTTAACGAAAGTTTCAGCATCGCACATGGAAGAGATTTTCAAAGCCATCTTCAACCAAATAATTCTTTACGACAGTGTGCGATGTTTTCAATATCTAGTTGGAAAGTCTGATTTTTCTCAGTTCGAGACTTTAGCTAAAGAAATTCGACGAACTCCGAAGATATGCGAATACTCTTACCGAAATATTTTGATGCGAAGACCATCTCTGGATGAAATCATGCGCTTTTCTGACAAATGTTTCTTTTATCTTCTTGAATTCTTTTCCGAAAATGGTGCACAGCGTCAATATTCCGATGAAATATTCCTTCGATGTTCAAAACTCGGCGATGTCGCTTTTGTCCTAGCATCCATTCATCAAACAGATTTCGAGAAAATGGTCGTAAATGTGCTTTTAAAGTACTATACATTGACAGAAGATATTGCCATTCGAATATCGAAAAAGACAAATGGAAAAATCATTCTTGAAAAAGCTTTTCAACTTCATGTCTTCCCTGAAATGACGTCGCCAATGCTCTTTTTTACACTTGCACAAGTTGGTGGCCCTGCAATAATCATTGAGCATTTTCTAACTAGCAAAACGTTACCGTCTCCATGTTACGGAGCGCACCTACAATTTCATTTTTCGACCAAAAGTTTCGACAAGTACGAAATGAATGATTTGAAAACGTTTGCACTTCTTCTGAGACATAATTTTCATTTTTTGGTGGAGCCATGGATGAGCGCAGTGCAAAGTAAATATGGAGTTTTGATTTTTGCTTTAGGAAGACAGAAGGTGCGAGTAACGCAAAGAGAGAAAGCATTGTTGGTTTCGTGTCTCGACAAAGAAAGCGACAACTACGACGATCTTTACGAAATAATTTGGTCCATGGATGTGATTGCATCGACCTGAAAAATTATTGCATAGAATATTAAAACGCCGTTACTTATTAAAAAATATCATGGATCAAAACATAGCTTTTGATGAAGCTATTCAATTAGTAAAAGCATTCATAGGAGAACATTATGGGTATTGTCTGATTTATTTTCTCGCAATTATGGCATCGTATCCATTAGATGCAATCATCGCACCTCGCCTTTTTTCCGCCTTTTTAGATACCGATGTTTCTGCTGCAAATCCGAAATTACAGCTACAAAATTCGTTTTGGTATGTAGCTCTTATGTTTGCATTGTATCTTTTTGGATTTATTGCCGACTCGATAGCTAATTACTGCTATGCCTACTTACTTCCCCAGCTGCATTCTTTTGCCTTGCGCTTCGTCTTTGACAATCTTCTCCATTCATTAGAAGACGAATTCACAACACTCGAGTTAGGTAAAATATCTGCGAGAACTGTTATTCTTCCGGACAAACTTCAAGATGCAATTTCTGATGTGTGTCTCAATTTCCTGCCAAATTTGCTCAGTATTTTGATTGTATCTATCTATTTGTGCTTTGTAAACTGGCAACTCGGAATACTCGTGGTATCTCTCGTGAGTCTTCTTTTAGCTATACATTACTTCAGTTTTACATCCTGTGTCCGCAAATCACAAGAAGCCCAAAAACTTTTCGAGAGCACGTACGAACGAGCACAAGACCGTTTATCGAATGCAGTCTCGATTCTAACCAATGACGAGAAAGAAGGTGAGATTCAAGCATTTGACAATGTCACACAACATCTTGACAATATATATCGAAAGTCACTCACTTGCGAAAATCATGGACGTGATTTCAACAATTTTTTCAACGCGGTATTCTTTTTATGCACTGCGTCCTTATCTGTCTATCTTTTTGCAACTGAACAAATCGATCATGGACTCATGATTACGATTTTCCTCACCGTTGGCTATCTCATTCCTAATATCTACCGCATATCCACGGTATGTACATTCGAGAACTATGCAGGTATTTTCGCAGAAATGAACGGATTCATAAAAGGATTGCGTCAAGCCCAACGAAAGACTCTTCTAGCAAGAAACGATACAATTAATGCGCTACCAACGAATGGAACTATAGTATTCGACCATGTCAATTTTCAATATGAAGGTTCTGACAATCAAATCTTATCGGATTTTCAATTGACGATAAATGACAAGGAAACAGTTGCCATTACAGGGACATCGGGAAGTGGGAAAACGACCATTCTCAAATTACTTCTTGGATTCACAGTCCCCACCTCCGGATCAATTACGATTGGTGGTAAACATCTCAAAAAGCATGAGTTGCGTAAATGTATTGGGTACCTGAACCAAAATACACGCCTTTTCAGTGCCTCTGTACTTTACAATCTGACTTATGGTACTTTGTGGGCAACTCGTGAAGGAGAAGAAACGACGATGCAAACGAAACAAATGATACAAAATCTCTTTGCAGAGGTCGGGCTGGTGGAATATTTTGCAAACATTGATCTTCAAGGCGAAGTTGGACCAGGTGGAGAAAACTTGTCTGGGGGACAGCGCCAAATTGTTCTGCTTTTGAGATTACTCCTAAGAAGTAGAGACTCATCTTCAGCACTTCGTGTGCTCTTATTTGATGAACCAACCAGCAGTTTAGACTCGGAATCGGAGAAAAGAGTACTTCATATCATACAGCATTTGTCGAAACTGTTTACAGTTATCGTCGTTACTCACGATATGCACGTTGTCGATTATCTAAATGCACGAAAACTCACTTTACAATCACAGTCATAATTTCATCGAATGTTAACGCAACAGGAGTTAACGACTGAAGTACTGAAGGCGCGTTTTACAGAAAACGTTGTTTATGACGCATCATCGTGTACTTTACAGCAATTAATGCCATGGATCATGCAATGCACTCAGCAGCCGGAACTTTTGGTACTTATCCATCGTGCTCCACATAACGATTCCTATTTTCTTATGGCAGAACAACTTCAGCTTGAAAATCATCGGAATTTAATCCGCGGTGAGACAATTGTTCTGAACAAGGACAATTACAAGATGTTCGATCGCCACTGCCCGAATGTCATTCCGGCTATCCGAAAGATGGTGAGAAATGATAAGCTTGAATGTGCCACCTGCTACGACGAATTATCCAAAGACGTTCCATTCTATGTTTGTTTTTCTTGCTGCAGCGATATGTGCATCAAATGTATTTTCCGTTTCGAGAAAAGACAATGTCCAGTATGCAAATCAAATATCCCAGTAATTTTGTAGGGATGGTGACAGCGCGTGAATTGAGTTTAGAAATTATATTTTATTACGCATATCTACGATAACAACAGCATGAAATACTCACTTAAAAACCTATTCAAGTGATCAAGTGCTTCTCGTCTCATTTCTGCTTTGTTAACACAATCTTTCATCTCAAACGAAAACACTGGCAAGGGGTACGAATAATTCGCGACAACAAATAAAGTATAGACGCATCCATCCAGTAAGTACTGAATTATCTCCCGCATTTCGGTTCCGTGAGGATACGTGTTAACATCTACGAGAAGTTTTAATTTTCTTGACATTGGAGTTTGAATAGGACACATTGTCGCATCTGGAAGAAGTTTATGGAGCCCCTTGATCCTCTGCAACTTGTCCGATGGTAATTCAAAAAGAGGTTTGACGGCTGTAACATACAACGAATATTCGGACTTCTCCAAGTATGAAATGACAATCAATGAAATGTCTGGATTCGCCGTCAGAAACGCAATTTTCTGAAGAAGAAAAAGTTTTTCAAAATAGTGCATCAGATTGGTGAAAATTATGAAGTAAGATCGCGTGCGCATATTTTAAGGATTTTTGGTTTGCTTATTTTAAGATGCATTTCATTTCAACCTTCATTGTAGTAGCCATTATTGTCTACATCGTCCTCTCTTTGCGCTACTGGTATTTTCGCCTCCCACTTACCGAAAACCGTGTCACCAATGACACAGAAGAAATTAATATTCTACAATCTGGAAAATGGAAAAGCGAATTCCTGGATACATGGACCGAGTCGTCTCCGATTGTCATTCTCCATACATCTGCAAAAGACATGTACGCTTCAATGAATTGGCGTTACGAAATGTTTGAAACAAAGGAGTTTATGCCATCCTATGGTGATGTATGGTCAGTACTATTATGTACATCTGGTGCTGCAAACAAAGAAGATGGTTCCGAAAGATGCCGCGTTCGTCTATATCATTCTCTTGACAAAAAGAAAGAAACGGAAATTGTACTGAGGTCTGGAAATGGATTGTTGATACCACGCACATGGAGTTTGTGGGAGATTGACTCAAAGAAAGAGATTCGTCTTTTCACCATTCGAGATATTGTTGCACTTGCCCTTTTTCTTTAAACAGTGGAAGATTTGTAATTGAAATGATTGTTCAGAAGACCGGGAAGAGAGAAAAAGGCAATTTGTTTTCCGGATTCCATTTCAAATAGATCAGAGAGCGTCTCGTCAACTGTAAAGCTGCCAGAACCCACGATTTTGGATTTCAATTGGTTTTTCTGTATGTAATCGTGGATATACTTGGTCACTTCACTTCGACATTTACGTGTATTTTCCTCGGTTTGCATAAAACGGCAGAGACGGTTAGAGATATTGTACTCTTTCGTCAATCCGTTGCATTTTTGTCGCAAAGCACTGGTTGTCATGGCAACTTTCTTCTTGTTCTTTTCTTCTGTTCCTTTGCGATAGAACTCTTGGACTTTCTGTTTCATCGAATTCTGGTTTTGCACTGCCCCGTTTTTCATCATATCAAGGGTATCCAAAAGAGTTTTCAAATCTACCAGCTCGTCACTTTTCGGTGGAACGACGATGCCAAGCTTTGCACGAAGACGTTGTACTTCTTTGAACATGGCACCAAACTGATTTTTGATGAGCGATTTCATTTTCTTGATATCTTGACGAAAAGATTTACTAAATTCCTCCAAAAGTTGAAGGAGTTCTTTCTTTTTGTCTTTTAAAGATTCTTGTGCAGAATTACTGGAAGAATTGGAAGATTCGGTTGACATGATTTATTTAGATTATTGAAAGCAAGTTTTCTTTAAATTCTGATAAGACTTGTTAAATTTAATTGCAAAAAAATGAAATAGTTGCCTTGAAAAAAATGCCACAATACTTCAAGACAATGACAACGATATTTCAAGAAATACTCATGCAGTCATCGTTTCTTCCAAGTGACGGAACATATATTGCCTTTTATGACAATCAGGAAGACTTGCTGCTTGCCAATGAAAAAGCTATATTTTACTTCTTGGATTTTGGACAAGTTGGTACGGAGCAATGGCTTAGTCAAGCGAACTTTGTCAAAACCATACGTGCATCGATGGCCAAAAATCACCTTTATCAGTTCTTTTTGCCAATTTATCTGACTTGCCATATTTTGGACAACCGCCAAAATCCAAAAGAGAAAATCGAACCACTTCTTTTTCTTTTCTTTCACAATCATCGACCATTGACACGACCGTTTGCATCAAGTTATAACACATGCAAAGACGATTGCATGTTTTGTCTTGACGACTTAATAGTTCTTTGTAACCGAAATCGAGCAGTAAGTCAAATTTTCGTCCCTCAAAGCTTACCCGCATTTGAAGAGCTTATCTTTTCAGTCAATGCAAGTTTTAAGCTTTCCCGTTTTTTTCTCTATCTTGACACGTCCTTCCAACTGACACAAGCTCACTGTCCCTCGTCTTTAGCGAAGCATGACATGCTCAATACAACCAATGTTACCAATGTGGTATCAAGTTTGCATAAAAAATGTAAACTTGTCTTGTACATCAATGAAACGGTCATCGATTCCTTTTCCTTTTCCATACCAAAACAATTTGAAGTCTTGAACCTTGTGACAATATTGCGAAATGAAATCATACCGGATACCGAGGAAAGTGCCACGTTTCTAACAAGACCTCGTCGGTTTTTAAAATTTAAACTGGATCCGCCCTTCCGTGTTCGCAATCACTATTTCGTCACTGACAACATCACATATGACCTATGTTTCAACGGAACATCTATGATTGGAAAAAGAACGTTTTTACATCTACTCAATTGTTCCAAACTTATGGAGACGATTCCACCTTCTTGTAGTAAAACTAGGTATCACACCATTTCCCACTTACATTTGTCACCGGATCAATGTATACTTGATGAGTTAAAGAGATTGGACGAGGCAGGTTTTTGCAGTAATATTGAACGAGAAAAACGTTTCTTTCTCGAAGCTATGTTTCGTCTCATGAAGTTATCTAGATGATTTCTTTGACAATGCCATGGAATCGAACTTTTTTCTTTCGAGTCGTAGTAGGGGTTGACGTAAAACCTTCACTCATTGTCTTCAAACGAAGCGAGTAGGTAAATAGGCCAATGACACCAAGTAGTACTAGTAATAGTAAAATGATTTGACTAGCTTCCATTTTATTTGTAAGATAACATATTTTATTTGAGAAAACATGGTCACAACTTATTTCAATCAATTTTCATGAAATTCCACCAAGAATATTTACCATAGGGCAATTGCCTAATGACATACTGGTTTTCATTTTCTGCATTTTGAGCATTGGTCTCCGCCTGATGTTTCCGATCGAGTATGTAGTTCCAGATGGAATCGTATGAAAAGCGGAAGTCTCCAGAGTTGTATGTGATACTGAAGGTGAAGAAAATACAAAGGAAAGATACAATGACGACGATAGCAATCATGTCCGAGAAACTAAGTCCATAACTAGGAACAGACGTTGTTGTAACTGTGGAGGCGTCCATTTGAAAATTGAATCAGAAAACTATTATGATAGATAGAAAATATATGTGGGAAAATAAATGGACAATATCACATTTATCTCTACCATGATTGTTTTGGTAGGTAACTCGTGTTTCGCCTGCTTTTCAACATGGCAAAACTACATCGGGCAACGAGCATTGAAACAATTTTCCACTTTTAACAGTTCGAACAAAGAAACGTTCTCAAGAATATTGAAAGAAAAGAACGAAACGTATGAACATATCTACCGTCTGCATAATACCGTCGTTGAACTTGACCAAGTACTTTCTTCACTCTTGACTCCGAGCTGCGACAGCGAGACGCGACTGACTTCGATGGAACACGAATCGCTCAGTATTTCTTATGTCTACTCCTTGGCACGTCTTTTTGCGTGGATTGAGAAGAAAAAACACACTTGTTCTGCTGTTTCTGCCATGCACATTGGTGGATTTAAGGAACAACTTGAGCAGATATCCTACTTCCTTCATACCACCAACTCGTATCTGAGTTTTTCTTTTTTAAAACAAAAAACCATTGGCGAAATTATGATGAAAGATGGGAAAGAAAATATTACAGAATTTGGGAAACAAAGTCATACCCTCTTTGAGGATCCGATTTCAAAAGCCCACCTTCTCGTGACAGATCTCGCGTTAAAGAAACATCATTTCGCAAATCTTCAATCGCTCGAACCCTATGTCATGAGCATCTTTTTGACAAATATGTTAAATGAGGTATCGTTTTGCAACTTGTGGAAAGTAAATCGGCTTTATCAGATAAAAGCCTACTACCAACACGAAAAAATTTACTGTCGACTTCACTCAAAAGTCGCGAAAAGTTTTGCGAAGCGGATCTTGGCAAAGGAGGAGCAATGGAAAAGGCTAAAGGACGAACTTGAATTGATCTTATTGGAAAAGGAGGACGAATTGATTCAGGACAATGAAGATAATCATCAGTATTTCAAAGCTGCGAAAGAAGACGATTTGACACATTTCATGGAGAAACTGTTGAATATATATCGCCATGACCTCTTCCATGCCTACTTGGAAAAGGAAGCTTCTGCCGTCATTGAAATGCACCAGCTCGTTCGTCATCTTTTAAGAACAACGGAAAAGATACTCAAAGAAGACGCTTTTCTGAAAGAAAAATTGCACAAACATGTATTTGAATCCCAAATCACCTAAATGGTTAGCAAACAATCAAGTCATTGGACCAATGTTCAATGTACGTTCCGGTAGACAGAAGAGAAATACCGATTTTCCCATAGGATTGAAGCATGCGGCAGAAATGATAATGTTCACAAGATAGTTTTGTGCTTGAAGAGACCAAAACGCTTGGAATTTGGCCCCAGCGACAAAGATCGTATAGCTCTTTTCGAATGAGCATCATTCCTCCAAAGCAAGTTTCGACATCCATCATAAGTTCGTGCAGCTGTTTTTCATGTACCATGGTGCAAAAATTTTCTCTCATGCAAAAATAATCACCATAATTGAATGAGAGTGTGTCATAAAAGATATTTGATTTTGGTTCTCGAATATTCGCGACGACGGCAGCATACGTTTCCGAATACTGAATAGCGTCTGTGAACAATTGCGTAAATGTTTTGGCAGTAAAAATAATGTCGGAGTCAAAGAGCAGTACCCAATTCGACATTGCCATTGCCGTCTCGTTACAAAACAGGCCACGTACTTGAATTTCATTGCAGAGAAGATTTCTCAAAATACCGATGCGATGACTTCTTTCAAGTTCATCCAAGTCATCCAATTGAGGCATGCTTTCCATAATGAAAAACGTATCTTCAGATCCTCGTCGCTTTTGTTCTTGTAGTAGTATAGACCTTGTACTGTCCGTTGAGCCATTTTCAAGGAACGCATAATGAAATTGAACGTTGTAGAAATCTTTTTCAATTCGCGCCATCTGAGG
>Ga0114959_10003650_pt1 | contig 12029 bp, 11 predicted proteins | sample C_130625_EF_Meta_FD_87317 | JGI IMG/M metagenome (GOLD analysis project Ga0114959, IMG submission 87317) | Freshwater microbial communities from Lake Croche, Canada to study carbon cycling - C_130625_EF_MetaG | ecosystem: Environmental > Aquatic > Freshwater > Lake | place: Lake Croche, Canada...
AATGCTGTTTTCATTCCTAACTGCGCACAACGTATTGCCGCCACATATCCGCCTGGTCCTGAACCAATAATAACTACATCAAACTTTTCCATTTTTTTTGAATACTTTAATTAGGCTGTAAACTTAATTATTTCATGACAATAAACTTTATGTATCTATAAATTTTAAAATGTTGCGTCATTAAAATTTTTGATTTTACATTAAAGCAATGCAGAATAGATTTATGCACAAAACAAACTAAAAAACTAAAGAATATGTATGAGTGATTTGCAATTGTGAGATAAATAGAAGTAATAGCTAACCTAAAAACAATAAAACCTCTGCAAAAAACAGAGGTTTTAGTTGTGGTCCCACTTGGGCTCGAACCAAGGACCAATTGATTATGAGTCAACTACTCTAACCAACTGAGCTATAGGACCAGACTGCATTTTTTCAATGCGGGTGCAAAAGTAATTATTAAAATTATTTGTGCAAGTATAAACAATATAAAACTTAAAACAAGCTTTGAGTATATTAGGTAAATATTCTGTAAATCAATAGAGGAAAATTGTTTAAACATTTGCCGAAGTTATTTTTATACATTTATTTTCATTATGAAGAATTTTAATGGTATTATTATTTTCTTAAAACAAAATAGATGAAAAGTAATATTGAAAAAGTTGCACACTTTCATGAAGTGTTTAAAATTGGAAATAACAATGAGCCTTCCTTTTTAACAGAAAAGGAAAGTGATTTGCGTTTTAATCTTTTAAAAGAAGAGAATGAAGAATATTTAGAAGCTTGCAAAAGTGGAAACATGGTTGAAATTGCAGATGCCTTAGGTGATATTTTATACATAACTTTTGGTACAATTATGCGTCATGGTTTACAACACAAAATTCAAGAAGTCTTTGATGAAATACAGCAAAGTAACATGAGTAAATTAGATGAAAATGGGAATCCCATTTTCAGAGAAGACGGAAAAATATTGAAGAGTGAAAAATATTTTAAACCAGATATAAAATCAATTTTAGAAAGGTAATTGAAAGCTACCAACTATCTACAAAAGCACCATCTGATGTAACATCCCAAAATTTTTGTTTCTTTTGTTTTAATTGGTTTGCAATTTTGTATCGGCTTTTCTTGTTGAGTGAAGCATCCAAAATAATTACTTTATAATCGAAACTATCATTCAAATCTTGTAACTTATTTTTGAATGAATTTGTCAATAGTAAATAATCAACCTGTAGCTTTTTTTGATGTTTTTTAATAAAAGTAGAATCATTTATAATTACCATTTTACGTATTCCGCATTGTAAATAATTTTTGTATTTACTAAAGCTTTTGTTTCGATAATTAGCTTCGAGTGCAACGGTTTTTGTAATGGTTACAAAGTTTCTTATTCTATTAGGAAACACATGATACCTAAGATCAATAATATTATTTACTAATTCATTATCGGCAATCAATACTGCATTTTGTCTTTCAAAATAATCAATAGCTGTATGCTTATTTATACAATACACCACCAATTTATTTTGCCGTAAATGCGGAACATAAAATAGAAATGAAATACACATAAACAGAATAAATATCACAACAGAATAAATCATATGTTTAATATTTTTAGAGTATAAATAGATGATGAAAAAGGAAATTGAAATGAAAAAAATTATGGTTTCAATTTCATTGATCTGAATACCGGTTATTATTGAGCCTGGTGCTCTTTCATCTACACTTAATAAATAATTTAGTAACCGTGTTATATACTTTAATGCTTGTATTAAAAGAAAAGGTATAAATGGTAACCAAGATAGTATTATCGCTGCAAAGCCTGTATAAAGTAATAATGTACTGAGCGGAATAACAACTATATTAACCAAAATAAAATAATTGGGAAATTGATGAAAATAATAAAATGTAAATGGTAGAGTACCTATGGTTGCGGATATGGAAACACTGGTGATTTCCCAAACTTTTTGTAGTAACCATACACGGGTGTGATATAAATTTGAAACAAAAGGTTGAATAAGTAATATGCTTAACAACGCAAGAAAGGATAATTGAAAACCAACATCCGAAATAGATAAAGGGTCCGCAACCAAAATTGCAAAGCCAGCTAAGGCAAGCACGTTAAACATATTCAGATTTTTTTCAAATGATTTTGCATAAACAACAAGTGAAAACATAATTGCCGAACGCAATACAGGAGCAGAAAAACCTGTAACAATAGCATAAAACCAAAGGACAATAACCGATATTACAAATTCTATGTACTTACCATATTTGAACCTGCGAAGAGGTTTGAGTATAAATACTAAAATCAAGTAAACAAAGGCAATGTGCAAACCTGAAACCGACAATAAATGCATGGCACCCGATGCTGAAAAGTAACTAATGATTTCGGGTTTTAGCTCATCTTCAAAACCAACAATCATTGCCGATGCAACAGCAAACTCATCACCCCCTAACCCATTTTCTCTAAATAATTGTATGCAATAATCGCGTGCTTTATAGCAATACACTTTTAGAGGATTCCCAAGATATATTTTTAATTTTCGCCAATCATTTTTATGCAAATAACAACTCTGATAAATACTGCGATAACCTAAATAAACTTTAGGGCTGAACTCATGCGGATTAGGGGCATCTTTTAAATCCTGAATATTATTTTTAAGAATCACAACATCGCCATAAGTAAGTTGCTGTGATTGGACGTTTTTCTCGAAATACAATACTATTTTTCCGAAAACAAAAGTTTGTATTTCACCATTTTTTACTGCAATAATTTCAGCAAATGTTTTGTAAGACTTTCTTTTTTCGGCAACTGGTTCAAGTATTTTTGCAAATATAATGCTATCCCTTTTTATATATTTAGCATAGTAATTCGGTAGCCAATATTGTTTGGAAATATTTATAAATACAAACCCAATGCAAAATATAGAGACTTGAAGGAGAACACTTCTTGATGTTTTATTTCTAAAAGTATTTTTTATGAAAAGCGCCGAAGCAAAGGCTGCAATTGCCATAAGTGCAAATGCAATCAACCAAGCATCTGCTTTTATAAAAATGCCAGTACCAATACCAATCAGCATTGGTAATAGTAATCTCAAAAAAGGTATTTTAGTCCAAACAACCATATTGAATGATTGGGTTTTTTCAAGTAAATTTAAACGCTAAACACTGCTATTTAGCCAAAATAAGTGCTTCATCAATGATTTTAAACAAGTCAACTGGGTGTCCATCTTTTTTATCCTTAGAACGCTTATGTCCCAAACGCACAACTACAATATTTTTTGATGGGATACTAACAATATATTGGCCTAAAATTCCACGGCAATATTTAATCTCTAATCCTCTGTAATTCAACATCCAAAATTGATAACCATATTTATCGCAATCTTTTCCATCTTCATCTTTTAGCCAAACAGCTGGTTTAAGTGCCTCTTTTAAGTAAAGGCTATCGATAACGGCGCGCCCCATATAATAACCTTGATGATTTAATAAAATTCCGAATTTAGAGAAGTCTCGTGCATCACTTATAAAACAACAAAATGCACGAGCTAAGCCATTTTCTCTATCCAAGCTCCAATAGGCATCTTTATATGGAGCAAGAGGCATCCATAATTTTTCCGATGCATAATCGGCTAATTTTTTACCTGTAACTTTTTCAATTATCAAACAAAGCAATTCGGTATTTCCACTCTGGTAATCAAATACTTTTCCTGGCTCACCTGCAAGTTTATGTTTGTAAGTTGATTCTCTTAAATTGCTACCATACAATGCTTCAGCTGCATATACGAAAGGATTAATATAACTTTCGCTAAAATCTATAGCACTACTCATGGTAAGTAAATGCTTTATAGTTACTGGCTTGTTTATGTCACAATTAAAATCAGGTAAATAATTACAAATAGGTTCATCTAAACTCTTTATCAACCCATCATGAATGGCACAACCAACCAATAAGCTTACAAACGATTTTGCCATTGAATATGAATTGGAAAGCGAATCTTTTGTCCAACCATCCCAATATTCTTCATGCAAAATGCTATCGTTTTTAAGAACTAAATAAGCAACTGTACCATAATCTTTCACATATTTTTGAAAACTATCTGATAGTTTTCTCCTGTTATAGTTTACTGATGTTGGAATTTCAATTGTTGCACCACCTTTAATTATTTGAATAGGGTCTTTTTGGTATTCATTTATAACAGGCCCCAAACGCCCTTTAAATATAGTGTGTTTAAGTACCGAATAAACATACCATTTACCGCTTAAAAGAATAATTGCGTTAATTAATACAATTAAAAATAAGATAAATTTTAGAAAGCCTTTTAATATTTTCATTTGTAATTTGGTTTAATTTTGAATCAATTATAACAAATCAAATTTAAAATTTAATTTGATTAAAATAAATCAAATAACCTTGCTATTTATGTTAAGGTAAATAGTTGAATAAAAGTTTTATCTGGAATTAATTTTCAAGCAAATTCTCGTAGCGCTTTTTAAGATATGCGTTAATAAATAAGGTAAAAAGTATGACTGCCGTGCCAATGTAAAACTGATAGTTCATTTTCTCAGCATCACCAAAAATTAAATAGGCAAAAATAATGGTATAAACTGGCTCTAGATTAATTGCCAAAACAACTGTAAATGAATTGATATAACGCAACACTTTTGCAGTTGCAATAAATGGAAAGGCAGTACAAACCGAGGCAAGCACTATCAGCCAAATCCAATCTTTAGAAGTTGTTGCAATAAAACTATTCGCGTATTCCTCATTAAAAATTATGAATGGAGTAATCATTACCACACCGCCCAATAATTCATAAAACGAAAAAGTGAGTGGGCTAAAATCCTTACTTATTTTACCATTGATAGTTGTAAACGCTGCCGAAAAGAAAGCTGATACCACGCCCATAATAATAGCATTTTCATAACCTGGCTGATAATTGAAAATATAGGCTATTGCAAACATTACTAAAATACCAATTGCATATTGGTAAAAGTGCGTTTTTTCTTTAAACAATATTGGAGTAAGTACTGCATTAAAAAAAGTAGATGTGCTTAAACAAATAACAGCTATTGAAACAGTTGAAATTTGTATGGTACGATAAAAAAATATCCAATGTAAAGCAATCAAGAAACCTACAAGTATTAACTTCAATACTTGTCTTTTGGGAATTAAAATACTTTCTTTTGTAAATATTATTGCTGAACCAATAAAAATAACGGTTAGCCATATCCTTACCCAAACAAGAGGTACGGCGTGTATAGAAATTAGTTTGCCTATGATGCCTGTCCAACCCCAAATAAATACAACAAGATGAAGCAATAAATGATGCTTATATTTTTGGACGTTAAAGTTTTTAATCATAATAATTGCCGCATGAATTAAATTCAAGGGTACGAATAAATATTTCTATTTATTGCAATATTTAATTGATTAATAATTGAAATTATCAATCAATAACTTAAACAGAATCATTCGTATTTGAATTAAAATCTAATAAAAAACAAAATATGTGAAATCCAGAAAATTATAAATTCTAATTTATTACTTTGCGCATCCAAATTAGTAATCAAATAATTAAGATAATTATATGGCAGATATATTCGAAAAAATACAAGCTAACAGAGGCCCAATAGGACAGCATGCAAAAGAGAGTCATGGGTATTTTACGTTCCCAAAATTAGAGGGCGATATTGCACCACATATGAACTTTCGTGGGCGCACACGATTGAACTGGAGTTTAAATAATTACTTAGGCTTAGCCAATCATCCTGAAGTTAGAAAAGCTGATGCCGATGCTGCTACTCAATTTGGTTTTGCAATGCCAATGGGCGCGCGTATGATGAGCGGTAACAGCAACTACCACGAACAACTTGAGGCTGAGTTATCAAATTTTGTTGAAAAAGAAGACACCATTTTGTGTAACTTTGGTTATCAAGCAATTGTTTCTGCAATAGACTGTTTGGTTGACCGCAGAGACATTATTGTTTACGATGCTGAGTCGCATGCATGTATTTTAGATGGTTTACGTTTGCATATAGGGAAACGCTACGTTTTTAAGCATAATGATGTTGAGGATTGCGATAAGCAATTGGCAAGGGCAACCAAGCTAGGCGAAGAAACTGGTGGAGCGATACTGGTTATTACTGAAGGTGTATTTGGGATGCGCGGTGACCAAGGAAAACTAAAAGAAATAGTAGAATTAAAGAAAAAGTTTAATTTCAGGTTATTAGTTGATGATGCGCATGGAATAGGTACCATGGGTGCAACTGGCGCTGGAACTGGCGAAGAACAAGGTTGTCAGGCTGGAATTGATATTTACTTTGGCACTTTTGCAAAATCATTTGCCTTGATAGGTGGTTTTATAAGTAGTGATGAACAAGTTGTAGAATACTTGCGATATAATATGCGCTCACAAATATTCGCTAAAAGTTTACCATTGACACTAGTTATTGGAGCTTTAAAGCGTTTAGAATTAATGCGCAATCATCCTGAGTTAAAAGCTAATTTATGGAAAATAACCAACGCATTACAAACTGGTTTAGTAGAGGCTGGCTTTAACATTGGCGAAACAAACAGCCCTGTAACCCCAGTATATATGAATGGTTCAATACCTGAGGCTACAAATTTAATTATAGACTTGCGTGAAAATTATGATATTTTCTGTTCGATGGTAGTTTATCCGGTAGTACCAAAAGGCATGATCATTTTACGATTGATACCTACAGCTGTGCACACTATGGAAGATGTAAAATACACCATTGAAAGTTTCTCTAAAATTGTTGACAAGCTAAAGTCTGGTCAATATATGAGTGATAAAATTGGAGCAGTATAACCTAAATTAAAAAAAACTAAAATCTCAAATAGAACATGAACGTTTTAATATTAGCACCTCATACAGACGATGGAGAACTTGGCTGTGGTGGCACAATTTCTAGACTCATTGAGGAAGGACATAATGTTTATTACGCAGCATTCTCTATTTGCGAAGAAAGCGTTCCTGAAGGTTTCCCCAAAGACGCACTAGAAAAAGAAGTAAAAAAGGCTACGAACTTTTTAGGAATAAAACCAGAAAATCTTATTCTGAAAAATTATCCGGTTCGAAAGTTTAACACATTTCGCCAAGAAATTTTGGAAGACATGATTTTGTTACGCAATAGCTTTAAACCCGAACTCATTTTCATGCCCTGCAGCAAAGCATTGCATCAAGACCACACCACTATTTTTGAAGAAGGTATGCGAACCTTCAAACATTTTACATGCTATGGATATGATTTACCATGGGATACAGTGCAGTTTAATACCACAGCATTTTTTAAGCTTACAAAAAATCATGTAGAGAAAAAATGTATAGCCATGAAATTTTATGAAACACAAAGTTTTAGAACTTATGTAGATGAAGAATTTTTAATGGGATTGGCAAGAGTAAGAGGAGCACAAATAGCCACCAACTATGCAGAAGCATTTGAATTATTGCGACTTATAAATTAGCAATGAAAGGGATTCACGTGATATTAAAACCATTGAGCAATGAGGATTTTTTTATTGTTACACAATGGAATCACGACCCAAAGGTTACTGAATTTTTTAGCCCGCGTAAAGCAATTGATTTAGAATTACAACAACAATGGTTTAAAAAACAATTAGAGGCTACTGATAAAGAAAAGTATATCATCATCTGTAAGAAAAAGTTAGCTAAAATTGGTTTAATAAGTTTAATGAAAATTGATAAGCTAAACCACAATTGCGAAATTGGAATAACAATTGGCAATACAGACTATTGGGGAAAACAACATGGTAAAGAAGCTATGCAATTGCTATTAAAATATTGTTTCGAAAAGCTAAATATGCACGTTGTTAACCTAACAGTTTTTGAAACTAATATTAGAGGAGTAAAGTTTTTTACTAAGCTTGGGTTTAAACATGATGGTAAAATGCGCGATGCCATTTTCAAAAACAATCTTTACCATTCGCTTGCGATAATGAGTATATCCAAAGCTGAACTTATAAGTTAGTATAATGACAATAGCCATACATCAACCCAACTATTTGCCTTGGCTTGGCTACTTTGCAAAAATATTTGCCGCTGATGTTTTTGTGTTGCTCGATGATGTTCAATATTCCAAAAAGAGTGTTGGTGCAAAAAACTATATTCTTAGTAAAGACGAAAAAAAAACTCCCCTTTCGGTATCTGTAAAAATGAGCAATGGTGCATTTCAAAACTATAATAAGTTACAAATTGAGTATAACACCAATTGGCATATCAAACACATCAACAAAATAAAAGATGCGTATTGCAAAACTAATTTCTACAAAGAGTATTTCGAACAACTAGACAACATTTTAAGAAAGAAACACCAATATTTATCTGAACTAAATATTGAAATTATTTTGTGGTTATTAACTCTACTTGAAAATAAAACAGAAATAGAAATATCATCAAAACTTCAATTACCAAACCTAGATGATAAGAATAAGCGTAACATACAACTATGTAAGCTCTTCAATGCCGATGTTTATCTATCGGGGCAAGGAGCAAAAAAATATAATGTTGAGAATGAATTTATTTATGCAGGTATAAAACTAAATTACCAAAAATTTAATCATCCAATTTACAAGCAAAACAGCAAAGTATTTAATGAAAACTTGAGCATTTTGGATGCCCTTTTTAATATCGGTGCTGAGGAATTGAAAAAAATTTTACAATAATTTATCTTCTTCGGTCTTCATTAAAAGGTTCCCTTTCCGACTTGTAATCCGTTTTGTTATAACTACAATAAAATTGTTTTGTGGACATACAAAATGGTTCAACGAGCCACTGCAAACCTTGACTATTACTAATTAATGCATGAAAACCTAAATCATTAATGTCAATACGTACTTTAATTAATTTATCATCAACACACTCACCATAATAGCTTTTTATATTTGGAAATTGTTTAGCTAAATCTGGAGTCATAGTTTCTGAATCATAAATTCTAAACTTTATAATTGATGCATTTTCAAATGGTAATTCAATAAAAATATTATCGACATTAAGTGATTGTGGCTTTGCTTTAGCTGCTATTTTATTAAACTTTTTATAATTGAGTTGCCACGTATCGCATTTTATAATGTTAGTATTTACTTTACATGCAACTTTAGTAATTATATAATTTACATATCTAGGTTTCCAACATTTTTGCGAATGAACATTACCCGTAAATAACGATGCAAATAGAATTGTAATAAATATCCTCATTATTGTTTTATAAATTTATTGATGTAAATCTTATTGTCGTTAATCAATCTGATAAAAAACAAACCATTACTCAATGTATTGATATCGATATTATTTAGTGAAGAACTAACGTTTCCTACTTTAACTAATTTACCCATATTATCTGTAATTTGATAAGTGCAATTATTCCTAAAATTTGCATTACTAATATTAACTTGTAATGAGTTATGTGCTGGATTTGGAGCAATTGCAACGTTCAATGATTGTTTACTTACATCTTTTATTGCAGATGGATTTGCATTGAATGTAATCTTAAAATTCGCATCCGAAATGTCGAAAAAATAATTGTCATGTCCCTTTATCATAAAGCGAACTGATATGTTAGTGGGAATATTAGGCACTAATCCTAAATAAGAACCTGTGTTTGGAACATTTGAGACAACTGTATCTTCAAAAGAATTTCCACCATCAATAGAATAAAGTATATCCACAAAAGGAGTATTTACAAGGCCAACATTAGTTCCTGAAACATCCCAAGTAAAATTTTCATAAGTAGCACCTTCCCATGCCTCTGCACCATTAGGTATCAATACTTTAAACGGTCCTGAGGCATCATCAACCTCAACAACAAAGTCATCAGCAACCGAGCAACCGCCAAAGCCTCCAGTGGCAATCCCACCCCCACTAACTTTATTATCGCGTACTGTTAGCCTAAAGTTTAGTAGTCTACTCGAAATAGGCAGCATTTCTCCTTTTAAGTTATTTGCTCCAACCAGCGTTGCTGAAGGATTAGTTGGATAATTGGCCTTAATTACAGCCAATGAAGGAAAGTATCTTTTTGTTGATGTTGAAGGTACTCTTGATTTAAAAATTGGTGCATCATTAGTATTTACGCCACCATTCCAAGTGGTACTTTGCCCGGCATCAAATTCCTCCCAACAATATGTAAGCGCATCTCCATCTACATCCGTGGCACTTCCTTGCAATACAAACGGTGTTTTTTTAGGAATGATTTTACCTGATGGGGGCATAACAATTACTGGTATATTATTAGAAGTATTTGTTTTGACTGGGCAACTATTGCCACCACCGCTATTAGAGTAAATTACTATTTCATCAAAACTGCCAGTATGGAAAAAAGGATCGCTATGGCTTTGAGTATTATCGTTGCTACAAATACCAGCATAAGCCATTATTGTTGTGCCTGAGCCAACCTCAAAAGCTGTGCTGCTATTAATGTTTCCTTGACAAGAACCAAGACCACTATTAAATGTGTGGTTTCCTCCAAACTGATGTCCCATTTCATGCGCTACATAATCTACATCATAGGCATCACCAACTGGGTTTGGACTTCCAGTAATTCCACTTGCTTTGGTGCCATTATCGCAAACACAACCTAAATTTGCTAAACCACCACCACCTGTGCTAAAGGTATGTCCAATATCAAAGTTATTGTAACCAATATTACTGCTAATAACATTTTGACTTTCATTTATTAAAGTATTAGAATTATTGTTGCCATTAAATGGGTCGGAACTTGGTGATAAAAATATAATGCTAGTTTCATTTGCTACTAAAACCAATTTAATTGCCAACTCAGTTTGATAAATGCCTGTTACCCTATTCACACTGGTTGTTATGGCGCTTAATATTAATGATGTGGTGGCATTTACACCTGCTATAGCTACTGAATACTCACCAGTACAGGCAACAGCAAGTCGGTAGGTGCGCAATTTATCTCCTATGCAATTAGCTGCAATATTACTTTTGGATGTTAATTTTTTTTCATTTAAGTCAATTGGAGGCAATTCCGAAAAGTTCATTTTTTCGGTGTTTACATAATCTTTCTTGAAATATGAGATGTAATTAATGGTATTCTGTTTTGAGTATGGATCAATAAACCAAGTTCCATTGCTTGACAAAACCATTGCATGGAAACCAAAATCAGTAATATCAAATCGGATGGTTTGTGATGGGTCTGTTATACCTTGCCCGCTATACGTTTTAATATTTGGAAATTGTTTTGCCAAACCATCTTCCATAATTGATGAATATTGAATATTGAAAACTTCAATGCCGCCATCAGGATTTGGTAACTCTAAATAATACTTTTCGTTAGAGGCGTTATCACTAAACTCAATAGGAGCGTTTTGCAATTGTGTTGCAAGTTCCTGCAAATTAATTTTGATGTTACTATATTTTTGAGGAACAATGTCGCGCTTGAATTCTACAGCTAGCTCTGGTTCGGTAGAAGTTTCAAAAACACGAATGGTTTTTGCAAAACTATTAACACAAAAAATTGTAAATGCAGTTGAAAATATAAGTGTAGATGTTTTCATTTTATTTTAAAGAAGCGCAATGCTATTTTTATTCAAACACATTTCAAAATATAATTTAGATAAAATGTTATAACATTTGGTTTCCCTCCTAAATTATGTTGAGCCATTTTTAATTATACTAAACAAATAGTGAAACCAATTGACCTTATTCCGATAAATTGTAGCAACATTATTTCAAGTACTAACTCATTTACATTGCCCAAATTACTACAACCTATTTTATCAATAAAAAAACGACGCTGTATTAGTTTTAATTTTTGTTACAATTTCAAAACCAGCGTCTACAATAAAATTATCGACAATTGATGCCATAGAAGGAGCTCATATTTATTTTTGTAAACAACGAACTAAGAGATAATTTTTTTTGGACGAATAACAACTCCCTAAATATCAAAAGCAATTTTTCTACTTAGTCAATATCGGTAACACCGCCCGAAATAATAAACTTCATCATTTCGGCACTACTGGCTTGCAC
>Ga0114959_10003651_pt1 | contig 12027 bp, 8 predicted proteins | sample C_130625_EF_Meta_FD_87317 | JGI IMG/M metagenome (GOLD analysis project Ga0114959, IMG submission 87317) | Freshwater microbial communities from Lake Croche, Canada to study carbon cycling - C_130625_EF_MetaG | ecosystem: Environmental > Aquatic > Freshwater > Lake | place: Lake Croche, Canada...
TCCGGTTCGGCACTTCCAGATCCACTGGTTCCATCAAGAGAAACAACTGGGACATAAGATGTGTGATTTTTCAGTTGAACTTTGCATGCAAATCCGGAAGGAGATAGAGATGTTGGTGAAATAAATTCGGAAGCATCAATGTACATAATGAGTGAACATAGATTTTGTGTTGCGCCAGTAGGAGAACTGAAAATACCGCCGGGTACAACAACCACATCATTCTTCATGATAGTAAACTGACAAGGTTCTCTGTGATGTATTGCTGCGTGTGCAAAGTAATAACCAGACTGCCATATATATACCTCAGTGGAAGAATTGGTGAACCCACAGTTTCCAATAACGGCAGAAGCAAAATCGAATACAACCGGTGCTTCTGTAAGTACATTTTGTGGAGTGATCGAATACACATGTGCAAATGTTTCTGACATTACTCCAGTAGGTCCAATTGGTCCGGTTTCGCCGGTTGGACCTGTGTATCCAGTTGGACCCATTTCTCCTGTTGGTCCTGTGGGTCCTTGTTCACCTGTTGGACCTGTTGGTCCCATATCTCCGGTAGGACCCTGTTCGCCGGTAGGACCCTGTTCGCCGGTAGGACCCTGTTCGCCGGTAGGACCCTGTTCGCCGGTAGGACCCTGTTCGCCAGTAGGACCTTGTTCGCCAGTAGGACCCTGTTCACCAGTGGGTCCTGTAGGACCTGTACATCCGTGGCGTCCATGATTACCACAAGGACCAGTAGGTCCATGGGATCCGTGTCCACATTTTCCATCTTTTCCATTTTTGCCGTCTCTTCCATCGCGACCGTCCTTTCCGTCGCGACCATCTCGACCATCGCGACCGTCTCTTCCATCGCGACCGTCCTGAGAACAATTGTCCCAGTTATGGTTACATTCATTTCCAGAATTGTCGTGGGGAGGATAGTTTCCAGAATTGTCGTGGGGAGGATAGTTTCCAGAACCATCGTATTCGTGATCGTATTCGTTATCAGAAGCGTCGTGTTCAGTCATGTCGCGTCACTTCTATAACAATATACGATATCACAAAATTTACCTAGATTTTCATTCATCTACTCGTTTTGATCGTAACATACCAAAATTCTGATTCTCTGTTTACAACTTTGATCCACAAATTACAAAAATCACAATTGTGATATCTGTAATTCTCAAAAGAATCACTCGATCAAAAATGAATATAAATATATTGCTGGAATTTTATTTATTTGCCATATGACAAAAATCGCAATAATTGGTCACAGAGGATATATTGGATCTTATCTCTGCAAAGAATTCGCCAACTCATCCTCTCTCAAAATTACTCCTCCTCTCGATAATCGTAGAGGAAAAGACGTCGACGTATCCGATTCAGATGTAGTCATTTATTTGGGAGGTATTGTAGGACATCAACGATGTGCTGAAAAAACAGAGCGAGAGGTTTTCGACGCCAATGTCGGTGATATCATGGCAGTTGCGGCAAAAATGAAACGCGGTGCACTTCTTATCTATTCAAGTACTGCGGCATTATACGAAGGTCATGGTATGTCTGAACCCGGAGAGGACGCACTATTACACGAACAATTATTTGATAGTTATATGCAGTCGATGTATAATCGCGAGAGGAATATCCGGACTCTCACACATATTAAATCTGCAGCACTACGTCTCGGAACGGTTATTGGTATTTCTCCCAACCAAAAACGCACATCGATCCATATCAAGATGTTGCGTGACGCGGTTCTTTTCGGGAAAGTCCGGGTTCAAGGTGCGCATATGGGACGTAGTATCCTCTCGATAAATGATCTGAAAACTGCGATCCATAAGATGATTGAAAAACGCGATCAAATCCAAGGACACCAGATCTACAATATGTGTTCTTTCAATTGTACTGTTGCAAAAATCGCGAACGAAATTGGGTGCAAAACCGGTAGCAATATTGTATATGAAAAAGACACCGATCAACAGAAACGCATGTTCGGATTCTCGATGAACAACCAGAAGGTGACAAAAGAATTCGGGTTCGAGTGGAGAGGACGAAACGGCAATTTGGTCGAAGAATTAATTGCAAATATGAAACATGTATGTAATAGTGACTCGTACCTGTTGCCCGCGACAGATGGTGCCCAATGTCGTGTCTGTAAACGAGAGGATAATATAGCAGTTCTCTACGATTTCGGAAAACAACCCAACGCGAACCATTATCTGTCTTGTCCGGATGGGTCCCTCGACGAATATCCTCTCCGTCTTGATTTGTGCCGATATTGTTACCACACGCAATTGAGTTATACCATTCCTCCCCAAGATGTCTTCTCGAATTATATTTATTTGAGTGGTACGTCGAATACCATGCGCGAATTCTTCCGTGATTTTGCCGATAAATCCATTCAAGAAAGTCAAGTCGTTGGTGGCGGAACAGTCCTTGAAATCGCATGCAATGATGGGTCGCTTCTTGACTGGTATAAGGAGAGAGGATGGCGAACATTTGGGTATGATCCTGCACAAAATATTCATGCGATTTCGAGTGCGAAGGGACACGATGTCACGGTCGGGTTCTGGGGACCAGATCCCGTTCCCGAATATCCGCCTCTCGACATTATTGTCGCACAGAACGTTTGTGCGCATGTACCGGATCCCGTCGCATTTTTGGCAAAATGTCGAGAGGTGATGAACGACCAGACAATCTTGTATGTGCAAACCTCTCAATCCGAAATGATCGAAAAGGGGCAATATGATACTGCTTACCATGAACACTTGTCTTTTTTCACTGTTAAGTCGATGGATATTGCGGCGAAATTTGCCGGATTATGTCTCGATGGTGTCGAGAAGACACCTGTGCACGGATCCTCTTATATTTTCCGATTCAGATTGCAGTCCACAACAGATATTACTCAAAACGAGATATACAAATACGAGAAGGAGATCGGTCTGTATGATGATTTGCTGTATTACGTTTATGTGGAGAAGGTGAATGAATTGTCGAGTTGGTTGAACACTTGGCAGAAAAAATTGACCGAAAAAGGCGCAAAACTGGTGGGTTACGGAGCGGCAGCAAAAGGAATGACGGTATTGAATTCGTTGAAATGGACGATGCCTCTCGAATATATTGCAGATGATTCGAAATTCAAGCAGGGATATTATGCGACGAACCGCAAATATTATATATCACCTGCTGACCGTTTGTCTGAAACCGATGGTCCTCTCGCCATCTATGTACTTGCCTGGAATTTCATCGAGGAGATCAAGGAACGTGTCAAGAAACTACGTCCGGGAATGCCAACTTATTTTGTGGTGACGTATCCTCTCAAGACAGTTTGGTATGTCGACGCCGAGGGAAAAGAGTACAAAGTCTATGAAGAGATCGACACGCGGTTTACAAAAATATCGGTTCATCATAAGAATATTCTGATATCCCATTTCTACAATGAAGAGGCACTGTTGACACAATGGATCCGGCATCATGCTCCTCTCTTTAATTGCGCTGTATTGATTGACTACAATTCGACAGATAAGAGTCGCGAGATAATTAAACGAGAGGCGCCGGATTCTTGGAACACGGTTTATTCGCACAATCGGGAGTTTGGTGCTGTGGCAATTGACCAAGAGGTTGCAGGATATGAGAATTCGTTCGATAATACAGACTGGAGATTGGCGCTCACCACTACGGAATTTCTATTTGCTACTGGTTTGCGGCGTAAAGATAATCCGATTTTTGGTGATATAGGAGAGGCGAGAGCAATCCGCATTCCTTCGCTAACATCGGTGGATAGAGAGGAAACACCGAAAAACGACCGATCTGTAGCACTATTGAGACAAAAGAATCTGGTTTATTTCCAGAATGGATCGAGTGGTGTGCTAACCGACGAGGAAGAGCGGTATGTGAATAATCACTATAACCGGTTCATGCATCGAGTTCGTGATTTCCAGAACCCTTATTTTGTTGGAAGACATGATTTCCGACATGCATCTTTGCAGAAAAATATGCATATTATCAAATATGTATATGGTCCTTTTCCGGATTTCTATTCGAGAAAACTGCAAATCAAAACGCGCATGCCGGAATCGGATAAACAGTTCAATTTCGGACATCAACATCTGATTGAATACGATCAATTGGATGCAGATTATAGGCGGAAACAACAACTACCTCTCGTTCCTGTTTGCGATGAAGAGTCGCAAAAGGCATATTTCGACAAGTATATGCGAGAGGTTGGATCTGATGATCAATTATTGAGTGGTATATATGCTAATTTATATGAGTAGAGGAGATAGTCATCGTAATCAGACTACTACAATTTTATACCACAATTGCAAATATATAATTCTCATTATTATTATTTATAGATGTATAATGTTCATTTTTATTATACAAGATGCCTTGTGAAAATTGTGATGATTGTGGAAATTGTGGATGTAAACATAATAAACCGGGTGAAAAAGGCGACAGAGGAGAGAAGGGAGATAAAGGTGATAAAGGTGAAAGGGGTAGCAAAGGCGATAAAGGTGATACCGGTGATAAAGGTGATAAAGGAAATAAAGGTGACAAGGGAGACACTGGCGAACGTGGAGAGAAAGGTGACAAGGGAGACAAAGGAGAGAAAGGCGAACGAGGTAGTAAAGGTGATACCGGTGATACCGGTGATAAAGGTGATCGAGGTGAGAAAGGAGAAAAAGGTTCAAAAGGCGAATGTGGTATTCCAGGTAAACAAGGCGAACAAGGTATACCTGGATTACAAGGAATAAAAGGTGATAAGGGAGATCGAGGATGCAAAGGGGATAAAGGCGATAAGGGAGATAAAGGGGATCGAGGGTGCAAAGGGGATAAAGGCGATAAAGGTGAATCTGGATCAATAGGTCCAAAAGGGGATGCTGGACCACAAGGTGATACTGGACCACAAGGAGATGTTGGTCCACAAGGTGATATAGGACCACAAGGTGATGCAGGACCTTCTGGAAGTACTGGACCACAAGGTGATACAGGTCCACAAGGTGATACTGGACCACAAGGTGATACAGGTCCACAAGGTGATACTGGACCACAAGGTGATACTGGACCACAAGGTGATACAGGTCCACAAGGTGATACTGGACCACAAGGTGATACCGGTGTTGTTACAGGAATCTCTTCCATATGTTCTTGGAGTAATAATATTCAATTAAATCTGAATTCCTCCTTGTTTCAATATGTTACATTTGAAAATGGTCCCATTGGACCATCTGGAAATGGTTGGACAACTTCGATTGAAAGTGGTTATTCGAATTCTACCAATTTTATTGTTCCAAGTGATGGGTATTATTTATTAACATACAAAGTGGACGTAAGATCTGGCAGCGGGTCTCCTCCATCTTCAAACACAAATTGTTCTACCACATTAACAAGAAATGGAAATGAAATTCCAGGTTCTTGTACATTAGTAGAAGCGCCCGAAACAAATCATATTTATACCATATCAAATACGGTATTGGCGAATCTTTCATTGGGCGATGTTATTTCTTTATTATTTTGGTCTGAAGATAGCGGATCTAAGATAGGAGATCCTTCCTATGTAAAAGGAACACTTCCAAACGGTTCAACCCCAACAGAATCAACCGCATCAATCGTATTCACGCGAATATCAGATTAACGACTACTAGTTGAGGTGTCCAGACACATTATTTAATATTTTGCGACTAAATAGTATTTCTTCGATGTTCTTTGCACTCGTGTAGTGAACTACTTCAAAGTTGCTCATTATACCATTTGAAATATCATCAAATGGTATAACAACATAAAATATTGCGAATAGTAATCACAATGAATCCTCTCGATAATGGACGAAAAAATTTCAGCAAAAAAGATTATATTATATGTGCAACCTGACGCGCGACTCCCTACCGGATACGATGAATGGACACCGGAAGATACAGAATTGATCCTCTCTATCGGAAGTATCGCACTTAACCATGCGAAACTAGGGTTCGGTCCTCTCCATTATCGAGAGGCAGCGAAAGATCTGGAGGAAGAATACAAGAAACGATACGAGGAATCTGTGCAGGTATTCAAGGAACGCGCAGAGAAGGCAGAAAAGAATGCGCATTTCCAGAGTGAGCGACTCCGATTGGCAGAAGAATACGAAGAATCGCAGATCCAGCGCCGATTGAAACAGTCGAAAGATGTGTTCGATAATTTGCTGGAATCCTATCGAAAAGAACGAGAGGATATGCAGACACGTATTTCGCAATTAGAGCGCGAGAATGAGAAGTCGCGTGATTCCTCTCGACATTTACAGCAGGATATCGATAATCGCGCACTTGCATTAGTGAGTCGTGAATTGGAATCTATGCGGCAAATGTTGAGGGAAAAAGATAAGCAAATCGATACACATAAGGAAATGTTTGAGAGGTCGATTTCCAAAGTCGATAATCTGACGCAAAAACGCGATGTCGCATCTATCGGGAAAATCGGCGAAGGTCAATTCAAAAGTCTTGCGATCAATGTCTTCCGCGATTTCGACGGATTCCAGTTGAAAGAGGTCTGTTCGATAGGGGGATTGGGGGATTTTCACCTCCATTTCAAGGAAATGACGATCTTGGTAGATTCGAAATTGTATACGAACAAAGTAAACAGCACCTCTCGCGATAAAATCCGGCGCGACCTCTTGAACAATGAACATATTGCATTTGCCTGGTTAGTTTCGATGGATACGTTCGTCGACCGGTTCGACAAAGCACCGTTCATGTTTGAGTGGGTAAATCCGCAAAAATGTATTTGCTATATTAATAATCTGAGAGGACAAGAAGAACCCGGTGAACTTCTCCGCGCTGTATGGTATTGCTGTAAGGCACTGCAACAAATGATGACGACTGATGCGTCGGAGAAGGGAGAATTGAGTGTGCTGAAGGAGCGCGAGATGAAGATGCGGGATATACTGGAGAAATTGGTGAAATCGAACCGGGAACGCGATACGTTGCTGACACAATTCCGGCAGAATTTTGACAAATCGGATGAGTATATTCGCGAGATGTTGAATGCGGAGACGGATTTGGTTGTCAATCAATATTACCGCGTTGTGGTCGAGTGGTGGAACAAAAACCTAGAGGAGACGAAATCCTCTGTACAAATTCCGATCAAATCGACGTTGTTATGGACACAATTTAAACGCGATATGGGTGACCAAATAGGCGATATTGATGCGACGATGTTCAAGGATATTTTGTGCGGATTTTTGGGAGAAGATAAGGTGGTGAAACCGAAGACGAAAGGGGGTGCGCTGGAACTAATGGGAGTGAAATGGCGATCGGGAGTGAAGTTGCGATGAAAAAGGAAAGTAACGAAATTATTTATTATTTACTTTTCGTTTAATTGTTTTTTTTGAACTGTTATTTCTTCGTTTTGTTTTTGAACGTTTTCCGCCTTTAGTTACACATGAATTAAATACGCATTTAATTCGTTTATCTTTACCTTTGCAATATGTAGAATATACTAATACTATTTTGTCCGAAGAATTGTCATATAAAAAAATATTACCATTAATATGATTACAATCGAGATCTAAATATTTTGGTATTGCAGTATTTAATTCATCGTAAACTTTTTCAGTGTAACTTAAATTGACATTTCTACCTGTTTCTGATGCTCTGTTACGAATACGATTTTTTACAGTATTTACATCATTCGATACAATAACTAAATGTACTGTATACCCATTATTTATTAGTGGATTAATAACATCTCTCATATATACATCGTAATCTTTTCCTGTTCTATCGTATATTATATTTAATTCTCGTTCCATTGCTAAAGAAAAACTTTTATCATTTATTTTATATGCTTCATTATAGCAACTAATGTTATTAGCATATAATTGAGTAATTATTTCATCAACGTCAATATTTGCAAAGTCTTCTATGTTTTTATTCAGATGTTTTAATGTTTCTGTTTTTCCTATGGATTTACCACTTCCAGGTCCTCCTACCAAAACTATAGCAATTTTGTCCCCTTTTGATTTAGATAAACGGGTTTTTATAAACTCATCTTTTTGTTCTTCAGAAACATTGACACACGACATAATATATATATTCAAACGAAAGTATGGAATCACTATTAGAATGATCTCATGCATAGCAAAATCTATGAATGATTATAAAATTTAACGTCTGGTCATATATGATAGTTAACCTTTTGCTTCGCTAAGTCAACGGACCTAGACAATGAGGCACAATGGAACGAATTGGAGTAAAATAGTTGTAAAGTATTTGTATTATATAAATACAATAATGAAAATGTCTAGAACGCGTACTATATTTGCATTGATTGTCGTTTTGTTTTTTAGTATTATATTTTTGCTGTTTTTCAATATTACAAGAAAAGAAGGATACGAAACGAAACCAGTGATACCTCTGAAAATATATCAAACTTGGCGAACGAAAGATTTACCGGAAAAGATGAGGGAGAATGTGGAGAGGTTGAAATCGCAGAACCCGGATTTCGAATACCACTTATTTGACGACGAAGATTGCCGCAAATTCATACAAGACAATTTCGAAGAGGATGTGTTGAAAGCATATGACAAGATTATACCGGGTGCATATAAGGCAGACCTGTGGCGATACTGTATTTTATATATAAACGGTGGCATTTATCTAGATATAAAGTACTCAAATGTGGACGATTTCAACTTGATCGAATTGACGGATAAGGAGTATTTTGTACCGGATTTGAAGGATAGTGGCGGGGGTGTTTACAATGCATTTATGATCTGCGAACCCGGCAATAAGGTTCTGCGAGAGGCAATCAGTCGAGTTGTGAAAAATGTAAAAGAGGAATACTATGGAGAAACTATATTCCATCCGACTGGACCTATTTTGCTGAAATCGTGCTTTAGTCGTAATGACATTGATAATATGAATAACAACGGTCTGAAAATATGTAGATACAAAGAAAATACGAGTATTTGTTTGCATGATAAACCTATCATGATTGTTTACGATGAGTATTATAAGACGGATGTCAATAAAAATGGTCAACCATCTTATTATAAATTGTGGGAAGAGAGGAAGATATACAAAAAAGATTGATCCTGGACGCTATTTACCATGATCGTGTTTGATATAAAAATCGGTCATTTGGTGCGGGAATTCGCCTCTCACTTCTTCGTTCGGAAGAGTGTATGGGATCAGATTTGTTTTTTGGCAAACATATGGGAACCCTACCTGGTCTTGCGTGGTATATTTCAATGTCTGCAAATACCATAGATCCAGGAATTTTACGACTTCGGGGTCTGTCATTAGGAATGCGACAAAACAGGTTAACCAGACACCGAAATGTGGGTTTTCCGGTTGCATTTCTTTGAAAAACGATTCTGAGTAACCGTCCGAAATATAGGACTCATACTGCAAATTGACATTTTGTATTGGTTGCGATTGTCCATTCCAAAATGTGCTTATGTATCTGTAGAAATCTGCCGACGCGTCGACCTCTTTTTTCAGGATTCCTTCACGTAATTCATGGTGCCATCCGATTATTTTCTTGTCGTAAATCCGGTTCAAAATATATTCGCTTGTCCTCTCATTCGTTATCTCGATCGTCCCATCTATCCACACTACAACGTCGTAATTCTTTAACAGGGGTATGTGTCGAAATGACTGTTTATAATATTTTGCAATATTGAATGTGTGTGTGTTATTTTGGAGCGAGTTTAAGAATGCACCATCGTCCATATCATTTTTGCAATGAATATGATAAGGCGTTGTGTTAATTTTCCACCCATTTCTCGCGATATTTGGATTGTCGGTAAAACAGATGAAATCCGTCTTCTCGGTTTGTTTTGCGAATGGTTTGCAGGATGATTCGTAGTTTCCGTATATTGCCGTGATGAAACATATTTTGGTGGGGTAGAATGGGATCTGAATTGAAGAGAAGAGAGGAGACAATCCCAGGAGTCGGTATAAATGGTCGCGCGAAATGTAGTCTTTGTTCCAACCGTGATGTACCGCGGCACTTTCATTTGTATCTGTTTCAATACATAAGAATGTCCTCGAGTATTTATCTGGTACAATTTTGCGTAATATTTCGCAGGCGTGTGTGAAAAAAATGTCTTCGTGGGTAGATGTCAATTCATCCGTCATTTCGTGATATTTGCGATAGGTTGCAATTTTATCCCACGATACTTTTTCTAGACACTCTAACATAACCTCTCGTTTTCTGATGGAGAACCCGCCATTGATTCCGCCGAAAAGAGGCGCCATATTCGAGTAGTAGTTTGCACCGGCATAATCATATAGCAAATAATGATCGGAAAAAGGACGAAACATGATGCAATCGCGCTGAAAAATGAGGACAGTTTCGCCGGGTAATATTTTCCAAAATTCGTGGTCCATTAGTATGGCATTGTAAGAGGCGATCGATATATTCGGTATTCCAGCAGAGTCAATAGTAATATGTTGTTCGTCAATATTGTAGACAAATGCGTAAGGTAGTTTGTCTTGGATCATCTGGTGGTAACCCGAGTAACTGATAACCGCGAGATTAAATCCGAGAGGATTGAGAAAATGCATGAAATTGTAGATTACATGTTCGGTTATTTGATCGAAACGTGGTTCAATAATGACCGCTATTTTGGTCGAGTTTTGGTGGTTGAAAAAGCATTCGGTTTTTGATCGGTTTTCGAATGCATATTTCAGGTAATGTTCGCATATTTCGGCAGTCATTATTGAATTAAATAATTTGCAGTATTTAATTAACTTTCAACCTCTCAACTTTTGTTTTTGAAAAGGGTCGAGAGGTCGGATCATCAAAAATGTTTGTTCTTTATTTTCCTAAAGGTCCATTTTTAAACGCAGCAAAATTTAGTGCGTTAAAAATTGGACCAAACTACTTTAGCAAAATTGCGAAATACGAAATTGGACCTCTCAACGGGTCTTTTTTATAAAGTGTTGAGAGGTTAGATAGTTACCAAATGAGTCATACTATTCCATTAAACCCGAGAGTGCCAGTGAATACGATCTGGTTTTCGTAGGCGACAATTACGAATACTGTCTTTTTTATACTAATCTTACCTTTGATTCTCAGCATTTCCCGCATCATATTTCCCACGGTAACCATGAGACGATGAAATATATTATTTTGATCGAAAACACACAGTTCTATTTGGATAGAAGACAGTTTGGGGAATTTTTTGATGACATTATGTTTGATGTGATCAATGAAACCTTTTATGTAATGGTCGGAATCTCTGAAATGGCGAATTTTGTGATGTAGATTTTCCAACCTCTCGACACTATGGTCGAATAACCCGGGTTTATAATAGACTTTACAATCAATACAATTGGCAGAGAAATGAGTCATGTTCAGAATATTTTGCAGTTTATTTTGAATCCAGAGACTGTAATTGCAAATAAAATTCAATTTTTGCTTGTTCATATTTCATTGTATCTGTCGCTTTTCTTTTCATTCTCCATTCCTCTCAAATTTACTTCCAGTCGGTAGATTTCTTTTGGAACTGTTACAAAAACCAATATAGGATTCAGATAAAAAAAGCATCCAATGACTCCGTATGAAAATTTTGTCGAATAGAAATAGGGTTCTCGTCGACCCATACTTTTCAGTTTTTCGTAATGGTAGTAGTCGTAGTGATTTAGACCGCGATAGAATCCGAGTAATCCCCAACCCGATATAGCAGCAATAGTACGTGGTATGTGAAATGTGGTCATTGTAAAGGTGAATAATACTGGATTTTATTTTCTATATATGTTAGTGAATGTCTTCGATCTTGTCTACTTTCCGGTTGAACTTGATTCGGAACCCGCCTGCCGATTCGTTCTGAAAATTGTGATACTTGATCGGCGGGGTCGTATTCTTTTTGAGAGGCAGGTCGGTGATATGGGTTTGCCACTGTCCATTATGCGAAAACTTCTCCAATACAGAATCGAAATAGATCCCATCATATTTCTCAAAATCGCATTTTATATTTTTCGGGTAGAGAACGCATTGTTTCGTTTCGTAGTTGCACTCAATTATGCCTCCGATATTTTCGAATAATTGTACTAATTCTTTGCAGGA
>Ga0114959_10003653_pt1 | contig 12026 bp, 13 predicted proteins | sample C_130625_EF_Meta_FD_87317 | JGI IMG/M metagenome (GOLD analysis project Ga0114959, IMG submission 87317) | Freshwater microbial communities from Lake Croche, Canada to study carbon cycling - C_130625_EF_MetaG | ecosystem: Environmental > Aquatic > Freshwater > Lake | place: Lake Croche, Canada...
AATGTCTATTACTTAGATGAACTGCTCGCCTGGGCAGATACTAAACCGTGGACTAGCATTTACTTTAACATGATGCACAGCCCGGAGTATATGAACATACAACATATGACCCCTACTGCTAAAGAACTAGTGCTTAACAAATTAAAAACAACCTTTTGGACTAGTCGTCATTATCAACAAGAAATAGATAATGTAATCAAGTTTATTGAACTTGGTCAAGGCAGTGACGGTAAACGTTTCTTATTTGAAATGCAACGCACAGATGCTTACCGTAAACAAAACTTCATGGATACTCATCTTGAAATAGCCAGGGCAATGGGTTATGAATAAGCCAGCAACACTATGTATGGCACCTTGGGTACACACGTATCTAAGTCCGCAGACTGAACGTCGTATGTGCTGTGCTAGCCGCGAAGATGCACAAAACTTTGAGCAATATATAGACACCCAAGCAGGCACGGGCAAGTACATACCAATTACTCTAGATTAGCATTGGAATAGCAAACACATGAAGTCAGTACGTCAACGCATGATGGCTGGAGAGACCCTGCCCGAGTGCGAAGTATGTAATGACAAGCTATTAAACACAGATGTTTACCGTAGTTATTTTAATCAGCTATTTGGCAATAAGTACTTAGACGCAATGGCGAGTACAGACATTACAGGTTATACCACGATGAAACCTGTAAGCTGGGATTACCGTTTTAGTAATCTGTGTAACTTCAAATGTCGAATGTGTGGGGATATGTTGTCCAGTGCTTGGGAAAGCGAGCAACGGCAAAACAATATGATTGATTGGAACAATCCAAAGAATAATTGGATGAAACCTGAAGTCAAAATAGAAATTGAAAAGTTTCAAGACACCCAGGTAGAGCAAGAGTTTGCTACTGCTGTTGAAGAGCACCGAGTAGAGGAGGTGTATTGGGTGGGAGGAGAGCCGTTAATGTATGAACAACATTGGCGGTATATGAAACGTATAATAGAACTTGGAGATGGAAAAAATGTTTACGCTAGGTATAATACAAATCTTAGCCGTATTAATTATCGCGGCATTAATCTGTATCGGGATATTTTATCTGGGTTACGTGACTGGCAAATCTGCGCAAGCATCGATGGCACGGGCCGAATTGGAGAGTATATTAGATCAGGTCTTGATTTTAATTCGTGGCTTGAGAACATCCGCGAAGGACTTAGGTACAACACTAGCCGCCGCCAAATCCGTCTGGACTTCACTCTTACTACACCAGGACTCTTTGAAGTACAAAAGATATCGACGCTCGCCCAAGAACTCGGAGTAGATGTATTAGCCAAAGTAGTTTTTAGTTTTAGTCCGGACATTGTTATGTCTCCGTTGGCACTACCTCGGGAAGTATTACATCCTTGGGTAGACGAAATAGTGAACGGCTTAGAACCCGGCGCCCTTCGGGACATAATGGTCCAACTTAAAACCCGACCCACCTTTGCTGAACAATGGCCTACAGAATATCAATCTGGCCTGAGCAAAGGCAAAGCTCGCATACAAGAACTTGAAAAAATTCGAAAAGACGTGTATACTTTTAGAGACATAATGTCTCTAAGACCGGACGCACTGGAATGGTATGACTCAATCAGTTAAAATAGTATTACGAAACCCCTTACGTAAGTCTGACACATTAGACTATACAATAAAAGTAAATGATTCTTATATAGGTCGTTTATGGTACGACGCTCTTGTTGACCTATTGCGCCGAAATAATTATTTAGAAAAGAATTTTTGCTTTTTAGGATTCCCGGACAGCGCACGTGATTTAGAATATATCTGTAGCGAACTTGAATGGGCCAAGAATAAAATCAACACGTTCTTTGACCCTAGTGATTATTACATAGGTCAAAAGTTTAGCCCAACTACAATGCGTGATGGATTAGACCCCAACCAGGCATTAATGAATGTGCTACACAATCACTTTGAACATCTACAAGGTACAGTAGGAGGTCTGAGCGATTGGTATAAACGTGCCGACTATGAAACTAAATTTGCCATTAGACAGTTAAACAATTTATGCCATGAAGCAGAAAGTCTAATGCTTAGTCAACGCAAAAAAGCTGAAGCTCCGCAGTGGATTCGTCCTAGTCAAATTACTACATTCTTAAATGCTCCACGATTGGAGTTTCCTAATACCTATAAACAAACATACGCAGAACATAGATACGATAGACGATTTGGATATGTATACTTACATTGGGCACAGATTGGCAAAACACTTTACGAAGTTTACATAGACGAAAATGGAGCAGATATAGATCAAACTACCTGCGATGCTATAACACATTTAAAATATTATAGTGGAGAGTTTGATATAGAATGGGCACGTAATGTAACATTCGATGGTCCTTATCCTTGGCATACCGAACGTATGAAAGGCTTTAAAGATTGGTTAGTGCGTAACGGGTTTGACCCAATGGATCGACAATATAATTTTGGTTATCACGAAATAGGACAAGTTGATATATTAAACAGTTTTGGCACAACAGAACACGAAGATGTTTGGGCTATTATGAATAATCATCTTGACATTTATCGTATTGAAACACCCGAAGTAACAGCAACATATGATTATGCCTGGGCCGATCCAGATTATTATCAACAACAAATCGAAAGGTTAAAAGCAGGATATGACTATAGTAGCCGGGGGTGATAGTTTTGTCTACGGTCTTGAATTGTCGGACTGTATAAGCTCACCAAGCAAGAGTACATTTACAGCATTATTGGCCAAAGATGGGTACGACTGTGTTGCCTGGGGCGGCTACGGAAATGATAGTATTGCTAGAACTGTTATTACTCGTTGTGAACTTGAGAAGCCTGCGGGTGTAATTGTTAGTTGGAGTTTTGTTGGACGTTACGAGTTTAGATTTGCCTACGATACACGTCAAGTTAAAAGTCCTTGGTATGCTATTAATTCGTGGACTATACAAGAAAACGTCAACGAAATTAAAAAAGAGTTTGTTACAGAAAATCACGGAATTCTTAAGCAAGAAGAAAATCATATCAATCGAGCAAAGCAAACAGGCATACATGACTTTGCTAAAACATTTTTTAAACACGTGGGTTCTACAGAATATTGGGAAGTATACAGCAGTTTAAAAGAAATAGTTTATTTACAAAATTATCTCAAGTTAAACCAAATTCCGTTTATGTTTACCTGCGTGGATAACAATATACTGTACAACAATACCATTGGCACAGATTCTTATATAGATAGTTTATACAAACAAATAGATCACGAAAAATGGTTTTGGTTCCCAGCAGGAACACGCCCAAATGAAACACAAAATCCAAGAGGTTTTTACCAGTGGGCAGTAGAGAATAAATATCGTATAGGCACGACACACCCTCTTGAAGAAGCACATCAAGCCGCTGCCGAATTAATGAAAGATAAATTCAATGAATTGGTTAAAAAACCTGTACAATAGAATTGTACTAGAATTCCGTTACCGCAAAAAACTAAAAGAACTACGTAAACGAGATCCGTTTATTTACAAATGATATTAGTCAACGGTGATAGTTTTACTGCGGGCGAAGAAAGCCCTATTGCTTGGCCAAGTCTAATATCTGGCACACAAAATATGGCCACACCCGGCGCAAGTAACGATCACATTGTGATGACCACAGTACAATACGTTGAAAATTATCCAGTGGACTATGCCATCATTGCTTGGACTAGTCCTAATAGAATTAACATCAGTGGAAAGCATTTAACCCCAACAAGTCAAAAAAAGTATGGTAACATAGTTGACATGGTGTTTAGCAACTGGGACACAACATGGGCTAATACTAAATTTATGTGCCAGGTTGAATTGTTACATGGTTATTTAGATAGCAAACAAATACCGCACGTATTTGTTAAATCGTTTGAAGTTGGTGTAGTTGGTATCCGCGACTACTGGTTAGGACACGAAAACGATGGCATGGTAGAATGGATGGGCGACTGCCCAAAAGGACCAGGTGGGCACCCGCTAGAACTTGGACATCAAAGAATAGCAGAACGAATCAATGAACATATTAGGAATCTCGGCTGGCTTTCATGACGCCGCCGCAACAGTATTAAGTCCCGAGGGCGAAATATTGTTTGCTGGCCACAGTGAACGTTATAGCAAAATCAAAAACGATGCTGACATTTCTGCGGATTTGTTTAACGAAGCATTGTCTTACGGAATAGTAGGTCATGTTGCCTATTACGAACGTCCTTGGGCAAAACAGCTACGAAGGTTATACAGCGGAGAAGGATTTGATTGGAGTAGCCTAACTCTCAAACAAGTATTAAATCGCCAACTTAAAAATATACAATTCCCGGAGTACAGTAGTCATAACCATCACTTGAGTCATGCCGCGGCTGGATTCCAAACTAGTACCTTTGATCGAGCCACAGTAGTTGTTATTGATGCAATTGGAGAATGGGATACTATTAGTATTTGGGGTGCTCATTATGTCAATGGCCGAGCCCAGTATCATCGTCTATGGGGTCAGAAGTATCCACATAGTATTGGATTATTTTATAGTGCTATGACACAAGCAGTTGGATTAAAACCCAACGAAGAAGAATACATTATGATGGGCATGGCCGCATACGGAAATAAGGTAGGCGCTGCCAACTTAAAACAAAATTTAATAGCAAACGAGTGGGATATAACTTTTAAAGAAAACATGCACACTGGAGCTAGTTTTCCCTGGGGCGAACATTTTGATAAAATGGACATAGCGGCATCGGCCCAGAGTTTTTGCGAAAATTTAATATATAATGTAATGCGACGTGCTAAAGATTTTGGCTGGAGTCGTAACTTATGCTACATGGGCGGTGTTGCCCTTAACTGTCTAGCAAATCGTAAATTAGGAGATTACTTTGAAAATATTTGGATTATGCCTAATCCCGGTGATGCTGGTAGCAGTCTCGGTTGTGCCGCTCTGGCTCTTGGGAGTAGAGTTAACTGGAGAGACAGTTTTCTTGGCTATAACATTCCAGGGGTTTATCCTGTTAACCAGTTACTGGACAGGCTTCTTAGTGACAAAATTGTCGGAGTGGCAAGTGGAAGAGCCGAGTTCGGCCCCCGCGCACTCGGAAACCGTAGCCTCCTTGCAGACCCTAGAGGCGGCGAGATTAAGGAGAAAGTAAATGAAATTAAACGACGTCAAAAATTTAGACCCTTCGCACCCATTATATTGGAGGAATATGCTAATGAGTACTTTGATATGCCTTGTGGCTTCCCTACCAGCCCTTATATGCAGTCCGTTGCTGTTTGTCGCGAGCCTAACAGTTTTCCAGCTATCATACATCATGACGGGACTTCACGAGTCCAGACTGTCCCCCGAGGAGCGGGAGGAATTAGAGAGTTATTGGAGAAGTGGTTTGTGGTAACAGGTTGCCCCATGCTACTTAACACAAGTCTTAACATACGTGGTGAACCGATGGTCAATGATCGCAAAGATGCTGACCGTTTTGAACAGTTATACGGAATTAAAGTCTGCTCATGAAACAAGTTAAAGAACATTTAGCAGAATCTCAAATGGGGTACTGGGAACATTTAGGTCACAGTATTAAACAAAGTAACAGGTTAATAGTTATAGCCATTAAGAGTTACATACATGGGTTACTTCCTTGGTTCTTTGCCGCAAGCGGTCCATTGGGTGTATATCGTTTATACAAAGAAATTAAGCGTATGCATCACGTACAAAGGTTATTTAAAAATGATGACGCAAATTAAAACAATTACAGTAGTTGGCGGTGGAACAGCCGGCTGGATGAGTGCCTGCTACTTTGCTAAACAAGGATTTAGTGTAACCCTAATAGAAAGCCCAAATGTACCTAACATTGGCGTCGGTGAAAGTTGTTTACCGGCATTAAGTTTTTTTTGCGAGCAACTAGGATTAAAAGATGAAGATTGGATGCCCGAGTCTAATGCTGTATATAAACTAGGTATCTATCATTACAATTGGCGCGAAGAAGGCAGTTTATGGAAGCACTGGTTCTGCTATGATCGTAACAACTGCGATAGCGAATGGTATTTAAATAATGGTAAGTTACCACCGCGCGAAGCTCGGAGACACAGCTATCACATAGATGCTATTGCGTTTGGTCAAATGTTACGCAATCGTGTAGCATTACCCAATGGAGTATGCCATACAGTACAACATATTACACAAGTACAACAAGACGAACAAGGCTTTGTCAGCGGGTTGCTATTAGAAGACGGCACAGTTAATACAAGTGATTTTTACATCGACTGTTCGGGTCCGGCACAGGTACTGGCAAGAAAGGTTGGTATTAAATTTGAACCATATGGCGATATTCCAAACGATCGTGCTATCGCCTGCCCGCAAAAGCTAGAACCACTGGGCGCACCCAACTATACAATTACCTATGCTGGCAAAAATGGTTGGTTATGGAATACAGCATTAACACACCGCCGTGGATGCGGATATACGTACAGTTCAAATTTTTGTACAGACGAACAAGCACTACAAGAATACTTAACATATTATCCAGAAACTAACATGGATAAATTACGTGTACTAAAATTCAATAGTACCTACGCTGTTAACCCTTTAGAAAAGAATGTACTAGCAGTAGGATTGGCCAGCGGATTTATTGAGCCATTGGAAGCAACTAGCATTTATTTAATTCAATACTACATTGAAACATTTGGTAAAATTATTAACACAGGTCGCGACCCACGTGTGTATAATAAAACTGTACATAGACTAACTCGTGAGATGTATGAGTTTGTACTGTCTACATATACACTAACACATCGTAACGATACAGACTACTGGCGTTACTATCAAGATTTAGAACAGCGTTTAGATACTCATAGTATGGTACTAGAACGTGCTAGTCAACCAGACACAGGTGAATGGTCGGGAACTAAATTATTCTTTCCTTTTAACTGGTGGAGTAAAGCTAAACATTTTGGATTATTATGATTACATTAATTGGACGTGAAAACGCTATGTTAACAAATGACATGGCATCAAACATTAGAGACAGCGGTGTAGAAGTAAACAAGATACACCCAGACAAATTCCTAGCTGGCGAATACAATCCTACAGATGAATTTATTATTAGCTATGTAACAGAAATGCCAAAGCGTAAAATAATTGCCGACTACATTGATGCTAATAATTTAAAACGTGGAACTTTTATTCATCCTAGTGCTGTAATAGATAAAACAGCGGCAATATATCCTGGATCATTTATTGGACCATTTAGTAGTGTTTTTTATCAATGTACAATTGGCAAAGATGTTATACTTGGTCCATACTCAATGGTTAGCCATTTAGCCAGCATAGAACAAGGTACCGTTGCTAATCCTAGTGTTATGATAGCGGGCGGCACACGTATTGGTGAATATTGCTTACTTGGAATTAGAGCAACATTCGTAGATATTATAGAAATTTGTGACAATGTTAGAATAGGAGCCGGTTCTATAGTAACTAAGACTATAGATACCCCAGGCTACTATCTAGGCAACCCAGCAAGAAAGGCAATTCAACAATGACACAGCGTATTTTAATTATGGGATTACCCGGAGCAGGTAAAACTTACCTAGCGACAGAACTAAAAAAACTATTAGAAGACTGTAGCAAAACCGTGACTTGGTTTAATGCCGACGAGGTTCGTAGACAATTTGATGATTGGGATTTTAGCGAAGCAGGCCGTATTCGTCAAAGTAAACGTATGTACGACCTAGCAGAAACCTGTGGAACTGACTACGCACTTTGCGACTTCGTCGCTCCACTAGTAGAAATGCGTAACAACTTCAAAGCTGACTGGACTGTTTGGATGGATACTATCCGCGAAGGTCGTTATGCTGATACAAACAAAATGTTTGTAGAACCAGACGTATATGACTTCCGCATCAATGAACAAAACGCAGAAAAATGGGCCGACTTTATTGCTGACCATATCATTGACAATCGTAGGCGCCCCGTCTTTGATTGGAAAAAAGAAACAGTACAGATGTTAGGTCGTTGGCAACCCTGGCACGATGGACACCGCGCACTATTTGAACGCTTACTTGAACGCACCGGACAAGTTGTTATTCAAGTACGAGATGTACAGGGGTGGCAAGGTTCGAATCCATTTGAAGTAGAAAAAGTCAAGAGCTTTATCAAGCGCGACCTAGATCCATTATATCAGGGATTATACGATATACAAGTTGTTCCTAATATTGTACACATTGGTTGGGGTCGCGGAGTAGGATATACAGCCGGCGAAGAAACTTTTGATGAAGCAGTTACTGATATTAGTGCTACTAAGATTCGTGCTAGCCTTGGGCTAAAATGAGAGCTATATGGAAAACGTTGACTTGGCGAGCAGTTGGGTCAACTAGTACTTTTTTAATTAGTTATGTAGTAACTGGACAGATGTTTATTGCTACCAGCATTGCGGTAGCACAGATGATTGCCAATACTATTTTATACTATATCCATGAACGTGCTTGGGACCGGTTTAAAGCGGAATAGCTTGTCCTAGTCTAGGTTCAACTTGGTATGGTTGTCGGAATTGATACAGGCCGCACATATCTGTTAGTTTTGTTGTTAGACTATCCCACTCACTTTGTACAAAGTTGGGATCATTAAATAAATTGTAATTGTGATCCAGGACAGGTCGCATATCCATGAGCATTTGTTTTTGTTGATCCTGGGATAGACTGCTAATAGTTTTTAAAATCTTTGCTATTGCTTCTATGCGTTTAACAGGATCTGTTTCGCTATCGTAACTTTCATCCCAAAAGTCACTAAATGTTTTAAATCCGTAACTGCGTAAGTAGGCCAAGTTGTTGGCACAGCCCGCAAGTATAAACGGCATACGTAGCACTATAGGTTTAAATATCTTTTCAGTTAAGTGAGTTTTTGTTTGCCAAAAGCAAGTCTCAGTTACTAGGAATATAAAACTTTTCATTAACTGATCCATTGGACTTAGCAACATACTTTGATTTGGAATTGTTTGCTCTGGAAAGTCTATACGTAGTTCGGGTAACAGATTGATGTTTTGGATAGCCATTTCTACAAAACGATCGTCGAGGTTAAAATTTTCTATACCCTTGCGTAAGTTGTCAGCAAAGTCTCCACCATCTGGGCACACCTTACTGTAACTAACGTAACCATGTTCTAGTAAATTGTTTAGTAGTAGTTCGTTAACAAGTAGCGTACGGTATATGCGTTCTCCACTGGTTAGGCGATTAAATGATATGTATGTTTTTTCTAGCTGTCGATTTTCTGGAGCAACAATTAATGGATTGTATTGGTGTCCGCGATACCAATCAGCCGCGGCAAAGATATGAAAGAAGTAATCTAAATGAGCAAAGCGATAGTGCTCGCAAATCTTATCTTTTTCCGCACTATCCCGTTCGGTGTTAACTAACACATAAGGACGACGTGTCTTATTGAGTATGTGATCAAAAAGTGGCTGGTTGTAATCAAAATGTAACGGCTCTTGATCGTAGAATATAAAGGTAGGTCCGGTTCTTCCTACTTGTGTATCTAATTTAAGGGTTTCTATGTTTTCTGGACGAGTTGATCCAAACGGGTGTAGGTATATTAGCCTCGGATCTGCTATAATAGTCTTAAGGTGTTGGAATATATTCTCGTAATGTTGAGCTAAATTATACATGTTTGATGTTTTTTACTTTGGTCCTAAACCAAATCTCTTTGAATTTGAACTACCTGCTGATAGTCTAGAACACGCGGCGGAGTTGTGTCGCACTGGCCGCTACTGGTATATTTATGGGGGCAACGATTACACAGGATTTGATTTTGACTGGCGCAACCCTCCATGGGAAAATCATCATATACACGTATTCCCTAGTCAATGGCAACGCAACGGCGAAGTATATCTGGCTAACACGGATACAGTACAAAATCAAGAATGGAACTTCCGTCGGGAACAAAAGGTACGTAGACTACCCGAACGCGATAAATGGGTAGTACCAGCTGGCATAGACGACTCGGAGTTTGACTACAGTTGGCACCCGGATCGTACAGAGCCAGACTACGAATATCGTTTCCCTACACAGTGGCAACGCGAAGGCGGTCCTGTGTATCCTGGTAGTGCCGGAGTCAAGTACATGACCGATCAACGCATACGTGCGGGTGCTACACAAATATTCTACATGGACTTTATGAATGGTAGTATAGCCCGTCACCAATACGATGTATTAAAGTGCGACCATCCCGATATTAAACTTACACGTTATGTAGACAGTCACCTTAATGTATTCAAGCGAATTATGAAATTGGCTACTACAGAATATGTATGGATCGTTAGTAGCGTATGCGATTACACACAGTTTGATTTTACCTGGCATCCGTCGGAAGCACAACGTGAAATGATTCATTGTTTCCCATCCGGTAATCAACGGCGTGGAGACACATTCTATATACATGTTCCTAGCTTTTCGCAACAGATGTACGATCTCGAACTGTTAGATTGGTTTAACGTTATTAACTACTGCGATGATCAAACGGTAGATCGTTTTAGTATGCCAGTACATCAATACTCAACTGACAACTTAGTAACCGAAATTAAAAACTATAAATTTGAAACTCCGTACGCTGTGTTTACTAACCAAAAGGATTTGGTATTAGCCGATAGCCCTTGTTTATGGACCAAGAAAGACCGAACTGTAGTGCGAATTAGTGTCGCGGGTGCTACTGCGATAGTACCTAGAGATATCAAGGAGGATTTACGCACACAAATCTACGATTATCCCTACATTGAGGAGGCGAAACCTAGGTTAAACGACTACCTAGGAGGCCGTGATTGTCTTGACATAGTCTACATATCCAACGGAGAGCCCGACGAAGAACGTTGGTATGAACATTTATGCTATATGAGTAACACATCGGCAAAATGGGTACGTGGGGTAAATGGACGTACTGCCGCATACCAAGAAGCCGCCCGTCGTAGCGATACTCCCTGGTTCTTTGCTGTGTTTGCTAAGTTAGAAGTTTTGGGTAGTGACTTCCCTTGGTTTACCTGGTTACCGGATTATTTCCAAGAACCCAAGCACTATATCTTTAATAGTCGTAATCCTGTAAACGGATTAGAGTACGGACATCAGGGCATGATTGCGTACAACAAGAATCTAGTATTAGCAAACAATAATCCTGGCATTGATTTTACGCTAACCCAACCACACGAGTCGGTGCCTATCTTAAGTGGCACAGCACATTTTAATCAAAGTGCCTGGATGACTTGGCGTACTGCTTTTAGAGAAGTAGTTAAGTTAAAACATTTTATAGCCACACAGCCTACACTAGAAACAGAGCATAGACTAGCAACTTGGTGTGAAGTTGCTGAAGGTGATTTTGCTGAATATTGTTTGGCCGGAGCCCGTGATGCTGTACTCTACTACAATCAGGTTGGGGGAGATTACGATAAACTCAAACTGAGCTTTGAGTGGGCGTGGCTTAAACAGCAATTTGATGATAAATATTACAATGAAATCCAGTGAATTTATTAGATCTAATCGTGTAGCAGATTTAACTCCTGCTCAAATCACACGTATATTTGAAAATATTATCAATCCTAATGTACTGTTGGAAGGCATTAACCCGCAAGCCGCCGCTGAAGTTAAGCAGGCCACCGATTCCACTTTACAAAAAATAAACGCTATTCCAGCTGGTGCCATACAAGCATTTGATCAAGATGTTACACAGCTAGAACAAAAAATAATGGGGTTAATAAAAGATCCAGCAGAGAAACAGACCATTCTAAAATATCTAGCAAGATATAAACTATGGTCAGAAAAGCATCCAGTTACACAGGCCGCAATTTTAGCTACTCTTAGTGTAATAGCCAGTTTAACACTAAGTCCAATTGTGGGTGCTGTAGCGATAGGACTACTTAAAACAGTAGATGAATTAGTATTAGGTAAAAAAGCACACCAAGCCATTGGCGCAGGTGTTGTGGCCGGTGGATTAGCCTGGGGTGTAGGCAAGGCATTAGAATTTGCGTCTGGTACCGAAATAGTTAAAAGTTCAGCACACT
>Ga0114959_10003654_pt1 | contig 12023 bp, 6 predicted proteins | sample C_130625_EF_Meta_FD_87317 | JGI IMG/M metagenome (GOLD analysis project Ga0114959, IMG submission 87317) | Freshwater microbial communities from Lake Croche, Canada to study carbon cycling - C_130625_EF_MetaG | ecosystem: Environmental > Aquatic > Freshwater > Lake | place: Lake Croche, Canada...
ATACTCAAACCTGGCGGAAGAACATGACCGTTGTGGATCCCCCGCATATCGTGGCGTCTCGCGTCAAGTCGTACACGCGTATTCGTTGGGTTCCGGACTTTGCGCGGTTCGGAATGACCGCAATCCCCGACGATCTCGTGCAAGTTCTGCGGCGCCGAGCTACCGATCTCGCCATGACGGTTGGCAAGGATGTGAAGGTTCACTGGAAACACGTCGGAGACAAGGTAACCATCAAATGCCGAGACTTGGGTGCCTACGCAGGGGAGTTTGTATCCACTCCAGTCGTGTACGCACAGATCAATGAGCGCTGGTCCGTGGCGGTTACCGATTCTCCTCTCGACAAGTACTTTCACTGTTCCTTTGTGAACGGTATCTGGACGTCGAAAGGCGGGACTCATGTCGACTACATTACCAACCAGATCATCACGTACATTACCGAGTATCTGGATACCAAAAAGAAAATCAAGGTCAAACCTGCTCTCATCCGTGACAATCTGGGGGTGTTTGTGACGGCTCTCATCGAGAATCCATCCTTCACATCGCAGACCAAGGAAACGCTCACAACCAAGAGCTCAGCATTCGGGAGCACCTGTCGTCTTCCGGAAGAGTTTCTCAAGAAGATTCAGACCAAACTTGATCTGGTCAACACGCTCATCGTGTCACAGAAAGAAAAGGATGAGAAGGATAACAAAAAGAGCGATGGACGGAAACAATCCAAGATCTATGGCATCCCGAAGCTTGATGACGCTAGTCTGGCCGGTACCAGCAAGTCCTCGCAGTGTACCCTTATCCTCACCGAGGGTGATTCCGCAAAGTCGATGGCTCTCTCGGGTCTCAGTAAGATTCAGCGGGAAACCTTCGGTGTGTTCCCGTTGCGGGGAAAAATCATGAATGTCAAAGATAGTTCGGCATCCAAAGTAGAACTCGCCAAGGAGATTGCCGATCTCAAGAAAATCATTGGCCTCGAATCCGGCAAAAAATACGTGAATGTATCCTCACTGCGATACGGGAGCATCATGATCATGACTGATCAAGATTACGATGGATCTCACATTCGGGGTCTCCTCATCAATCTCTTCCACGAGTTGTGGCACGAGTTGCTGACAATCCCGGGGTTTCTCACGTACATGGCGACACCGATCGTCAAGGCAACCAAAGGCAGGACAACCAAGACCTTCTATACCCAATACGAATACGATCAGTGGAAGGCCACGGACGAGAAGGGATGGAGTATACAGTATTATAAGGGGTTGGGCACATCGACTCGCACCGAGGCACAAGAGTACTTTCGCGACATGAATGTTGTACGCTTTGGGTACAGTGAGTGCTCCGATCCGGCGATCGATCTAGCCTTTAACAAGTCTCGTGCCGACGATCGCAAGACGTGGCTTCAGGCTCACGATCCGTCCAAGATCGTTCTACCGGCTCCGGTACTCCCGTACGACGAGTTTGTACATCGTGACTTGATTCATTTCTCTCACTACAATTTGGAGCGATCGATTCCGTCGGTGATGGACGGTCTAAAAACATCTCAACGCAAGATCCTCTTTAGCGCACTCAAGAGGAATCTCACCACCAAGATTAAGGTTGCTCAGTTGGCTGGATACGTGAGTGAACATTCGGGGTATCATCATGGTGAGGCATCCCTGAATGAGACCATCATTGGAATGTGCCAGGACTTTGTCGGATCCAACAACATGCCTTGGATGGTGCCACAGGGTCAGTTTGGAACTCGGTTGGAGGGAGGTTCCGATAGCGCAGCTCCCAGGTATATCTTCACATACCTACAACCGTATATCAAGCATCTTGTTCCACACGACGATTTGCCGTTGCTCAAGTATCGTGACGACGACGGACTCTCTGTGGAACCCGATTGGTATGCTCCGGTTCTCCCGATGATCCTCGTGAACGGTGCGCGAGGCATCGGTACAGGGTATTCGACATACATGCCACCGTATGATCCGGTTCAACTCAAGACCGTACTGCTCGACTGGCTGATTGAGAGCTGCGAGAGTGACAAGATACTTCGTGATGCGGTACTCAAACCGTACTGGAAAGGCTTCACCGGAAGTGTGGACGACGTTGGATCGGGCGACTTCAAGGTCACGGCCAAGTATACGTGCGTGGGAACCAATCTAGTGATTCGCGATCTTCCACCCGAGACGTGGACATCCAGTTTCAAACAGAAGCTAGACGCATTTTGCGAAAAGAAGGAAGTTGTACAAGACTATGTGGATCGGTCTACCGATACAGACGTTCACTTTGAGGTACGATTGATCGAGGCACTTCCGGTCGACAAGCTAGAGAAGGTTCTCGGACTCTCGGAAAAGGTCAAGACGAGTAACATGCACTGCTTTGACAGCAATGGGCATATTCGCAAGTATACGACACCCAACGAGGTGCTCGTCGAGTTTGCGAATCGGCGGCTGGAGCTCTACATTCAACGAAAAGCACACCTTCTGAAGGAACTGAATGCCAAGATGCCGTACCATACCAACGTGGTCAAGTTCATTCGGGCGACGTGCGACGGATCGGTCGATCTTCGACGCAAGACCGACGAGGAGTGTGATGCTATTCTGAAAGGAGCAGGTCTGGAGCCAATGGACGACAGTTACGACTATCTGTTGAAGCTCCCCATGAAGAGTCTCACGCTTTCCAACATCACAAAACATGAAAAGGATCTCGAGACGTTGCAGAACAAGTATGCGGCTCTGGAAAAAACCTATCCCCATGAGCTGTGGATGGCCGATCTCCAAGCCATTTAACGAACTTGTGTATTGGAGGTATAATGAGTAACGACGACCGATTCAATCATCGGTTACTCTATCAGTCACTTCTGGCTCGAACCGATGAAGAGTCTCGTGAAGATTTTGAAGTGGATCCCCGCGTTGCACAGTATGCAAGTCGGAATGCTGGAGATGAGAACGTGGACACATATACTCCGTTAGGGGGGGTGCATACGACCATGTTGGAAGAATCAGACAATATTGTCATTGCGAAGGAGCCGAATATCGAACACTATGAAACAGATGTCCCGGTACAGGCTCCACCGTCGACCAAACTGAAACGAACAACGGTGATTATCGATAGTGCACAGCGTGACTGGGTACAACAGTCGAATGCATATTCCAACATTTTTTCGTTTGGTACACAGGCTCCGACCTCGGGGGTTGGACAGATGATTCGATTCTACTTTAATAACGAAGTTGTTCCTTTTTCGGCGTATGACACTCCGTATCCGAACCCGACGACTCTGGTCACGTATGTGCCAATCCAATTGGCCAACAATAAGCCTCATATCCTCAATCTCTCCGAGGGAACGCAGAATATTACTCTGAATCAACAATTTCTGAATAACGGGCTTCTGGCGAATACCTGGGGATGGAGACTGGTAGTGAGTCAGACTGGACAGTATAAACATACTCCGGAACCGATTGTGAGTACGGATCGAATCATATACTTTCCCACATACAATCCGAGAGAAACCCGTGGAGCACTCATTGGTGTCGAATATGAACCGAAAGCCTATTCGACGCATATTGCTCCGTTCTCATCCCAGTTGGCAATATCGAATGTTGTGGCTCTCAAACTAGTACGTGCAACCCTTCCTCTTCGTCGATTCGATAGCTATAATCCGGCGGTGTTCTACGACGTCACAAATCCCGACCAGGCACAGAGCGCAGGTACATCGACAAATTCCTTCAACAGTCAGCCGTATATCGTCATGACGATTCAGAATATGAAGGGTCAGTATTATGGCGCAGGACAGGTGATCCAGAATGCCTTTACCGTGTTGGTACAGAACCAGCGATCGGTTCTCGATGCAGAAGCGTCATCGTATCTGAATCAGTTTCAAGATTATTATTCGTGGTCGGAAGAGACGTTTGAATTCGATCCACCTCTGGCCCAATTATCGAATGCCGCGATTGCCTTGTCCAACAACGTCGGACAACCATTTGTACAGAGTGATGATCTCAATGGGCTGTTTATGACCTTTGGTCGCAATACGAACAATATTTCGTCGGGGTTTTGTCAGGGCAATGTCGTGTTCAACATCACTCGAAACCCTACAAACTATCAAAATTGGGGTCTCAACAATGGTACCGTCAACTATTTTGGCACCAATGAGATTCGAGTGGGAGATGAGATCTTGTCGTATGCTCCGGTGATTACGAGTATACTCAGTACCCCCGGTCTTCCGCCGATTCTTCGACCGTTCTTTCAGACGTTACTGACAAATACCTTGCTCGTGACTCGGGTGTTTTCGACCAATACTATTTCAGGGTACGGACTCGAGATCGGGAATAATCTGTATTCGTATGGTACATCGTTTAGTGCGATCATCAAGCCGTCGTCCTTCAGTAATATGATCGCCATCAATACGATGATGGGAGCAATCGGGGCTGCAGGAAATGGACTTCATCATTGGGGAGAGGTTACTACGAATCCGGGGGCCTCCGGTCCTCCCCCGTCCGATCTCAGTGGTCTCAATTATTTTGTGATTCCACCGTCGCCCGTTGCGTACCGTTACTTTCAGGATGGATCGATCAATACCATATATTTGCAACCAGATTTGATGACGTTGTCGAGTGGAACTCCACATACTTTACCAATCCTGAACATGGATATGCAGTCGACCTACGCCTTTGAGGTGACATCCTCGGTTGCCGATACGACACACATGAAGAAAATCATCCCGAACTAATAACAAGAATGTCCGAACTCAATCAAATCTATATCGGGACGGCGATTCCGAACGCACCGAAACACACCGGGCTGGTTCCGAGTCTCGCAGACCCCGAAACCACGTCAACCCAGGCTTTCAACGTCTTCAAGACGTATGACGAGAGTCCTCGTCTGCCGTTTGGTTCGACCTTTGCGCAACAGGCAACCATCCGCATCCATACCCCAACCCCGTTGAATCAGGCCTTTTTTAGTGAGGAAAACATGAAACATCTTCAGAATGAGATTCGGTACGGTGTGTGGGTGTCCAGTGGAAATCAATATGTGATTGATCCACAGAACCCCGACGACCTGAAAACAATCATGCGCAGTTACTATCTACAGTATTCCACGAATGACCCCGACAAGTTTCATCAGGAGTTGGCCGCCCTGAACAATCGAGTCGTCATGTTTGCGGTCGATCGAGTCATGGTCGAAATCAAACAGTATATCAAATATCGTAAAGATATCCTGAATTACCCTGAGCAGATCAGTCGACCGGTGAATGCCAATATTACTGGATCTCGTTCTGCGGAATTTACGAGCTTCTTTTAGACCAAGGTTAATCAATGATGCGCTTTGAGGGTCGTGTATATACCCTGTCTCCGAAAGGCCTTCTCCTCTGGGAATCCGGATGGGAGACATTTCGACCGGTTCACTCCATTGTGTGGAATCCTACCCACAATCAAGTGGAGCCCTATTTTGGAGATCTTACATCCGATCTATTTCATACCGAATACGGGTTTGGGTCTCCGGACATGCATAAATTTTGTGTTCAGTTTACCGATGATCATGCTCACGAAGTAGAGACTGCTAGGACCATTGCATCTCCCGGGGAGCTGTGGAGACAAACCGGAAGCACGTTGCAGTGGGTTCGTGATCGCCCGATGATTGTTCATCCGGAGAGTACTACAAGACCGGATCGATCCAAGTTTTTGCAGAGATATTCACTCCGAGGCAAGACGTTCCGACAACCTCCTCGAAACTTACGTGGAACTCGCAAGATCCATACACACAAATGACAGCCAAGAGGATCAATATTATTTCGAACAATCGGAGCCAGACAGGTCTGACTCACGATACAAGTCTATTTCGAGGAATCTGGTCGCTTGTGGACGAGGATGTCGAGTTTCGTAGGGTACATCATTCTCACCCACAATGCCCGGAAGCGGATATCAATGTATTTTTTGAGGTACTGAATCCGAGTCTGTTTGTCTATGCCGGTGTCAACATCTGGATTCCGAACCCCGAGTGGACGTACACCACCTGGATTCCGTATCTCTCTCAACTGGATTTCATCTGGTGCAAGACGCATCATGCAGTGGACATCTTTCGTCCTCACAACCAGAACACGATCTATATTGGCTGGAGTTCGATTGGGAAAGCAGAGGCACCGATCAAGTACTATAATAAAGCGATTGTACTCTGTGGAAAAAATGTGTTTCGTCATCCCCAGATTCTGGTGGATGCATACAGGATTGCGGAAGATATCACCAAGCTTCCGGAACTCCACATTGTGTGTGACTCGTCGCGAATGAATGTTCGAGTCTATCCAGAAGTGGAATCGAAGATCAAGATGTATAGCGAAGAACTTCCCGCAGAACAGTATGACGAGCTTCTGTCCAAGTGTGGTCTTGCGATCTGTATTTCGTCGGCAGAAGGCTTTGGACATGCGGTGAATGAGGCTGCATCGTCTGGATGTAATTTGATTCTCTCGGATATCCTTCCGTTTCGAGAGTTTGGGTATGATGCGACGTGGGTACAGACGCACAACCCGATTGTGTCGGATCGGGTGGATACGCTGTACAACTATAAGATTTCGGATGTATTTGTGGCGTTGGATACGTACCTCGGTCGTACGGATCGAGAGAGAATAGCTGCGTCCAACAAGAATGCCGATACATACCGAGAGAAACATAGTCGGTGGATAGAGATGATGAAACAAGTCATTACAACGTTGCGGGATACTCCGCGTTATTCGTTGGAAGATAGTTCGATCCCGGAGGATCAGTTACCGGGGGTTACGATTGTCACTCCCACGAAAGATCGTCTCAAGTTTATGGAGATATGTGCTGGATGTGTCGATACGCAGTGCTATCCTCGCGACAAACTCGAGTGGCTCGTGATTGACGACGGAAAGGATACATGTGAAGATCTCATCAAGCATATTCCATTTGCAAAACATATACTGTGCATGTCGGGTCATACGATTGCAGCAAAACGCAATATCGGTGCACAGATGGCCAAGTATCCGGTGATTGTGCACTTTGATGACGACGACATATATCCTCCCAACAGTATCCTATTCCGGGTGTCCATGTTGATGCGAGGTGGGTCAAAAGGGGCAGTGTTCTGTACCACGATCCCATGTTATGATCTACAAAACTATATTTCGTTTGTGAATGTTCCGCCGATGCATCTCACCATGTCGGAACGGGTGTCGGAAGCAACTCTCGCATATACGAAACAATTTTGGGAAGAAAAAGGGTTTCACGAAGACACTCGCATTGCCGAAGGAGACACGTTTCTGCGCGGACGCGAAGACAAGTGTCGGGAGATTTCTCCACAAGAAGTGATTGTGAGTCTTGTACATTCCAAGACAACGTCGTCACGAAAGGCTCCGGCTGGAATGGAGCCGAATGGTTGCCACTATGGGTTCACGGATGAACTGTTTACAATGATCTCCAAGATCATCGTTTAGTGGCGGCGAGAGTGGTGACGGCGGTGACGGCGACCGGCCTTCTTTGCCGTGCGGTGGCGGCGGCGGCGACGACCGCCATTCTCAGGAGCCGTTTCACCCTCGCTACCCGTGGCTGCCGTGGCTGCCGTGGCATCCTCGCCACCTACACCCAGCATGTGGGCCATCGCGTGGCGACGGTGGCGGAGAGTGTGGTACCGAGAGTGGCGGCGACGGCGGCGACCACCCTTCTCCATCATCTGACCACCGGAATGTAAAGGCAAAGGCTCAAGTGCTAGGCTGCTCATTTTTATTAAACACTCTACATATTTTTTACGCGGAGCACATGGTGCATGGCTCGATGGTAAATTTCTGAGCCGCGGCGACTGCCTTGGTTCTCAGATAATAACATCCCGTCTTGAGTCCCTGCTTCCAAGCATACATGTGCATACTCGAGATACGAGAATAGGTAGGATCGCTCACAAATAGATTGAGTGATTGCGACTGACACACAAACGGGGCGCGGTCACGGCTTAGATTGATCAACGTTTTCTGTGGGATCTCCCAGGCCGTCTTGTATCGCTCCTGAACCTCGGCGGGGATACCCTCAATGCCTTGGATACTTCCATTATTCACCATAATCTGAGTACGCATATCTGGGGTCCAGATCCCCAGTTCGGACAGATCGTGAACCAAATGCTTATTCACTACGATAAAGTCTCCAGCTAGGACGTGGCGGACATACAGATTCGACGTGAAGGGCTCGAAACACTCATTGTTTCCGAGGATCTGTGAGGTAGATGCGGTCGGCATCAGCGCAATCGACAACGAATTTCGGAGACCATATTTGACCACCAGACTCTCGAGCAATGCCCAATCGAGATAGTCGGTCTTGGTGGGACGTTCATTCCACAAATGATACTGTAGCTTTCCTTGACTCGCGGGAGATCCCGCATGTCCAGAATTTGCTCCTTCGGCCGCCGCCAGTTCTGCACTTGTAGAAATTGCTGCATAATACATATTCTCAAAGATCTCTCGATGAAGGGATCGAGCCTCATCCGATGTCCACGACAGTCGCATCTTGGCAAATACATCCGCAAGTCCCTGTACCCCGATACCAATCGGTCGATTCTTGGAATTGGATGTGAAACACTCGGGGGTAGGATTGTAATTCCGATCAATCACTATATTGAGATTCTTTGCCAGGGTTGATGTGACACGTCTCAACGTATCGAAATCAAAGGAACGATCCTCTCGTACAAATCGTGAGAGAGCTACACTGCCCAAATTGCATACTGCCGTCTCTTTGGGAGATGTATACTCGACAATCTCGGCACACAAATTCGAACTGGTGATCGTCCCCAGATGCTGTTGGTTCGACTTGCGATTACAGGCGTCCTTGTACAGGAGATACGGTGTCCCCGTCTGGATCTGTGCATCCAAGATCATCTGCCACAGTTTCTGAGCCGGAAGAGTCTTTCGCGCCTTTCCTTGACGCTCGTAGGTCTCGTACAGTTCCACAAAGGATGACCCCACCGCATCGACGAGACCCGGACACTCGGATGGACACATCAGTGACCAGTCCAGATTGGCTTCCAGACGTTGCATAAACAGATCCGGAATCCACAGCGCATAGAAGAGGTCTCGAGCCCGGTCTTCCTCTGCACCCGTGTTCAATCGAAGTCGCAGGAAGTCCTCAATATCCAAATGCCATGGCTCCAGGTACACAGCAAACGATCCGTTGCGTTTTCCACCTTGGTTCACATATTTTGCAGTGTCATTGTAGACCTTGAGCATAGGTACGATGCCGGTGGACGTTCCGTTCGTTCCGTGGATACGAGAATTTCTCGCCCGAATGTTGTGGATCGAGAGTCCGATACCCCCAGCCCACTTGGAAATCTGAGCACAGTCTCCCAGCGTCTCGTAGATCCCTCGTATCGAGTCTTCCTTCATTTTCAGAAGAAAGCAAGAACTCAATTGAGGGTGAGCCGTTCCAGCATTGAACAACGTCGGAGTGGCATGGATAAAGTATCCTTGGGACATTGCGTTATACGTGTCTCGAATCGCTTCCAGATTGTCACGATGGATTTCGATGGCAACGCGCATCCACATGTGCTGTGGACGCTCGATGATGATTCCATCCTTACGGAGAAGATACCCCTTCTCGAGTGTCCGAAACCCAAAGTAATCAAACATAAAGTCGCGCGAATAATCGATCATGGATTGCACCGTCTCTGCAGCCGCACTGATCTCGGGACGCAACCGGTCTCCGAGAATGGTACAGCACTCTGCAAAGGTCGAAGGAGTGTTTTTGTGATGGCTATCGATCAGGATACGAGCTGCAAGAATACCGTAGTTTGGATGGTTTCGAGCCTGTAGACTTGCACAAATTTCGGCCGAGAATTCATCGAGTTTTGTGGTGGTAATCCCATCCTCAATCTGAGAACAGACCTTCTGAGCAACCTGAGTGGCATTCACAAAGGGGAGATCGTTCGAAAGGGCCTTGATACGAGCCAGTACCCGATCAAAAGACACTTCTTCGCGGTTTCCGGAGCGGGTGACGACGTACATTGTGATAGTATGGTTGCTTGTATTTAAGAGTTGAATACGTTTTCACTAATAATGCAGTGCCCCTTCAGTGGTGATGCTCCGGAATGGTATTATCGGGAAGGTATCTATGTCTACGGATGTCGTTATCGGGATGGTGAGGCATACAGTGTTCTGTACTGTATACTGGCCATCCTCATTTTGATATTCTATTGTCTTCATGCGTATCGATTCTAGCGGATATGTGCATCGATTCCATTTCTTTGACAAACAAAGACATGGCATACGGCATTCGTAGAGTTTCGACCGACCCTTCCTGAGTGGAATCGAGAAGCCCGGTACTTGGCTGATAGAGTACCTCGTGTGCATCCGAACGTTTCATGAAACTTTCTTCGATGAAGGCGGAGACTCCGTGGGCAATCAAGGCATCTCGTTCCATCTCACCGATACGAAGACCACCTCCCGCCGATCGTCCTTCGAGTGGCTGACGAGTCAAGAGCGTTCGTGCACCCGTATCTCGGTAATTGATCTTGTCTTCCACCATCAGTTTCGATCGAAGATAATACACCGGTCCCAAAAATATCTCCATTTCGATCATTTCTCCCGTCATACCGTTATACATGATGTCACTGCCGTTGGGTTCGAAACCATTCTTGGCCAACAGTTCCCTATACTCACTAATCTGATTCTGAGCCGTGAAGGGAGTGGCGTCGATGAGTGTTCCCACGCTGCAACCGATACGTCCACTCATCGATTCCAGGTATTGACCGGTCGTCATACGGGATGGAATTGCATGAGGATTGAGGATCAAATCCGGTCGTAGACCTTTTGCATTGAATGGCATGTCGGATTCAGGGAGTATCATTCCTACCGTACCTTTCTGACCTGCTCGAGAACTAAACTTGTCTCCAAGAATTGCAGTTCTCGATTCGGCAATCCGGATTTTGATTCCACGGAGTCCATCCTTGTTTGTGAAGATCTGGATACCATCCACAATCCCAGTCTGTCCTCGTTTCGGTAATTCTGAAATGTCTCGATAACCTTTCACGGCTCCGGTGATATCCACAACCGGGGACACAAGACCCAAGAGAACCGTATTCTCGTCGACATGGGCTCCCGCTCGGATGATACCCTCCTCATCCAGTTTCGAATAATCCTTATCGGCCTTCAACTTCACTAACTCCGTGTACTTGGGGTTTGTCGACGGGTTTGCAATCTGGGTCTGAGCTTTCGATGCCGGATCGATGAGCTCTTCCTGCATCGTATACGAATGAAAATACGTCGTCCGGAACATTCCCCGCTGCAGTGAATTCCCGTTGAGGATCACCGAATCCTCTTGATTGTACCCAGAATACATGGCAATCGCAACCATAGCGTTCTCACCGTACGGTAGACATCCTCCACGTCCTAGAATGTGGGGGTATGCCCAGGTCTCACAAATGGGTCGTTGTGGAGAATTCAATATCAGGGTTATCGTATCAAACCGTTTGTTAAAGTTGCTGTGAAACCATGATGCTCCCTGACGACACTGTGCACATGAGAATGCAACGCGAGGCGACGGATTGTGGTCACAGAACGGTATAACTGCTGAGAGTGGTGACAATAAAAAGATACCGTGTATCTCGGACATTTGGTTGGGATGGAATGGTACAATCGAAAGACGAAGAGTATCACATTCCTCCGAATCCACTAGATCAAACCCTGTCTCGCGAAGCTGTGTCCACGTCTTCATGGCCAGGATGCGCTCGGCGGTCATACCGGGTCGGTATACCGGTCGTATCGGTCGTCCAGGATCGGTAGCAATCACCATGACATTGTCCGTTCGATTCCATGCGATGGACACGGTGGGGTTGATACGTGAATCCCGTCGTTGAGCGAGAAGAAGAGTATAGATTTCGTTGGTTTTGCGGGTGCATACTCCCACCATATCTCCATTGAGTTGAATTCGTGTCCACGCCGTGTTCCAACTGGAAGGATGGATTGTGGAAATGGCGCGAAATTCTGGGCGAGAGTTGAGAATGTCCAGTATCTCACGACGAGTGGATGCCGTGGATACGGTGGTCAACAGCGAAAAATG
>Ga0114959_10003655_pt1 | contig 12023 bp, 12 predicted proteins | sample C_130625_EF_Meta_FD_87317 | JGI IMG/M metagenome (GOLD analysis project Ga0114959, IMG submission 87317) | Freshwater microbial communities from Lake Croche, Canada to study carbon cycling - C_130625_EF_MetaG | ecosystem: Environmental > Aquatic > Freshwater > Lake | place: Lake Croche, Canada...
CAGCAACATCTCGCAAAACACGTTCTGCAAGGCTGAGATCTTGGTAGAGCAGTGATGGCGCGGATTGATGGTTTACTGCGGCTCGAATGTTTTCCCAGGTGGTCCGTAGGTAGCGCATATCGTGCTGCAGTTCTGTATCGGAGGCATCTTGGGCACTCGTGCGCACAATGATTCCACCTTTTTCATCTTCAGGCATCAAGCCCGCAAGCCTTACTTTGATTGCTTCGCGTTCTTCGGGTTGATCAATACGTTGAGATACGCCGATATATTTTTCTGCGTTGATGTCACTACTTACTGGTGGCAAATACACTAAATTTCGACCAGCAATACTTAATTGGGTTGTGAGGCGTGCCCCCTTAGTTCCAAGTGGATCTTTCAGAACCTGCACTAGTAGCGTTTGACCTTCAAACAATAATTTTTCGATTTGTGCTTGCGGATTATTTTGCGTGATGTCTGCTACATGCATAAATGCGGTACGCTCAAGACCGATTTCGATAAAGGCTGATTGCATTCCAGGTAGAACCCGCACCACTTTGGCTAAGTAAATATTGCCTACAATCCCACGTTGGCGGGTACGCTCAATCTGGAGCTCTTGAACTGCGCCTTGTTGAATTAATGCCACCCGAGTTTCTTGAGGGGTGATATTGATCAGAATTTCTTCGTTCATAAATGGCTGACCTGGGCGCGCGTGAGTAATTGGGTAGTTTCGTAGATCGGAAGTCCCATGATACTGCTATAGCTCCCTTTAATCGATGGAATGAGGGCGCCACCCAAGCCTTGAATGCCATAGGCGCCAGCCTTTCCGAAGGGCTCACCACTCGCAATATAGGCTTCGATTTGCTCTATGGTGAGGGATGCAAATTCCACTTCAGAAACCTGCACTAGACAGAGGGGTTTTATTTCTGGTGAGGTAGTAATGGCTACCGCCGTCAGCACTGCATGCGTTTTGCCATTGAGTAAATTTAAAATTCTTTTGGCATCCTCAGCATCACTCGGTTTCCCTAAAATTTCTCCAGTGGGATGCCCAGGCAAACTCACGGTTGTATCGGCACAGAGAATGGGCGCCCAAGGAAGATTGCTTTTTTGCCAGCGCGCTAATGCTGCCGCACTTTTTGCTAGAGTAACGCGCTCAACGTAGGCTTGGGCTTTTTCATTGGGAAGCGGTATTTCAATGGCTTCAGTGTCTTCATTTAAGCCTGGAAGAAGTAGCTCGAATTGCACGCCCATTTGTCTCAGGAGTTCTTGGCGGCGCGGACTTTGGGAGGCAAGGTAAAGGAAGGCAAACATGGGGCATTTCCTATTCGCGGTGATAGGGGTGGCCTTGTAGAATAGTCCAGGCACGATAGAGTTGCTCTACTAATAACACTCTAGCCATGGCATGCGGCAAGGTGAGGCTTGATAGGCGCCACATCGCCTGTGCATTTTCTTTCAGGCCGGTATCCAAGCCATCAGCACCGCCAATCAAAAAAGTGATGTCGAAGCCTTCTTGTCGCCATTGAGATAGCTGGGTCGCTAAGTTTTGAGTGGTTTGATCTTTACCGCGCTCGTCCAAGGCAATCACGCGAGATCCTTTCGGTATAGCTGCGGCGATTTTGATGGCTTCTTTAGCAGGCGTGAGATCGGGTTTAATCTCTTTGATTTCAATGCTACAGTCTGCTGGCATCCGTTTGACATAGTCATGGGTTGCTGTAGCCACCCAATCTGGCATCTTATGGCCAACAGAAACGATGGTTAAGCGCATTAAGTGATTAAAAATTAATCTTCGTCGTCCGGTTCGCTCGCTTTGACGAGGCCTTTTTCGCCAGCCAATTTCACGCGAACTGGTTTAGCACCCCACATACCTTCTAATTGGTAGTAAGAGCGTAGCATCGGTTGCAAGATGTGGACGACGATGTCGCCACAATCTACTAGAACCCATTCACCCGTTTCTAAGCCTTCAATCGAGATGACTTCACCGCCTTTGGAGTTCACCTCTTCTTTGACTGACATAGCTAATGACCGAGTTTGGCGATTGCTCGAGCCAGTGGCAATAATGACGCGGTCAAATAACTCACTTAATTTAGTGGTGTCATAGACCCGAATATCTTGCGCTTTTACATCTTCTAAGGCATCAATAATGACGCGCTGTAATTTACGTAATTCCATAGTTTTTTTGCTGTGTTTCTTTAATAGTTCTGATGAATATGGGGTGATCTTAGCTTGATTACTTGTACAAACCCAGATTTGCGATGATTTCTAGGGTATGTGATGGGATTTGCTCTGACTCAATTAAGTTGCGAGCAGGGGTTTTGAGGCGATTTCTGAGATCAGTAGAGGATAAGTCTACTGAGAGAGTTTCATCAATATAGATGAGGCCAGATGGCTGATTTTCAAGGCTAGCCGGATCAAAAGCTTGACAGATGTTGAGCAATTCCTGGATTTCAGGGTCCATCTCGGTTGCAAGATCATAGTTTGGTCGGCTAGCTACTGCGAAATTCATATAGTTGAATAACTCGCGCCAAGAGAGCCAAGTCGGCAGATGAATCAGTGAATCAACACCGGTTAACCAAACCAAGCTTGTTTCTGGGCCATAGCGATCACGTAAGGATTTAGCGGTGTCAATGCTGTAGCTCGGCCCTGCGCGCTCGATTTCGATGCGGTCAATGCCAACTTGAGTGGGTATCTTGAGGTATGAAAGAGCTCTTACTAAATCAATGCCAGCAGCCTCAGTTAGCTGATAGCGAATTTCAGCGGCCGTAATGTCTGAGCCTTTTTGCCATGGTTCACCACTGGGAATAAGAAGGAGTTCGTCCAATGCCAGTATTTTTGCAAAATGACTGGCTAACCTGAGGTGACCTATATGAGGCGGATCAAAAGTCCCGCCTAGGATACCGATTTTTTTACGAGTGCTCAAGCTAACCAATCACGAGGTTTAAGGTAATAGTCGTAGAGCTTTGCCTCTGGAGTATGAGGCTCGGGATGCCAGTTATAGCGCCATTGCACAACCGGCGGCATCGACATTAAGATGGACTCAGTCCGTCCGCCGGAATGCAGGCCAAAAATAGTGCCACGATCAAAAATCAGGTTGTATTCAACATAACGACCGCGACGATATTCTTGAAAAGATTTTTCTTCGGCGGTGAAATCATCATGTTGGCGTCGCTCAACAATCGGTAGGTAAGCATTAATGAAAGCATCACCGATTGCGCGCGTCATCGCAAAGCTTTGTTCAAAGCCCAATTCATTGAAGTCATCAAAAAATACACCACCAATACCGCGAGGCTCCTCCCGATGCTTTAAATAAAAATATTCGTCACACCATTTTTTAAAGCGCGGATAGAGCTCGATTCCAAAGGGGTCTAATGCATTCTTGGCCGTCTGATGAAAGTGCCTGCAGTCCTCGTCAACTCCATAGTACGGGGTTAAATCAAAACCACCACCAAACCACCAGACAGGTTCTGCGCCGGGCGCTTGCGCAATAAAGCAGCGCACATTCATATGGGCGGTGGGGATCTTGGGGTTATTAGGATGGAATACAAGTGAGACGCCCATGGCCTCGAAGCTCCGTCCAGCAACTTCCGGCCGATGGTGTGAGGCTGATGGTGGCATTTGATCGCCGCGAACATGCGAGAAGCCAACTCCAGCTTTTTCTAAAATATTGCCGTGATCTAAAATGCTAGTGCGACCATATCCCTTGAGTTTGCTGTCTTCTGGTTTTTGCCATTCGTCTGCGATAAAGGTTTTGCCATCTAGTACGCTCATCGCAGAGATGATGCGATTCTGCAAGCCTAGGAAGTAATCCTTTAGGACTTGAATATCAATTTGGGTGTGTAGATTGTCTGACAAAGAAATAAAACCTTTCCTAGGGTCTATTTGATTGCACGGTAGCCAATATCTTTGCGATATTGCATGCCATCAAATTGAATTTTAGAAATGGCGTCATAGGCCTTTTGTTGAGCACTGCGAACTGTATCAGCCAGCCCAACGACACACATCACGCGTCCGCCAGAGCTTAGTAATTTGCCATCTTGCAGTTTTGTTCCTGCCTGAAAAGTGATCTGGTCTTCGGTGTCAGTTGGAATACCAGTGATGACATCGCCAGTGCGTGGAGTGTCTGGATAGTTATGCGCTGCGAGCACGACGCCCAGTGCTGTACGACGATCCCATTCAAGCTCGACTTCATTGAGCTTGCCATCTATGGCTTTATCTAATGCATGCACTAAGTCGCTACGTAAACGTGCCATGATCGGTTGGGTTTCTGGGTCACCCATGCGGCAATTGAATTCCAAGGTTTTGATTTTTCCATCAGTAGAAATCATCAAGCCAGCATACAGGAAGCCGGTATAGGGAAGGCCATCAGCTGCCATACCCCTCACTGTTGGCATAATGACCTCACGTATGGCGCGCGCATGAATCTCTGGGGTCACCACTGGTGCAGGAGAGTAGGCTCCCATCCCACCGGTGTTGGGGCCTTTGTCAGCATCGAGTAGACGCTTATGGTCTTGGCTGCTAGCTAAAGCGAGTACATTTTTACCATCGACCAAAACAATAAAGCTGGCTTCTTCACCAGTCAAGAATTCTTCAATGACAACGCGAGCTCCTGCGTTACCCAGCTTATTATCTGCCAGCATCATGTCTACTGCGGCATGAGCCTCTTCAAGACTCATGGCAACTACCACGCCTTTGCCCGCTGCTAAGCCGTCTGCTTTGATCACGATTGGGGCGCCTTTAGTATTAATGTAGGCGTGTGCTTCTAGTGCATTCGAGAATGTTTGGTAATCCGCAGTCGGAATGCCATGACGTTTCATAAAGGCTTTAGAAAAGTCTTTTGAAGACTCGAGTTGTGCTGCCAGTTGTGTGGGCCCGAAAATGCGTAAACCGTTTGCGCGGAATATATCAACGATACCAGCCGCCAAGGGTGCCTCAGGGCCTACTACCGTGAGGTGAATCTTTTCGCGTTTCGCAAATTCAGCGAGATCCTTTAAGTCTGAGATGGGTAGGTTTTGGATTCCGGCAGTTGATTGTTTGGCTGTAGCGGTGCCGCCATTACCTGGTGCGACATAGACAGTTTGAACTTGGGGCGATTGAGCCAATTTCCAAGCTAGTGCATGCTCACGACCACCGGAACCAATTAAAAGAATTTTCATAGCAAGCTAATAGTGATATTGATGAATAGGATTTAAATCAGAATGCCGCATTGGTGAAAACTTCTTGTACATCATCTAAGTTCTCGAGCGCATCTAGTAATTTCTGCATACTTTCTGCTTGATCACCTTCAAGTGTAATTTCTGTTTCAGGTCGCATCGCGATCGTCGCCAGTTCTGCCTTCAAGCCAGTTTTGTTAAGTGCATCCTGTACTTTTGGAAAATCAGGCACAGGCGTTAACACCTCAAGAGAGCCATCGTCATGGGTGATGACATCTTCGGCGCCGGCATCAAGTGCGGCTTCCATTAATTGATCTTCATTGACGCCCGGAGCAAACAGCATTTGTCCGCAGTGCTTGAATAAAAAAGCAACTGAACCTTCTGCTCCCATATTGCCACCATTTTTATTAAAGGCATGGCGCACTTCAGCAACAGTTCGAGTGCGATTATCTGTAAGGCAGTCAACAATAACAGCGGCACCATTGATGCCATAACCTTCGTAACGAATCTCTTCATAGTTCACACCCTCAAGCGAGCCGGTGCCCCGTTGAATTGCTCTTTGCACATTGTCATTAGGCATATTGGAATCTTTAGCTTTATCAATAGCCAGGCGCAAACGGGGATTAGTAGCAATATCGCCGCCACCTAATTTAGCTGCTACAGTAATTTCTTTAATGAGTTTGGTCCAAATCTTGCCGCGCTTTTCGTCTTGACGACCTTTGCGGTGCTGAATATTGGCCCATTTTGAATGGCCGGCCATACTAGTAAGTCCTTTTGCAGAATGTGGCTAGAGAGACTTATTTTAAGGGCTACTGAGCCAAAGAATGGCGGTGTATACCCTTTTTTTGTTACACTCTCACCTCTTAGCTGTAAGTAATGCAGTTTTCCACTGCAAACACCTGCCCCGGTGATGGAATTGGTAGACGTGCCGGACTCAAAATCCGGTGCCGCAAGGCGTGGCGGTTCGAGTCCGCCCCGGGGCACCATCTTTTCAATGAGTTTGAGGGACGTAGATTCTTTTGTATTTCCCCAAGAAGCAAGTTAATGAGGGTTTGCCAGCCATCTCCCTTGGATTCCTAAAACGCTAAGGTGTCACTATCCATTGTCAAGGTAAGCTGTTGTTTCGTTCCATTACCGGGGGTCTAACACGCCTACGGCTGATGGAGGTCTTGGCTTGATCCCACTCTCTATTGGTAAATGGCCGTGCATCCTGATCAGATTTTTGGATCTAAATCTCCTTAGACTCCATTCGGTATATAGTCATTAAAAAGATAGCTGGAGACAAAATGACTATAGCAATTCATCCTGTGCACGATCTCTTTGTGGCTGAGGTCACCGGTGTTCAATGTGGAAATGTAGATGAGCCAAGCTTTTTAGAGATTAGATCTGCTTTTGAAGAATATTCGGTATTAATTTTTAGAGATCAAACCATTACTGATGAAGATCAAATAGCGTTTAGTACTCGGTTTGGTCCATTGCAAAAGACGGCGAAAGCTAACCCAGGGGTTGGTACCTACTTTGCGCGCCAATCTAACCTAGATGTCAACACCAATGAAGTCATACCTGGTGATGATCGTCGCATGCTTCATCAAAAGGCTAATTTTTTATGGCACTCAGACAGTTCCTATCGAACTGTGCCAGCCCTCTGTTCATTGTTGTCCGCAAGGTTGCTACCGCCCGAAGGTGGAAATACAGAGTTCGCCACTATGCGAGCTCCTTATAACGATTTAACACGGGAACAAAAAGAAGCTTTGTATGGCCTGGAGGCAGAGCATAGCTTGGCGCACTCTAGGAGCTTGGTGGACTCTAGGGCATTAACGCAAGAAATGATTAATGAACTCCCGCCAGCAAGGCAGCCTTTGTTTCGGGTTAACCCCGTTAATGGCCGCAGGGCGATTTATGCCGGCTCACATGCCTCGCACATCGTTGGTTGGCCTATAGATCAGGGCAAAAAATTTATTCAAGACTTAAATCAGTTTATTACGCAGGATAAATATGTTTATAGCCATCCTTGGCGAAATGGAGACATGGTGCTCTGGGACAATCGTGCTGTGCTCCATAGAGCAACGCCCTATGATGCCGTGAAATATAAAAGAGTGATGTTACGTACGACCTCCGAGGATCAAGAGGCTCAATATTTGCAAGAGCGCGTACACGCAAAAATAGCTGCGACATCTATTTTTTAGAAGCACGTTTTTACTTTTTATCCTAACTTTTACCTTTGGTGTGTTTCTATGTCTAAAAAACGATTACAAGTAGTTTTGGGTGTGCTTGGTGTGCTGAGCTTGTTCATTTCTTTTGGAGCGCTTGCGGCAGAGTCCGATCCACGCAATTATCCTGGCCGCCCCATAATGGTTTACACCCCTTTCCCTGGCTATAACGATGTCATGGCCAGAGTGATTACAGAAAAGATGGCACAAGATTTAGGACAGCCTATTGTGGTTCAAAATTTACCAGGAGGCAGTGGTGGAGTCGCGGCAGCTAAAGTGAAAGCCTCTGCTGCAGATGGCTATACCTTGCTATATGGATCTAATGGGATGTTCACGGTGAACGAGCTCTTTAATCCTAAAATGGAATATAAGCCAACTGATTTTTCTCCGATCAGTCTGGCTTACGTCCAGCCCATGCTATTGCTGGTATCCACTAGCTTGCCTGTTAAAAACTTAACAGAGTTGATTGCTTATGCAAAAGCCAATCCGGCTAAATTAACTTTTGGCTCATCTGGTGTGGGTACTATTACGCATGTTACTGGTGAGGTATTGAAGTCGACGACTGGCGCACCAATATCACACATCCCCTACAAAGGTACAGCCCAAGCATTAACTGATTTAATTGGCGGTAGAATCGATCTCCTCTTTTTCCCGCCAGAAGAGGCAATGCAATACATCAACTCCAATAAAGTCAAAGTCTTTGCCGTGAGTACCAAAGAGAGATCAAAATTGGCGCCAGATGTTCCAACCTTTGTAGAAATGGGTTATCCCAATTTTGATGTAAAGGTTTGGTATGGTTTTTTTGCGCCAGCGAAGACGCCAAAGCCAGTTATTCAGACGCTCCAAAAGGCGATTGCCAAAGCTATTAAGGCGCTTGATCTAGATGCCAAAGATATGTCCGGTGGTGGCAATACGAGTGCGGCATTTGAGCAAATGATTCGCGATGATCGGGCGAGCCTGGGTAAACTCATTAAAGACTCCACTATTTCCCTCAATTAAGTCTTAGCTCAAATCTCGTAGGTATCGGATTCACTCGACATGGCCTGTTCAACGATTTTGCGTGTCAGTGTTGGTGAGAAGAGTTCAATAAAGGTATAAACAAAAGACCTGAGATAGGCGCCTTGTTTAACACCAAGGTGGGTTACGTTATTGCCAAATAAATGACCGGCTGAGATCACTTTGAGATTGCGATCTCTATCTGGATCATAGGCATGACCTGCGGCGATCCCAATGCCCATGCCCGTTTCAACATAGGTTTTGATCACGTCTGCATCGATTGCTTCCAAAATAATATCTGGTGTGATGTTTCTTTGGGCAAAGGCGGCATCGATTTTGCTACGCCCTGCAAATGCTTTGTCATAGGTGATGATTGGATATTTTGCGATTTCTTCGAGTGTTACCGTTGCTTGGTTGAGGAGGGGGTGGCTGAGCGGTACCATCACGACGTGTTGCCACTGGTAGCCGGGTAAGGCAAGCACCCCAGGAGTGTTGGCAATACCTTCAGTTGCAATAGCGATATCAGCACGATCATGGCTTAGTAGTTCAGCAATTTGACCTGGGCTACCTTGTTGAATACTCACGCGCACTTTTGGAAAGCGCTTAGTGAATTCAGTCAATACTTTTGGTAGGGCATAGCGTGCCTGTGTATGGGTGGTGGCAATGACAAAGTTTCCTTGGTCTTGGCTAGCAAAATCTTTCCCAACCCGCTTGAGCGTTTCCACTTCATCTAGAATGCGTTCAATCGATAGGAGGATACGTTTACCGGGCTCAGTTAAGGAGCGAACGCGCTTTCCATGGCGACGAAAAATCTCAACACCGAGCTCATCCTCTAATTCGATAATGGCCTTAGAAACCCCTGGCTGAGAGGTGAATAGAGATTTAGCAGCGGTAGTGAGATTAAAGTTCTGCCTTACGGCTTCTCGTACAAAGCGAAATTGGTGGAGGTTCATATTGGATTCCGATCTTATATATCTACAGCGATATATGAATCAAATTCTATATGAATTCTGGGTATTAAGCTTTAGATACCCAGCGCAGGGCTAAGAGGGCTAGCAGAAAGTAAACCAGTGGCGGGATGAGGGCGGTGAGTAGGGTTGGCCATGAGCCCAGCAGACCCACATTAGAGAATAAAGAGTTAAAGAGTTGAAAGCTCATGCCTAACATAATCCCGCCAAATACTTTGATGCCAACGCTGCCTGCACGAACTTTGAGGTATGCAAAAGGTAGGGCTAATGTGAGCATCACAAAAATATTGAAGGGATAAACAACTTTCTTCCAGAAGGCAATGGAGTGTCTCTGGGTATCTTGTTTATTGTCCTGAAGATGGTTGATAAATTGACCCAAGCTAAAGATGGACATCTTTTCTGGGCTGACTAAAAGCACGCTCAGAATTTGTGGTGTCACTTCCGACTCAAGACTAAGCATTGGCAGACTGAAAGTTTGTGCCGAATACACGGGATTAAGAGGGTCAGATTGCTTGGTTTCTTTGAAGCGGGTTTCAGTCACATCATCTAGGATCCAAACGCCAGTGTGATCAAAGCGGCCGGATGCTGCACTGCGAATCGATAGTAGTCGGTACAGATCGTCAAACTCATACATGCGGATATTTTTAATTTCATTACCTTGATCAATTTTTCCAACATTCACATAACGAACGCCCGGTCTAATGGGGCCGCTGCCATCTTCGTCACGTAGACGATCTTTGACCCAAATCCCAGTTCTAAATTGAGATTCATAAGCTGACCCCAAGGCCTTCATGCGAACCTGATCGGAGATAGATTCTGAGTATGGCCCAATCCATTCACTCATAATGAGTGTGAGCGCAATCAGTGGCAGGGAGATTTTCGCCAGTGTCGCGAGCCCACGCTTCACATCTAAGCCTGCGATCCGCAAAATCGTAAACTCGGATTGACTGGCGAGCATAGCGAAAACATAAATACTGCCGATCAATCCTGCAACTGGAATGATTTCAGAAATGCGGCTTGGCGCCTTTAGTAAAACATGTATCAAGGCAAGCACTAGGGTGTACTGCCCATTTACTGAGCCTAGTTCGCTGAGAATATCAAAGAACAAAAATAGTGCTACGAGCGCAAATAAGATAAAGCCAAAGGCACTATAAATTTGCTTGGCTAAATAACGTTCGTAGACGTAGGGAAAAAGTAACTTCATTTGCCGAAGAATGAGCTTGGTAATTGGCGTTGCCACCATTTCAGGGATGGATTAATGCGATTGCGTATCAAGACCACTGCAATCATGAGCGCTAATAAATGGATGGGCCACACACCAAGGTAGACGTTGATTTTCCCCTGCGAGACAAAGTTTTGAGTTAAGTTGAGTAGGTTGCTATAGATAAGATAAATTAATACGGCATAGAACATGGCAGTGTAGTTGCCCAATCTCGGATTGACATACGCCAATGGAATGGCAATGAGCACCAGACCTAGGGCCATTAAGGGTAGGCCAATGCGCCACAGGAGCTCTGCTTGGTTAGGATTAATAAAAGCAGGATTGGGCTCGTTGATTAACTCTTGAATTGTTTTTTCTCGATCGCGCGGCTGGGGCACCAAAATTTCTTTTTTATGAATTTGGGTTGTGTAAGTATCAAACTCTAAGATCCTAAAGTCAGGCTGGGTTGGTTGCCCTTCATAACGTCGGCCATGATTGAGAACAATCGATTTCTCGCCATCCTCGGAGTTTTGAATAAAACCCGCTGAGGCAACGGCTATATTGAGACGTCCATTTTTATTATCTGCAACGAAGACATTTTTTACTTCATTTTTATCAATGTCTAATTCTTCAATAAAAAAGACCCGCTCTGCTTTAGCTGATTCTTTAAATTGCCCGGCCGCAATCATTGAGACATCATCGCGTTGTTGAAAACGCTGACTAATTAAAGTGGATTCACGATTAGCCCAGGGCCAAACAAAAAGTGCCAATAGGGCAATCATGATGATTAGTGGGGCGGCAAATTGCAGAATGGGGCGAATCAGGTTAGAGATGCTTAGGCCGCTGGCAAACCACACAATCATTTCTGAATCTTTATACCAGCGCACCAGCACAATTAAAACCGCCACGAATAGGGAAACCGTTAGCAGCACTGCCATATAACCCAGGGTTGCAAGGGTGATGAGTACTAGAGCATCTCTGGGGTTAACAGCCCCGTTTGCTGCAAACCCAAGGATGCGAATTACCAAGGTGGTGACCATAATCGTGACTAAGACCAAAAAGACGCCACCAGTCGTAAAACTGAGTTCGCGGCGGAGGGCTTGTTTAAAGATCATGGGTGCTTATGCTAGTTTGGACTGTAATCTACTTCTTGGGTGGTCAATCGGTGCATTGCTTGAGGAGTTATCCTTATGTCGGAGGATAATGGATAAACACCTATTAACTTCTTCCTTAGAATCGACTTAAAAATACTGCACTCTATTATGACCATTCAATTTAGCACCAAGATTTTCTCGCAAGCAGACCTGCGCAACCCGAAACTGCTCAAATCTAGCCTAAGTACCCTACTGAGTCAGAATGCCGATTGCCTCGTTTTGGCTTATGCCAAGACTGATTTCGATGGCTTTTCGGGGGGCAAGAGCGCCAAAACAAAGCCTGGGCTATTGTCTGAGCTTGATCTCCTTTTGTGTGGGTCTATTACCCACGCCAATGATGTGGGTGATTTAGACCATCAGCAGGCATCTAC
>Ga0114959_10003657_pt1 | contig 12021 bp, 10 predicted proteins | sample C_130625_EF_Meta_FD_87317 | JGI IMG/M metagenome (GOLD analysis project Ga0114959, IMG submission 87317) | Freshwater microbial communities from Lake Croche, Canada to study carbon cycling - C_130625_EF_MetaG | ecosystem: Environmental > Aquatic > Freshwater > Lake | place: Lake Croche, Canada...
GTACATTGCTAAAGCAAAGGAGGAAGGTTGTGATACAGGTATCTTTATGGGTGATTGGCATCATAATCGCAATAGCCTTAATATCACTACGATGGATTATAGTTTGCGTGCCTTGGAAAAACTTGGTAAAGCGTTTGATAATTTTTACTTTTTTCCTGGCAATCATGATTTGTATTACAAAGATAAGCGGGACATACATTCAGTTGAGTTTGGAAAATATATTCCTGGTATCACTGTTGTACATGAGCCTACTACTATTGGCGATGTCACGTTATGCCCCTGGCTGGTCGGAGACGAATGGCGGTCGGTGAGCAAGAAAGGCGGCAAATACATATTTGGACACTTTGAATTACCCAGCTTCTTTATGAACGCCATGATACAGATGCCGGACCATGGAGAGATCCAACTCAGCAGTTTCAAAAACTATGAACTGGGATTCAGTGGTCACTTTCATAAACGTCAGCAACAAAAGAACATGATCTATATCGGCAATGCATTTCCGCACAACTATGCTGACACATGGGATGATGAGCGAGGCATGATGATAATGGAGTGGGGAGGTCAACCTGAATATCACACCTGGCCTGCTCAACCCACATTTAGAACTATCAAACTAAGCGAGTTGATCGACCGTGCTGATGAAGTGATACTGCCCAAACAACATTTGCGTGTTACACTAGACATTGACATCAGCTTTGAAGAAGCAAGTTTTATCAAAGAAAAGTTCATTGGCGATTATGATATCCGAGAACTTACACTGATAGCGGAAAAAAAGGATGTAGAAATTAACACTAACATTGATATTCAATCATTTGAAAGTATTGATCAAATTGTTAGCAATCAGATTATAAGCATCGAATCAGACACTTATGACAAAAACACATTGTTGAGCATTTATAATAGCCTATGATCAAGATAAAAGATTTAACAGTTAAGAACTTCATGAGCGTGGGTAATCAAACCCAGGCAGTGGACTTTAGCAAAACAAACCTAACACTTGTACTGGGTGAAAACTTGGATCAAGGCGGCGACGATAGTGGCAGTAGAAATGGCACTGGTAAAACCACCATTGTAAATGCCTTGAGTTTTGCGCTGTTTGGTAATGCACTCACTAATATTAAAAAAGACAATCTTATCAACAAGATCAACAACAAGAACATGTTGGTCACACTTAGTTTTGAAAAAGATGGTATTAATTATCGTGTGGAGCGAGGACGAAAACCCGCACTCATGCGATTTTTTGTAGACGATCAGGAACAGGAAACATCAGAAACCGATGATGCACAAGGTGACATGCGTGAAACCCAGAAGGACTTGGATGACTTGCTGGGCATGAGTCACGACATGTTCAAACATATTGTTGCATTGAACACCTATACAGAACCGTTCCTCAGCATGCGGGCCAATGATCAAAGAGTTATTATTGAACAGTTGCTGGGTATTACACTTCTAAGTGAAAAAGCAGATGCACTCAAAGAACTGATCAAACAAACCAAAGATTTAGTCACACAAGAATCAGCAGATATTGAAGCGGCAAAACGTAGCAATGACAAAATCCAACAAAGCGTTGACAGTTTGATCACAAGACAAAGTGCTTGGAATACTCAGCATGATCAAGAACTTGAAAAGATGGGCAGGGCCATTGTGGAGTTGGAGAGTGTGGATATTGAAGCTGAGCTTGCGAAGCATGCGGAGCTCAAAGCTCATGACGAAAAGTCAGCGAAGCTGAAAAGCCTAAATAAGGAACGTGCTACGTTAGATAGCGCGACAGCGCAAGCGGAGCGAAGCGTCACGAAGTACGAGCGCGAGCTCGCCTTATTGGCTAACAAGACCTGTCACGCTTGTGAACAAGAACTGCATGACCACAAGCATGAAAGCATGACTGCCACAGCCCAAGGGCATCTTGACGAGTCCCGAAAATATCATGACAAGGTTGCCAAGGATCTTGCAAAAATACGCAAGGAAATGGATGCCATTGGCGAGTTGGACGCCAAGCCACAAACATATTATGACAGCCTCGAGCAGGCGCTCAAGCACCAGAACAATCTCAAAACCTTAGAAAATCAACTGGTGATCAAGGTGGGTGAAACGGATCCGTACCAGGAGCAGATTGACGAACTGCGCAACACAGCCATGCAGACCGTTTCATGGGACAGTGTGAATGAACTAAACTTACTCAAGGATCATCAGGAATTCTTGCTCAAGCTGTTGACCTCAAAGGATTCGTTCATACGCAAAAAAATCATAGATCAGAACTTGGCTTACCTCAACAACAGACTCACTTACTATCTGGACAAGATGGGCTTGCCACACACTGTGATGTTTCAAAACGATTTGTCTGTGGTGATCACACAGCTGGGGCAAGACTTGGATTTTGACAATCTCAGCAGAGGCGAGCGCAACAGACTCATTATCAGCTTGAGCTTCAGCTTTCGCGATGTGTGGGAAAGTTTGTATCAGCAGATCAACTTGCTGTTTGTGGACGAGCTGATTGACAACGGCTTGGACGCATCGGGTGTGGAAGGTGCCCTGGGCATACTGAAAAAGATGAGCCGTGAGCGCAAGAAAAACATATTCTTGATTTCGCACAAGGACGAGCTGATTGGTCGTGTGAACAATGTGTTGCGAGTGATCAAAGAAAACGGCTACACTTCATATGCCACTGATCTAGAGATCAATGAGTAAGCACGTTGATCCCAGTCCTTATCAGAACGAAGAGAGCCACGAGAAACTCATGGCAGCATTTAGGGAATATTTCAAGGCCAATCAAGATTGGCAAAACAAAGGCACCCGCAGAGCAGGCGAAAACATGCGCTACTGGCTGGCACAGATCCGTATCATAGCCAAGGAACGCAGAGAACATGTACAGCAGTATCGCGTGTATTTGGATCAGACTAAAGCAGAAAAGAAATCAAAAGACCAATGAATCTGATACCTGTAAATTGCGATTGTATTCTAGCCAACGGTGACTCGTGGGTCTTTGGTGCTGAGCTCAGAGATCCTTCCAGACCTGCAGATGAAAGCGACTTTGAACCCATACACATGGACTATAGAGTCAAACACTCTTGGCCAACTCTAGTAGGCCAAGCTCTAGGCTTTCCTGTGATCAATGCAAGCGAAGGCGGTGCTGGCAACGATAGGATTTTACGTACCACAGTGTATGAAGTCAGTAAATTGCTAGCAGAAGGACGCAGACCGTTTGTCCTAGTTGCTTGGTCGCAGTTACAAAGATTTGAATTACCTGGCGGGCCTAACGGACAATTTTATCGTAGTTTTGTTTCGCCTGCGGACGCAAACAATCCGCCAATAGCGAACGAAATATGGAGCAAATGGTCATCGGATCGTACTGATTTAACCCAGTGGGTGCAGAGTGTTATTTTACTGGACTCTTTTTTAAAAACAAATCAAGTTGGTTATTTTGGGCTCAGTGTTTTTAAAGAGCCATATCGTATTTTTGAAGACCTTAGTCCTGCACAGCATTTTCAACCCTATATGAGTCAACTGGGTAAAGTTGACTTGACAAGGCATTTATATCATTTTTCATTAGAATCAATACTTAGGCAATACACAACAGACATCAAATATGGCCCTGGCGGACATCCGTTAGAATTAGGTCACGAAAGGCTAGCAGAATATATTGGAATACAAATAGGCAATAGATTCATTTTCAACACAGGGACCTAGCCAAATTAACTACATAGTTAATGTCTTGGTACTATGAAAATCAATTAATAGAAACACTCCCCGAAACGTGTGTAGGCTTTGTGTACATGATCACCAATACGCAAACCGGGCGCAAGTACATAGGCAAAAAACTAGCAAAATTCTCAAAAACGACCTACAAAACTGTAAAGTTAAAGAACGGCACAAAGAAAAAGAAACGGATTCGTGGCAAAATAGACAGTGACTGGCCAGATTATTACGGCTCGTCACCTGAACTTACCCGGGACGTAGAGGCATTAGGCAAAGATCAGTTCCGCAGAGAGATACTTTTTTATTGTAAAAGCAAATCGGAATGCAGTTACGTAGAGGCTAGAGAACAGTTTTCACGCAGGGTTTTGGAATCAAATGACTATTATAACGGTCATATTCAGGTGCGTGTACACGGTTCACACATAAAGAAACTTCAATAAATCTCAGGCAAATAACGCCAAATAAGTCCGCATCGGACGATAATTTAGATGATCCTACGACTGGGCCACGGGTACTCAGCGGGAAAATCCTTGCCTTGGCGCCAAGGTACTCAGTAACTATCCTTTACAGGACGAAGATCGCAAGTGCCGCGGTTTTACTGTTTGAAAATAATTTTAATAGAGCCCAATGAGGGATGAAATATCCCAGGTTTTAGTAATATGTTAGCGTATATTATTGAAACTGCCGTCGTTTCCGCAAGGAAAAAAACGTAGCTAGAGGTACCGGATGACCGCCTCGGCAATGCTATAACGCTAGTGACTATAAGAACTCAGATAATGTTCTTTTGTTTTTTTGCCTGTGCAAACGGGCAAATGTGACTAACGAATCTAGATAATATTTACAGTGCTTCGCACTTGATTATAACTACACTGTAAGGAAAGAAAACAACTAGTTCGAGCTGACAAGCGAAGAACGAATGAACGCAGTTCATTCCCTAACTGTTATAAATACCTTATAGGAATCTATCATAATGAAAGTCACTGAGATATTAGTTCGTAAACAACCCAACATCACTTTAGACATGTGGTGTGAAGCTTGGGATCACATAGGCTATAAACCACTACCACGATATATTCCTGAATCATACAGAACTCAGTTGTTGTCTGAATTCAGTCTCGGTGATCTAGCTACCGGTGTGGGCAAGTTTGCTGACAAAGCCACAGGTAGATTCTTTACTACACCTGAAAAAGGTGTCACCGGCAAAATCATAGGTGGTGCCGGTAAGGGTGTATTTGCCAATCGCGGCAACGCGGCTATCAAATGGTTGAAAGTTGTGAAATTTCTCGGCTTCTACCCATTTTATGAAGAATGGCAAGCACAACGTGCCAAGATACAGGCAAGAACTGGCGTAAACGACACTGACAAAGAAGCCGCATTGCGACAGGCAGCTGAACAAATGATAGTGAAAATTGTGGCTACAGCTCAATTTGCCAACATGCTAAAATGGATGTTGCGTATTCCGCTCATAGGAAGAACCATGGGATGGATGATTGGTATCACTGGCAGTGTGGCCACGTTTGGACTTTTAGGTGGACCAGCGGTGATTGAAATTCTTGCCACTGAGATGGCAGCCATTGCATTGGAACGTTGGTTAACTTCCGAAGCTGGTAAAAACGCCATAGGCAACATTGTGATGTATGCCATTGATCCCAGTTTGACATGGGCATGGAACAATGGATTTGCTCCGTGGTTTGGATTTTTAAAACAAGTGGACATGAGTGCAGATGGCAAGAAACAATTCAGTCAAGATTTAAAAGTGGATGCAAACATCACAGCAAGTGATGTTGTCAACAAAGCCACTGACAGTGCCAAGAAGGCCATTGGCGGCATGAGTGCCGCCATGCCAGCTGGTGTAGTTCCAGCTGGCATTTTGGGCAATAAAACTGGTGATAAATCCGCCAGCACAGGTAATAAAACTGCTATTGGCAGCACTTCTACGGAACCAGAAACTCCTGTGGATAAGAAATCTAATGGTGACTCTCCTACCGGCTTGTCTGGTTCAGCATTTAACAAATGGCTTGGAGTTAATCAAGGCAGACGCAATCCACGTACTGGCGAGCCGTACCCTGAAGATTAAATCAACGGCATATTCCAGTTTTTGGTATTTTCCATATTCTGTTTAATTAGATCTGACATTAGATCAATGTCTTCATGCGAATACACATGAAGCAATTCATGCATGGTAACTCCTCCACGCATGTACCAAGAGACTTTAAACAATGTTGCTTTGATTTGTTTGATGTCATTTTCTAGCCTAACAATATATTCTTGGATTTCAATATCAGTGCTGGTTGTTAGGCGCCGGCGAAAAAATTTGTTTGATTTAACTCCATAACAATTTCACTAGATTCATCACATGCTGAGCATACCACAGTAGTTTTTGGGATACGCCAATTGTTGTTATTTTCTATAATTTTCTCTCTAACTTTTTCAAACACATCTCGATCGCAGTTTTTTAAAAATTCTACTATGAGTTCTAAATCAGTTACCATTTGATCTTTTAATTCTATCGATTCTGCACTGTCTATTACACTTGTGGTTTGTATCTGGTTTAGCATGTCAAATAGAGATTTTGTGAATTCTAATTTTTTTTCTGCATCTGTTATTTGCTCAAGTTGATACAGTTGTCGTTGTATTTTAAAATTATCTAAGCCAACTGTGTTAGCTTGACGAAATGATAACGGTTTAATTTTGATTGTGAAATCTTTAAATTTTACATCTGTCAAGTATGATGTGTTTTTAAAATGCTCCATGAATGTGTTGAGATCTATGTCGTAGTCATGTTCGGCATTGCAGGCTGTGCAAGTGTGTGTGGTAGATAATGTATTGCCATAAGTTGCAATTCTTATAGCAATCAATAAACAGTCAATATCACTGTTGGTCAGCTGATACGGGTCAACTACTTCAAGGCAACAACTTTTAACTACACTAGCAATACTATCTCCAGATAGCAGTGCATCGGGAGTTTTCATTAAGATTTCGTCCATACCAGTCATGCCCATCACTGTGATTTTGGCAGATGTCACAGTTCCCGGCGGACTAAACATACCCTTAGAAGGCAGTTCAACATAAAGTTTTGGTTGTCTAAAGTATTGTTGTAAAGGATTAATAGCCATTTTGGCTCCTGATAAATATAGTGTATTTATATACGTAGTTTTCTAAGGAAAAAAAATATGTCAGGACCAGTTACGCAAGATGATCTAGATAACGAGATGCGAAGACGCATACGTATAGAAAGGGAAATGAATTCCAGCCTCAGAAGCACTGGGGGAGGATTTGCACAAGCTATAAAAGACCTCAAAAGTCCTGCTGATCTTTTGAAAATGAAAATTTCAGGTCTAGGTGATGGCATAACTGACACCATAGATACTTGGAGACGTGCCAGCGATACCGGTGTATATCTATCAAAAAACTTTGTTGAGATGGGTATTAGTTTGTTTGCCGCGCGACTAAGTCAAGATGATCTCAATAGAATGGTTGAACGTACGGGCGCCAATTTTCAAAATCTTGGCGGAACTATGGAACAAAGCACTAGGAACTTGCTTAATTTGAGTGGTGCTTACCAAAAAAACGTACAAGCACAGAATACTTTTACAAATCTAGGATACACAGTAGAACAGGCCGGGGAAATAATGGCAATAACCGCGGCCAATACAGGCACATTTGGTAAAGCCATGCGGAGTGGTGAGGCAGCTCAAAATGCGGCAACAGCAGACGTGATAACAAGATCAAAAGACCTTGCCGCATCCATAGCCGCAGTAACTGATGCAACAGGGTTAAGTAGAAGAAAACAACTGGACATGATAGAAGCCCAGGAAAGAAATCTTGCTTTGCAAACTTCGCTAGATGAATTACCTGAAAAGCAACGTGGAAAGTTTACAGACACTTCAGTAATGATGGGATCAGCAGGATTTGACAAGATTTTCACGGCTATTTTTGCCAGTGATGGTGCTCTTGATCAAAAAGAAGCACAGTTTTTGTCACTGTTTGGTTCAGCAGGAACTGCGATTAGAGAATCAACACTTGAATACAAAAGAGCTTTGGCTGCGAATGACGATGTGGCAGCTCAAGCCGCTCAAGTGCGACTATATGCTGCCAAAGATGAAGCAACAAAGATCGCAGAAACACCTGAATTCAAAGCCATGTACAAGGCACGTACACTCATGGGTGATATATCTGACGATCTAAATCAAATTGGCATGTCCACGTTACAACTGAGACGAGCACAACGAGCCTTTCCAGGATTAAGCGATACCGAAGCATTGGAAAAACTGAAACAACAAAATCTCAGCAACAAACCTCCTCCAGAGGATGATGGCTTTAGTCGAAATCAGCAGGCGCTGTCTCAGTCAATGCTAGGCCTTGGAATAACAATAAATCAAGGTAACGTATTACTTGCAGACACTATCAAGGCTGGTACTAAAGTTTTAGGACAGTTGGTTGACATTCCAATTTTTAACGGAAAAAGTTTAAAGGATGAACTGACCAACGGAGCCCTGAGTACAAAAAATCTTTACGAAAAAAGCGCAGAGCTGATCAACCAGTTAACAAATCTAAACTCAGACAGTTTGAGTAAAATAATAAGCACAGGAACTGAAAAAGTAAAAGAATTTGCAAGCTCAGTGGTAAAAAGTTTTACAGATTCTATGGCCCTACATAATACAGAGGGAGAATTAAAACCAGTAAAACCGGTAAAACCGGTGGAGCGAGCTGGAGGAAGTCCGGGTATTGCAGACTTTTTATCTAGCAGTACGAACATGATGAGTGTTTTTGAAAACTTTGGTTCAGGCACTCCAGCGATATTACACGGCATGGAATCTGTTATACGTCCCGAACAATTAAATGGTATCATTAACAAAGCCGCAGGCTCGGCTATCGATTCTTTGTCTGGATCCATGCAGTCATCCGGTCAATTTGCTCAAGTGAATCCTGAAGTGTTCAATGACATAAAAAGTCAGCTAGCCATGTTAAATAGCTTGATGGCTTCACATCTACCTGATATTTCGAGCAGTATGACTAAACAATATAGTGCTCTGAGAGATCTAAGCCCAGACTTCCATGCCTGAGGATAATAAATGAGTTGGAAAAAATATTTCACACCAGTACCAGTAAATGGACAAAATCTTGGCCCTCTTAACGGCGTTAACGGTGGCAACAGACTTGGCCCGGCACAGACCAATTACAGCAGTTACTTGCCAGATGTGTATACTGGCAGCCCAAATCGTATTGAGCGTTATGCTCAGTATGAAACCATGGATTCGGATCCGGAAGTCAATGCCGCACTGGATATCCTTGCGGAGTTTTGCACTCAAAAGATTAAAGATGGCAAAAGCCCATTTGCAGTCAAGTGGCGCAGTAAAGGTACCAATGCTGAAGTTAAAATTCTAAGCGAGTACTTACAACAATGGAACAAACTACAAAAGTTTGATGTACGTATATTCCGTATTGTACGCAACACATTTAAGTATGGCGATGCATTCTTTGTTCGTGATCCAGAAAATCAAAAATGGTCGTGGATTGATCCAACACAGTTGATTAAAATTATTGTTAACGAAAGCGAAGGTAAAAAACCAGAGCAGTATGTTATCAAAGATCTAGCACCTAACTTTGTTGATCTAGTTGCTACACAGATCACACCTAATATTAACCCACGACAAACAGGTGGAGGCCCAGTCCCAGTCAGCGGATATCTGGGTGCAGGTTCCAGTCAGCGTGGCTCAACCGGTGGCGGCGCAAACAGCAGTAGTCAAAGCAGATTTGGTCTTAACCAGAAAGAATCAGCGGTTGATGCTGAACATGTTATACATTTAAGTTTGAGTGAAGGATTGGATCAAAACTATCCGTTTGGCAACAGTTTGTTGGAAAACGTTTACAAAGTTTACAAACAAAAAGAATTGCTAGAAGATGCAATTCTTATCTATCGTATCAGTCGTGCTCCTGAACGTCGTGTGTTCACCATTGATGTGGGCAACATGCCCAGCCACTTGGCCATGGCATTTGTGGAACGTGTTAAGAATGAAATACATCAGCGCAGAATTCCTAGTCAGACAGGTGGTGGTGCAAATGTTATTGATTCAGCATACAATCCACTCAGCATCAATGAAGATTACTTTTTCCCCAAAACAGCAGACGGCAAAGGCAGCGATGTCAAGATGTTGGAAGGCGGCAAGAACATTGGAGAAATTGATGACCTTAAGTATTTTACGAACAAGTTATTCCGTGGACTACGTATTCCTAGCAGTTACTTACCTACAGGTCAGGACGATTCACAATCCAACTTCAACGACGGCAGAGTTGGAACAGCTTATATTCAAGAACTGAGATTCAACAAATACTGCGAACGCTTACAAACGTTGATGACCAGTACATTTGACGAAGAATTCAAACTGTATCTAAACAGCAAAGGTCTCAATATAGATCCCAACCTGTTTGAATTGGCATTTAATCCGCCAATGAACTTTGCCTCAAGCCGTCAAGCCACTATTGACGCTGAACGTATCAACACATTCAACACCATTCAAGCCGTGCCTTATGTAAGTAAACGATTTGCTCTCAAACGATTCCTGAGCCTAACAGACGAAGAAGTTGCAGAAAACGAACGCATGTGGGCAGAAGAAAATGGCAAAGGTGCACCTACAGCAACTGATGCCGCAGGCGAATTGCGTAGTGCAGGGTTGAGTGCTAGTGGTATTGAAGGTGATATGGGAGCAGCCGCCGACTTAACAGCACCAGACGATATGCAAGGACCAGAAGGACAAGGATCGGAGCCAGGCGGTGCAGGACCAGGTGCCGCACCAAGCGGGCCATCAGGTGGAGCGCCGGGCCCAGTCGCATAAATATATCATGATCCTAAGAGAATTGTTTTATATTGATCCTGATACACGTCACGTGGCTAATGATTTGCGCTACGAGCCTAAGCGTGATAATACTCAACTGCATAGAACAGACACCCGTAAGACTAGACTGACTCTTAGACAAATAAACGAATTGCGTAAAAGTACAGAAGCGCATATACTGGAACAAGAAAAAGAACTGGAATTCGTTCACGCAATGTACGCGGTGCCACCGCCAGCACCAGTCTAAAATTAAAAAACAGTCAAAACGACTCGTTTTAACCCATTATTAATACACTTTTCTTACATTAGTGTAAATAATAGACAGCCTTGTATCATATAAACCACAGGAGAACTAACATGACTGACCGCGCTCAATTTGAAGCCATGCTTGAAGCATTGATTAACGATGACCAAGCAACAGCTAAAGAAATATTCCACAACATCGTTGTTGGAAAATCACGTGAAATTTACGAAGAATTACTAGAATCAGACTTCAGTAGTCAAGACACTGGAAATCCGTATGCAGGCCACACAGAAGGCGCTGAAGAAGAAGAATCCATGGAAGAAGAAGGCATGGAAGAAGAGGAAGAAGAATCCGACGACAGCGAAGATGACCCATTTGGCGGCGACGATGCTGAAGATGACTCAGAAGATGACTCAGAAGATGACAGCGAGATGGACGGAGAAGAAGATCCATTTGCTACAGATGACTCGGAAGGCGGCGAAGACGGTGCCATAGAAGATCGCGTTATGGATCTAGAAGATGCACTAGAAGATTTAAAAGCAGAATTTGAACAGCTAATGGCTGGTGAAGAAGGTGAAGAGCACATGGGCGGCAACGACACTGATATGGCCATGGGTGGTGACGACATGACTGGGCAAGACGGCGAACAAGACGAACTAGCTGGTTTGATGGAATATGTTAACAAAATTGGTGTTCCATACAGCAGTGGCGCAAATATCGCTGGGTCAACAGAAGGTCAAGCAGTTGGTGTTCAATCTGGTTCAGTAACTGGTAAGACAAACACAAAAAGTATCGTAGCAGGCAAGAACGATATGGGTGGCTCAACAGCTAACATTGCACAAGCACATGTGGAAGTCCAAGGTGATGCAGGCACACGAGCTGGTGGCACAAAAGGCGGCCTAGCTAGTCCAGATACCAAGCCATTGATTGGCAAAGTAATGAACACACCAGGCGGCGATGCTGGCAAGACAGCATTTAAAACCCAAGTAAAAGGCGGTGGTATTGATCGTCAGAAAGGTTTTGAAGCTAAAGGTAGAATGGTTGGCTCTGGTAACGACGGCGCACAACGCGGTGAGCAAAACACCACGTCTATCATTGGCAAGCGTGTAAAATAATAAGAGTACATAGATAATATGTCACTATACCTCCGAGAGAATCTCAGTTTCAACGAAGCAAAAATGGTCGTTGAGTCTGATGACAAAGATGGGAAAAGTTTATACATGTCCGGGATTTGCATCCAGGGCGGTA